>WNGE01005242.1_pt1 | contig 21053 bp, 17 predicted proteins | sample 5400651 | NCBI WGS metagenome assembly WNGE01 (sample SAMN13153370, study PRJNA577476) | soil metagenome | isolation source: 60 cm soil or saprolite under grassland replicate 2 | place: USA:California | collected 2016-06-15 | reverse complement strand
TGTGGCGTCAGCGATGCTTCGAAGCGATGCCGCAGCCGCGTCCACCGCCCGGGCCCGCTCCGTCGCGGCCCCGCCCGCGCCAGCGTGGACCACCACGCCGTCGGCGCCGATCGCCTCGGCCAGGGCCACGGTGGCTCGGGCCAGGTCGATCGAGCGCCGGCGGAAATCCGCGTTGGGGGAGGCCACGTTCACCATGTACGGGGCGTGGAGGAACAGCGGGCCGATCCGGGCTTGCCGCCACGCCTGGCGGAACTCATCGCTTCGGGCGGGAGCGACGTTCGGGTGGGCCCATGCCCGCGGGTTCGAGCCCCAGATCTGGGCCGCCTGCGCCCGACAGGCCCGGGCGGAGTCGATGGCGCCCATGAGGCCGCCTCTGGTCGGGACGTGGGCGCCGATCCGCACCGCCGGATGCGGGAGCTCAGCCCCCGAGGTAGATCGTGACGGTCTGGCCCTGGACGACGGTCTGGCCGACTCCCGGCTTCTGCCCGACCACGGTGTCGCCGATGCTGCCCGGGACCTGGATCTCCTGCACCTTCAAGCCCAGGCCCTCCAGCTTCGACGACGCATCGGCCGCGCTCAGCCCGAGCACGTTCGGCATGGCGAACGACCGGGGGCCCTTCGAGACCACCAGCGTGACCGCCGACCCCGTGGCGAGTCGGGTGCCGACCGGGGGCTCCGTCCGGATCACGTGGTCTTTCGGCACGTCGGCGGAGAACTCGGCGGACTCGGTGACCGTTAGGCCCAACCCGGTGAGGCGGTCCGAGGCCTTCGCCGACGGCTCGCCGGTGACGTCCGGGATGGTGACCGGCTGGGGGCCGAGGCTGACCACGATCGTGACCGTGGCCCCGCGCTCCAGCTTGGTGGCGGGGTCGGGGCTCTGGCGGATCACGGTGCCCTGGGGAGCGGCCTCGTCGTACTCGCGGCTGGCGTGGACCTTGAACCCGCCGCGGCGGAGGGCCGCCTTCGCCGCCTGCTCGGTCAACCCCCCCACGTCGGGGACGGAGAGCAGCTCGGGCCCGGCCGACTCGATCACGGAGACCGCCGAGCCCTTCCGCAGCTTCGCTCCCGGCCCCGGCGACGTTCGGACCACGACCCCGGACGGGACGGTGGTGGAGAACACCGGATCGCCGAACACGACCGACAGCCCGGCGGCCTTCAGCCTGGCCGCCGCGTCCCTCACGGACAGGCCCGAGACGTTCGGGACGTGGGTGTAGTGGGGGACGGCGTAGACCCACGTCGCCCAGCCGCCCACGCCGATGAGGACCAGGATCGAGAGGACCAGGGCCATCAGCCGCGTCCTTCGCTTCCGGCGGGCTCTGGGCGACAGCGTCCGGGGGATGGTCACGGTGGCGGCGCGCTCGTCGGGGACGAACTCCGCCGACGGGATCTGCCCCGCCAGCTCGGCCACCCGGGGCGCCGGAGGGAGTGACGCGGCCTCCGCCGAGATCTCCTCGGCCATCGAACGGGCGGAGGCGGGCCGCAGCGTCCGGTCCTTCTCCGTGGCGTGGAGCACCACGCGGTCGAGCGCCGTCGGGAGGCCGGGGACCTGAGACGAGGGCGAGGGGACCCGCCCGGCGAGATGCTGGTACGCCACGGCCATCGCGGTCTCCCCGGTGAACGGCGGACGCCCGGTGAGCAGCTCGAACATGACCACGCCCAGCGCGTACAGGTCGGTCCGGGGATCGGCCGGCTCGCCGTGGATCTGTTCCGGCGCCAGGTACTGGACCGTGCCGGTCACCGTTCCCTCGGCCTGGCTGATGCTCGAGTCGGCGAAGGCCCGGGCCAGGCCGAAGTCGGCGACCTTCACCGTCCCGTCGTCCGCGATCAGGATGTTCTCGGGCTTGACGTCCCGGTGGACGATCCCGTGCCCGTGCGCGTGGTCCAGGGCGGCCAGCACCTGCAACGCCACCTCGGCCACCTGGGCCGGCTCCAGCCGGCCGTGCTCCATCAGCAGGGAGCGCAGGTTGTGCCCCCGGACGAACTCCATGACCATGAAGTAGGTCCCGTCGGTCGAGCCCCAGTCGTAGACGCCCACGATGTTCGGGTGGCTGAGGATGGCCGCGGAACGCGCCTCCCGCCGGAACCGGTCCACGAAGCCGCGGTCGCCGGCGAAATGGGCGTGGAGCACCTTGAGGGCGACCTCGCGCCCCAGGACGGCGTCGTGGGCCCGGTAGACCTCGCCCATCCCGCCGGAGGCGATGCGGGCGATGACCTGATACCGGCCGTCGACGGTGGATTCGATCACTGACACGGTCATGCGCCTTCCGGGCGACGATGGGGCCCGGCCCATTCTAGGTCGGGAGTTCCCCGATGCCCGGGAGGCGGGCCACATCGGCTGGATTCGACCCCGGACCGCCGCTCGTATACTCGACCGTGGATTCCGGGGAGCTCGGGCAACCGGGCTGAGAGGCCGGCTGGCCGGTTCCGGGGCTTCGGAGGTGCGATCCGAAGCCGCGAGCCAGCGAGCGCCGGCGACCCGTGGAACCTGATCCCGGTAACGCGGGCGAAGGGAGTGAGTCACATCGTCGATCTCGCCGACCCTCTGGTCATCGCGGGGCGGTCGTTCGGTTCCCGGCTCATCGTGGGCACCGGGAAGTTCGGTTCGTTCGAGGTCATGCGGGAAGCGCTCGACGCCTCCGGGACCGAGATGGTCACCGTGGCCCTCCGGCGGGTGGACCTCGAGGCCACCGGCGGTCCCGACATCCTCGAGTTCGTCGACGGCGACCGGTACCTGTTGCTGCCCAACACGTCGGGAGCCGTGGACGCCGAGGAGGCGGTCCGGCTGGCCCGCCTGGCAAGGGCGGCCGGGCTTCCGTCGTGGATCAAGCTCGAGGTCACCCCCGAGCCTCGCTACCTGCTGCCCGACGGCGCCGAGACGCTGAAGGCGGCGGAGCGACTGGTGGCCGAAGGCTTCACCGTGCTGCCGTACATCAACGCCGACCCCGTACTGGCCAAGCGTCTGGAGGAGGCCGGGTGCGCCACGGTCATGCCGCTGGGGTCCTGGATCGGTTCCAACCAGGGGATCAGGACCCGGGACGCCGTCCGGATCATCGTGGAGCAGGCGACCGTGCCGGTGGTGGTCGACGCCGGGCTCGGGGCCCCCTCCCATGCGGCGGAGGCCATGGAGCTGGGCGTGGACGCCGTGCTGGTGAACACCGCCATCGCGGTGGCCGGCGACCCGGTCGAGATGGCCAGGGCCTTCCGGCTCGGCGTCGAGGCCGGGCGCCGGGCCCATCTGGCCGGAGGAGCCCCGGCCCGGGAGGAGGCCCAGGCCTCGAGCCCGCTGACCGGCTTCCTGGACCGGCTCCACACCTCGCAGGCCGACCCGGCCGTGACCTCGCCGTGAACGCGAACGGGCGGACGTCCAGGCCCGCGTCCGTGCCTCCCGTGGACCGGGGGTTCGTTCCACCCGAGCCCGACGAGACGTTCGCCGATGCCCTCGAGCGGCTCTCCTTCGACGGACTGCTGAAGGAAGCCCGGACGGCGGGCGACGAGCGGATCACCCGGGCCCTCGCTGCCCCGCCGTTGGACCGGACCCTGTTCGACTTCGCCGCCCTGCTCTCGCCCGCCGCGGCCGGCCGTGTGGAAGAGCTGGCCCGGGCGTCCAGGCGGCTGACCCTGGCGAGGTTCGGCCGGACCATGCGCATGTACGCCCCGCTGTACCTGTCGAACGAGTGCATGACCACGTGCGTGTACTGCGGGTTCGCCCGGGAGCTCCCCATCGCCCGCAAGACGCTCACCCCACAGGGCACGCTCGACGAGGCCCGCCACCTCCTCAGGCAGGGCTTCCGGTCGATCCTGCTCCTCACCGGCGAGCACCAGCGCCTGACCGGCGTGGAGTTCCTCGAGGACCGGATCCGGCTGCTGGCCCGGGAGGTCCCCTCGCTCGCCATCGAGGTTCAGGTGTGGAGCGAGGAGGAGTACCGGCGACTGCGATCGGCCGGGTGCGAGGGCGTCGTGATCTACCAGGAGACCTATCACCCGGACACCTACGCGAGGGTTCATGTGGCCGGGAAGAAGCGGCGGTACGAATGGCGCCTGCTTGGTCCGGAACGGGCCGCTCGCGCGGGGATGCGGCGGGTTGGGATCGGGGCGCTCCTCGGCCTGCACGACGACTGGAGGTACGAGGCCATCGCGGCGGCCGCGCACGCCCGGTTCCTGATGCGGCGGTACTGGCGGACCCAGGTCACGGTCAGCGTGCCCCGCCTTCGACCCTCGGCGTCCGGGTACCAGCCCCGCGACCCGGTGGGGGACCGGGACCTCGCGCAGCTCGTGTGCGCGCTGCGGCTGGCGCTGCCCGATGCCGGCATCGTCATCTCCGCCCGCGAGGCTCCTGCGATCCGCGACGGGCTGTTCCAGTTGGGGGTGACGCACACGAGCGCCGGGTCGCACACGGAGCCGGGAGGCTACACCGCCCCGAAGGAGGCGACGGAACAGTTCGAGGTCTCGGACCTTCGGTCTCCGGCCGAGGTGGCGGCCCGGCTGCGGGAGCTCGGCTACGACCCGGTGTGGGAGGACTGGAGCGCGGTGGCCCCGGCCACGGAAGCGATGCTCGCCGGCGGTGCCGGTCGCCGATGAAGGACATTGGGATGAGGGAGCGGCAGGTGTCCGTGAGCCCGCACCTGACCCGCTGAGCCCGACATGCGGGTGACCGCCAACGGCCAGGGGTTCGAGGTCGACCCGGAGACCACCGTGGCGGGGTTCATCCGGACGCGGTCGCTCGATCCGAGATTCGTGGTGGTCGATCTGAACGGCGAGCCCCTCGAGCGGGTCCGGTACGACGAGGTCCGGCTGGTGGAGGGGGACCGGCTGGAGCTCGTTCGCGCGGTGGCGGGAGGCTGATGGAGGCGGCCCGCCGCCGGTCGGCCCTGGCGGCGGCCCGGCTGTACGTGGTCACGGGGGCGCGCGAGGCCCTCGGGGACCTGCCCCAGTTCCTGGAGGCCATCCTGTCCGCGGGCGTGGCCGCGGTCCAGCTTCGTGAGAAGGAGGCCGAGGCCGGCGACCTGCTCCGGTGGGGGGCGGTGTTCCGCGCCGCCGCCGGGCGCCACGGGGCCCTGTTCGTGGTGAACGACCGGCCCGACGTCGCCCTGGCCCTGGGGGCCGACGGCGTCCACCTGGGCCAGGACGACCTCCCCATCCCATTCGTCCGGGAGCTGGTGGGACCGGACGTGCTGATCGGGCTCTCCACCCACGACGCCGCCCAGCTGGCCGCGGCGCCCCCGGAGGCGGACTACGTGTGCGTGGGCCCGGTCCACCAGACCCCGACGAAGCCCGGCCGGCCGGCCACCGGCGTGGAGCTGGTGCGGGCCGCGGCCGAGCGCGAGGGCAGGCCTTGGTTCGCCATCGGAGGGATCGACCGGGAGACCCTGCCGGCCGTCGTCTCGGCCGGCGCCCGCAGGGTCGCGGTGGTCAGGGCGGTGACCGACGCGCCCGACCCGGGCGCCGCGGCGCGGGACCTCCTGGCGGGGCTGGAGGCCGCCTCCGCCTGAACCGGCCCGGGTGGGCCGCCCTGTATCATCGGCGGGCTGATCGGAGGCTTCTGTCCCCCCGTTGAGGAGCTCGACACCATGCGCCTCCTATTGGAAGAGCGCCGACATGACAGATAGGGGGAGGTGGGCGGCCCGGCCGATGACTCCGTGGCGCCTTCTCCTGTTGTTTGCGATTGCCCTGCTTTCGCTCTGGGCCGCGTTGACCTCGAAGACAGCCCTCGACTCCGCGCCCTGGTGGATCTTCTGTGCCGCGAGCTTGGCAATGATCATCGTCAGCCTGTTGCTCCGGTTCCAGAGCGCCCGCCGACAGGCGCTCTTCCAATTGGTGGGAGGGGCGGCGTTCTTCCTCGTCGGCCTGCTCAGCGTGGGGAAAGCTCTCGCGGTCGGAGAGCCCGCTGCCCTGGTCGTCGCCGGAGTCGTGGGGGGCGCTTTGGGGGTGGCGTTCGGGGCCGGGGTGGCCTTTGGTGGGCTTGTCCTCCTGAGAGGCCCACGCCTCGAGAGGTAGCCTTGCCAATTCTGGGCCAAGAGCGGCAGGACATTGGTGTGGCTCTTGGTCGACGAGGCGAAGAGTGTAGAAGAGGCGATGCGCGCGTCGTGTGGAGTGTTGCCAAGCGCGTTCGATGTCCATGGGATCGCAATACCCGTCGACGGGACGTCCGCGAACGACGGCCTGGAAAGCGCACAAACGCTCGATGGGCTCCCTGACCAGCATCCTCTGGCATCGTCGACTCCCGAACAGCCTGGTCTTCCTCATGGTCAGCCCCGAGTCAATCGGACCGTATTTCCCAGAGGCTCCCGTGAACGCGGGGCGGTTCACGAGACCTTGCTCCGATGGGATCGGGAGCTCATCCGGCCGATGCCAGGCTCAGGGCCGCCACGCCCATGGCCGGTGCCAGCGCGAGACGAACCAGGACCCCAGAACTCGGCAGGGCCAGCCGCGACCATCGGATCCCTGCGGCCCAGAGCAGCAGCAGGAGGGCGGGGGCGAGCCAGACCGGCTCCCACGGCGAGAGCGGGCCCGCTCCGGGATCGGCGTCCCCGGAGCCCTTCGGGGGGCAGCACCTCCCGCCCCGATACCCGTCCAGGGCCACCACGCCGGCAGCGATGATCCGGCTGCCCCGCCCGCCCTGGATCGCGGTGGCCCGGCGGAAGGCGGCCGGGTCGAACGCCTGTACCACCACCGCCAGGGGCTCCCGGGCCAGCAGGGGTCGAACCTCGGCCCAGGACTCCCGGGCCAGGGCGTCGTGCTCCGGCTGACCGGTGAGGCCCGGGTGGCCCGCCGCCAGATCGGCCGGGCTCCCCACGAACAGATGCACGTCCGGGACCCTGGCCCCCGGCACTGCGCCTCGGAGGTAGTTGGCGTACCTGGTCAGGAACAGACTGGGCTTGTCGTGCCGGTCGTCGACCACCAGGATCAGCGGGGTGCCCTTCGGCTGCTGGGCCAGCGCCGCCCCCGCGGCCCGAGCCTGGGCGACGGCGTCCGCGGACACGAGTGGGTGCTGGCCGCCCCACGCCAGCCACGCCACGACCAGGAACACGGCCGCCCCCGCCGCCGCCACCGCCCGCCCCCGCCTCGGCTGGGCCCGCTCCCGGAGACCGGTGAGACCGAGGGCCGCGAGGAGGGGGAGCGGGATGCAGAAGGCGGCCAGCCGCTGCCCAGGCGCGTCGACGTGCAGGAGCAGCGCCATCACGGTCCCGGCCGACACCGCCAGCCAGGCCGCCACCGCGCCCCAGAACAGCAGGCGCCGCTGATCCGCGGCCGCCAGCCGGGTTCGGAAGGTCCGCCCACGACGGGCGGTCGCCAGCGGCGTCGCGGCCAGGGCGACGTCCGTGATCGCCCGGAACCAGGGGAAGTCGTGGTGCAGCTTCCGCCGGTAGGAGGCCCCCAGCAACCGCCCCAGCCCCGCCCTCCGCAGCACCGCGTCGCGGGACGTGTCCGGCGACGGGGCGCCCCCTCCAACGGCGAGGAAACCGGCCCCGGCCAGGGCCGCCCCGCCCGCCGACGCCATGACGACCCTGCCGAGTCCGGTGGCGGCGAGCGGGGCGCCGCTCCTTCGAGCCGACGGGATCAAGACGGCGGCCACGGTCGCCAGCACCGCCGCCGCCAGGGCCAGGAACAGCAGATGCGCCACCCCGGCCCCTCCGATCAGCGCGGCCGCCCCGGCCACCGGCGCTAGGCCCGGACCCTCGAGGCCCTCGGCCAGCGCGGCCAGCGCGGCCACGAACATGGCCCCGAAGGCCAGCGTCGACAGATAGCCCGGGACCATCAGGGAGAGGAATCCCCCTGTCAACGCCACGGTCAGGACGAACCGGGGCCGGTCCGGCCCCACCGTGGCATGGATCAGGGCCCCGGCGGCCAAGGCCAGCGCGACGGCCAGGGCGGGGGCGATCGCCCCGGTCACCGCGGACACGGGCAACCCCGTGACCCGGGACAAGGAGGCCAGCAGGCCCACGATGCCCGAACGGCCCCGGGTCCCCAGGCCGCCCATCCCGCTCACCGCCGCGTACCGGGCCCACCACACGTACACGGGCGTGTCCGACCCGATCGGCACGCGGTAGCCGTGGACCGGATAGAGCACGACGTAGAAGGCCAGGACGAACCCGGCCGTCCAGCCGCAGGCGGAGGCGGCTCGGGTCCGGGTTCGAAGCTCGTCGGCGGGGCCTGCTCGCGAGGGCACGGCACACTGTGGGGCGCCCGACCGGGGCTGCGCAAGCCGGGGAGGCGCGTACAATCCGCGCGATGTCCTGGCCCCGCGCGGGATGAGCCCGGCTTCGATCCTCATCGCGGCGGCGCTGGTGGCCGCGCCGGGCTCGGGGCTCGTGATGTGGATGTTCGCCCCGGGTCGGGCGTCGCCGGCCACGCAGATCGGCCTGGTGGTCCCGTTCGGCGTGGCCTGGGTCGGCGTCTTGGGCCTGTGCCTTGCCGTGGTCCATGTCCTCTTCCTGCCGGCGTTCCTCGTCGTGTATGTGGTCGCCACGGCAGCGGCGTGGGTCGGCGCGCTCCGGCGGCGCGACCTTCGCGATCACTTCCGAAGCTGGCGCGAGGGTTTGCGAGCCGAGCCGTGGGCGTACGGGGGCGGCTTCGCCGTCCTGGCGGCCCTCGCCGTGACGAGGCTGACGTACTCGCCGGTCCTGAACCTCGCCGACCAGACCCCCCTTCGGTACTGGGCCGACGGCCTCGAGATCGCCGACGCCCACCGGATCCCGTCGCTGTCGCTCCAGTGGGGGCGGCTGTTCCCGACCACGGTGAGCAAGGTCGTGCTGAATGCCTTCAGCGCCGGGGCGAGCCTGGTGCTCGGGCGCGGCCCGCTGGGTCCCATGGGCGCGCTCCTGGTCGTCGCCTCCGTCGGGCTCCTGTTGGTGACGTTCGCCCTGGCCCGGGAGCTCGGGCTCCGGCTGACCGCCCCGTTCGTGGTGATCCTGCTGTTCGCCAACCACGTCCTGGGGCCACGGGTCCTGACCGACGACCTGACGAACTACCGGGCCGAGACGTGGGGGCGGCTCCTGGTGCTTGCCGCGCTCCTACTGGCCGTGCGGGCCCTTCGGAGCGAGCCGGGGGATCGGGGCCTCGCCCGGCGGGAGGCCGTCGCATCCGGAACGCTGTTCGGGCTGGCCGCGGGGACCCATCTGGTGCCGTGCGTGGTCGGCCTGGCGTTCCTGGGCGCGTACGGGATCGGCGTCGTGGCGTTCGATCACCGTCCCCGGCTGGCGGCCCGGGTGGGGGCCGTGATCCTGGGTGTGGCGGCGGTCGTGGGGGCCTTCGTCCTGTTCGCTCCGCGCGGCGACGTTGGCTTCCAGGGGGCCGGCGACACGGCGGTCTATCGGAAGCTCGCCGTCGAGCTCGGCCTGCCGCCGGCCTTCGATCCCACCCGGTTCCTGGCCCTGGGCCAGCTCCGCCAGCCGGCCCACGGGAGGGCGTTCTACGAACCGCCCTCGGTCACCTATCACGAGTACATCCGGCGGGTGGTGGGGGAGGACCGCCTCCGTCGGCCGTTCCTGCTGCTGGTGCCGCTGGCAGGGGCCGCGGCCTTCGGGCTGCTCCTATGGCGCGGCCCGCCGATCCTCCGGGCCCTGGCGGTGGCCTGCGCGTTGACGGCCCTGGCCATCCTGGTGGTGGCCCTGGCCTTCGAGTACCGGTTCGACGTCTACGTGCTGGCCGAGTTCGGTCCCCGCCGGCTGTTCGACTACACGGCCATCCCCGCCGTGCTCCTGGGGGCGGCAGTGGTCGAGCTCCTGCTGCCTGCCGCGGTCGGCCCCCGCGCCCCGGTCCTCGCGGTGGCGGGCCTGGTGGCGCTGGCCGCCTTCGCCGTCCCCCGCAACGTGGCGCCCGCAGCCCGGGAGCGGTTCTTCGACGACGCGCTGCCGGCCCTGCGGTGGATCGGGGCGAACGTGCCGTGCGACGGCCGGGTGCTGGCCGACCGCCGGACCCTGGCCACGTTCGAGACGCTCACCCGGCACGGCGGGGCCATCGAGGGCATGGGGCCGTACCTGCGGCCGGCCGTGCTCACGACGGCCATCCGGTCGCTCCTGGACGCCCGGCGGTTCTTCCTGAACCCGGGAGCGGGGGCCGGCTACCTGCGGAGGGCCGGGGTGGCGGCGGTGGTGGTCACCACCTACGACCAGACGCTCGGAGGGGTGGGCGGACCGCTGAAGTTTGGGCTGGGGAAGGATTCGAACCTGGACCGGGTTTCGTTCCTGCGACTGGTGGCGCGGTCGTCGACGGTGCGGGTGTACGAGGTCCGCTCCTTGGGGCCGCCGCCGCTCGGATCTCCCGACGTCCGAAACCTCCCCGGCTACCGGTGCGGCTCGGGCTGAGGCGTGTCCTTCTGAGGCGTCAGGCCGGGAATAGGGACGGGAGCCCTCGGCGACGGAGTCGGGTCGCTCCGAGCACCCACCCGGTCGCGGCCGCCAAGAGAACGGCCGAGGTTCGCCCGAGTCCGGTAAGCCGGACTCCCACCGCGTCCACCAGCACCCCGGCGAACAGCAGGAAGCCGATGCCGAACGCCGGCCCCAGGGCCAGCAGTTCGAACGACCGCACGCCCGCCGGGAGGAGCGCCACCGCCCACCCCAGCCCGACGAGCGCCAGCAGCAGGATCGTCCCCACCGAGAGAAAGACGCCCTGGGGCACGGTTCGCAGACCCCAGGGGGGGATGGCGGCCGGGATGGGGGAAGCGGGCCTCGGCCCCTGCAGCACGATCACGCCCGGCGCGGCCTCCCACCCGGGGTGGCGGTTCAGCTCCCGGCCGTAGAACGAGGTCAGGCTGTTCAGCAGGAGGGCCACCGGGGGTTGGGACGACGACGACAACAGCGCATCCAGCGGCCTCCAGAAGGAGTCGGAGTTCACGTTGTAGGTCCGGGGGCGGTCCCGGTGCGTGGGCCGGCGGGCCAGGTAGTTGTCGGGGCTGCCGACATAGAACCAGGAATGCACGAGCCGGTCGGCGGGTAGCGCCGAGCGCACGATGTAGGCCTTCTCCGGGATGTCCGAGAGCGGGTTGACCCCGAAGTCGTCGACCACGAACACCACCGGCCGGTTCGCCGGGATCCGCATGGCGTCGAGGTAGGCCACGGCGTTCGTGGTCTCCTCGATCTTGTGGAACTCGATCCATTCGACCCCCCGGGTCGACGGGAGCGTCACGTAGTACTCGCGGTACCCGAGGATCGCCAGCCCGCCCAGCCCGGCCACGATCACGGCCGCGCCCGCCCTCCGGGCCAGGTTCCGCCGGGCCGCACCCTCCAGCGAGGAGACCCACCGGGCCAGTCCCAGGATCCCCAGCGCGGCGAGGATGGGCAGCGGGAGGAGCATCGCCAGGAACCGGTGGGGAGGGACGTTCGCCCCGAAGATCCCGAACATGGCCAGCCCGGCCAGGACCACTGCCACCCAGGCGGCCAGCACGGTCAGCAGGAATCGGGCCCCGAACGGGTCGGCCGCTCCGAGGTGTGTTGGGTGTCCGGGCCGGGAGGCCGCGCCGTCCTGGCCTCCGGGAGAGCGCCGTCCCGCGGACCGCGGCCCGAGCCGTGCGGCGAGGGCGACGAACAGGGCGCCGACGGCTGCCAGCGGCGCGATGACCGGGAACAGATACAGGGGTACGTCCTGGCGCAGCTTCTTGTCCAGCTCCCCCGGCGAGAGGAAGGGCGTATCCGGGGCCTTCCTCAGGAGGCCGAACATCCCGACAGCGGCCAGCCCGGCGGCACCCCCGATGACCAGGCCCAGCCGACCGGCCGGGGTCTGCCAAGCTCCGGTTCGTTCGACCCGATGGCCTCGCCACGACATCGGCAGATACGCCGCGGCCACCAGCACCAGCACGGCCATCACGGCGCCGAAGAACAGCAGGTGGGCCAAGGCGCCCGCCCCCAGCAGGAGGGCCGCCGCCAGGAAGCCGCGACCCTCGCGCACGGCGAATAGGGTGGGAACCAGGGCGGCGAAGGCCAGCGCGGTGAGGAACAGGTTGTCGGTATAGGTCTCGGGGGCCACCAGCCTGATCAGCTGTGGCGACAGGCCGATCACCAGGGCCACCGCGGCGAACTCCCATTCGCGCCGGCGCAGGCACGCCGAGACGAAGGCCGCCGCGGCCAGCGCGGTGGCCACGGCCGCGGCGAGCGGCACCGTCTGGGCCAGCTTGAACGTCGACGCGGTGAACAGGCTCGACAGGCTGAGCACGATCACGGGGAAGGCCGCCCTGCTGGCCAGGGTCTTGCTGGGGGGCGGCAGCCTGGCCGGGACGCCGGACAGGCCATGCACGGCCACGATGTTCGTCTGGTCCAGGTAGCGGGGGGTATCCCATCCGATGGGCATCGGATAGCCCTTGGCCGGATACAGCAGGAAGTAGAAGCCCGCCACCGCCGCGGCCACCAGGCACACCACCAGGAGCGGCCGAAGGTATGCCCGCAACGAACCGCCGGCGGGAGACGACGTCGGGGTACCGGTGGTCGCCGCGCTCCTGGGAGAGACCTTCACCTCAGCCAGGTCTTGACGATCGCCTTGGTGAAGTTCCACGCGTACTTCGCGTTCTTCGGCTTCTTCGACTTGCCACCGGCCCTGGCCCGGATCGTGATCGGCACCTCCTTGATCCGGAGCCGGTGGCGCATGCCCTCGATCAGCAGCTCCGAGGTCCAGAACTGGTCCTGGTCCAGACGGAGCCGCTTCAGGGTCTCGGCCCGCGTGGCCCGGTAGCCGTTCGACACGTCGGTGATCCTGGAGCCGGTCATAAGAGTCACCAGCCAGGAGAAGAAGTGGACGCCGGCGTGGCGGATGATGCTCTCCCGTTCGAACTCCCCGAGAAGCCGGGATCCGTTCACCATGTCGGCGTCGCCTTCCAGGATGGGGGCGATCAGGCCCTCCATCTCCTCCGGCATGTGCTGCCCGTCGGCGTCCATCGACACCACCACCACGGCGTTCAGCCGCAGGGCGATCTCGTAGCCCACCCGAAGCGCCAACCCGCCCCCCCTGCGGATGGGCAGGTTCGCCACCAGCGCCCCGGCCTTGCGGGCCACCTCGTTCGTCTCGTCCTCGGAGGCGTCGGAGATCACCACGGGGACCACCGGGTACCCGCCCAGCCGCTCCGGCATCGACTGGATCACCGCCCCGACGTTCTGGGCCTCGTTGTAGGCCGGCATGACCACCACGATCCGTTCGCCGGAGGGCAGCAGGGCCTGCTGGTTCCAGTCGAACGACTGGACGGCCAGGGCTTCGACCAGGTGCCGGATGGCGAGGGTCGCCGCGTCCGTCGACGCCGCGGTCCGAAACAGCAGCAGGAAGAAGATGATGTTGGCGAACAGCAGGGCGCCGATCAGCCGCTGCCCGCCCCCCTTCTTGAAGTTGAACAGGTTGAACAGCGGGTTGAACAGGTTCGGGTCGATGGCCAGCGCCACCACGCCCACCGCCAGCAGGCCGGTGAGGATCAGGGTGAGGCGGGAGATGTCTCGCCGCGCGTACCGGCGCAGGCCCCCGTAGAACAGGCCGAACGCGACCGCGCCCCCCACCACCCGGAGAGCGATGAGGGAGCCGTCCCCCACGTCAGCGATGGGTCCGGCCGGCACGAAGGTCCCGCCCGGCTACGCCACCGGCTCGGCCACGCGGCGCTTGGGGCGCCACATGGTCTTCGGCATGATCGCCTTGGTCACGACGCGGTCCCGATGCCGTTCGATGGCGGCGAACATCGATTCGACCAGGGTCTCGGAGAGGAAGTGCGGCTTCAGGCCGAGGTCGAGCAGCGCTGTGTGCTTGGCGTTGTAGTAGTGGTGCTCGGCCTCGACCCGGGGGTTCTCGACGTTCTCGACCCGGACCTCCAGCCCGTACTCCGCGCCGGCTCGCCGGACCAGCTCGGCCAGGTCGTTGACCGAGAACTGCTCGGTGAACTGGTTGAACACCCGGTACTCTCCCTCGGTCGGCGGGTTCATCGCCGCCAGCTCGACGCACGCCAAGGTGTCCAGGATGTTCAGGTAGCCGCGGGTCTGGCCCCCGGTGCCGTACACCGTGAGCGGGTGGCCGATCACGGCCTGCAGGCAGAACCGGTTGAGTGCGGTGCCGAACACCTCGTCGTAGTCGAACCTGGTGGCCAGGCGAGGGTCGAGCGCGGTCTCCTCCGTGTCGATCCCGTACACCACCCCCTGGTTCAGGTCGGTCGAACGAAGCCCCCACACCCGGCAGGCGAAGTGGATGTTCGTGGAGTCGTGGACCTTCGAGCAGTGGTACAGCGAGCCCGGGAGCTTGGGGAAGGGCAGCACGTCGGAGCGGTCCCGGTGGTGGATCTCGATGAACCCCTCCTCGATGTCGATGTCGGGGGTGCCGTACTCGCCCATGGTCCCCAGCTTCACCAGGTGGGCCTCGGGGGCGAGGTCCCGCATGGCGAACAGGACGTTCAGGGTGTTCACCACGTTGTTGTACTGGGTGAACACGGCGTGCTCCCTGCTGATCTGGGAGTAGGGTGCGGACGGGATCTCGCCGTAGTGGATCACCACCTCGGGGGAGAAGTCCTTGAACAGCGGTTCGACCACCGACCAGTCGGTGAGGTCGCCCTCGGTCACCCCGATCCGGTATCCGGTGACCGCGCGCCACGCGTCGGCCCGGGACGGCAGGCTCTCCCCGATGGGGGTGAGCGAGTCGGTTCCGGCCTCGGTGTGCGCCCGCCGCCGAAGGTAGTTGTCGACCGCGTGGACCTCGTGCCCGCGGTTCGAGAAGTACAACGCGGTCGGCCATCCCAGGTAACCGTCACCGCCCAGGATCAGGATCCTCATGGTCGCTCCTCTGGAACCGTCGTTCGTTCGGCTGCGCGCCACCGCCCGCCCTCGCATCCCGGCTCGAACCGCGCGCCTGGCCGTCCGGCCCGCCTATTGTACGGGCAGAAACGAGCAGCCCAAGCTGCGGCACCGGACCGATCCCGCGCCGAGCCGTTCGGTCCGCTCGGGCTTACCCGCTTCCCGGGCCCGCGATTCCCGGTCCGTGCGGGGCTCGGGTGGACTCGGTCCCGACGGGGCATGAGGAGGGGCGTGGGAGGTCGAGGAAGGCCGGTGGCCGAACCGGACATGGCCCCGCGCTCGGAGGCGCGCGGAAGCGCCGCCGTCGAACCCGGGCGAACGGGGCGGACGGCCGCGCTGGGTCTCGGCCTGGGCTGGGCGATCTTCGCCTTCTACTTCCTCGTCTACCGGGCGCGCCACTACTCCCTGCCGGTCGGGTTCGACGCGCCCTGGTACGTGTGGCGGGCCGAGACCGTCGCCGCCACCGGCCTGACCCAGGCGGGCACGGCCGTCCGCCCCGGGCATCCGCTGCTGTCCGCCGTGCTGGGGGCGATGACCGGCCGGTCCCAGCTCGGGCTCCAGGTCATGCTGTCGCTGGTCCTGGTGGCGGTGCTGGCCCTGGCCGTGGGGGCGTTCTTCCGGGCGGCGTTCGGCGGGGGGACCTGGGGATGGGCCATCACCGTGGGGGTCACCGGGACGTTCGTCGGCGCCACCCGGCTGGTGGGGGAGAACATCGCCAACCTGCTCTTCCTGGGACTGGCCGCCGCCGCCGCGGCCGCACTGGCCCGCCGGGTGGAGGGGCGGCCGGGATGGACGGCCGCGGTGGCCCTGATGGTGGCGGCGGGGGTCTCCCACTGGATCTTCCTGGGATTGCTGGGGGCGATCCTGGCCCTCACCGCGGCGCTGGGCGTCCCCGAATCCCGGCGACAGCTCCGATCGGGGGTGCCGCTCGTGCGGACCGAATCCGGGGTGGTCGCGTCGGCGTTCGGCGCAGCCGCGGCGACCATGGCGATCGTGATCGCCGGCGTCCTCCGGGCGCCGTTCCAGACCTTCGAGGTCCGCGAGAACCCCGCCAGGTACATCCCGAAGCTTCGCACCGACACCTTCCGGCTGTTCCTTCCGCTGTCGGTCCCCCTGGGGCTGGCCGGCGCGTGGACGCTGGCCCGGCCTCGCACCGGCCACGCACGATTCGGGCTCCGGTTGCTTCTTGCCTGGACCGTGGCCAGCGCCGTGGGGATCCCGGTCATGGTGGCCACGCGAGCGCTGCCCCCGCACCGGTTCCTCGAGTTCTGGGTGGGGCTCCCGGGCGTGGTGCTGCTGTCGGCGGCGATCGTTCGGGGCGCCGAATGGCTGCGGGCCCACGGGAGGAAGGCGCTGGGGTGGGCCGCCGCGGTCGCGGGGATCGCCGCGACCGGCGCCATCGGGGGCCTGGCCTGGTACGCCCACGGGCCGGGGGTGTGGATCTCGCCCACGGCGCTGCGGGAGGCCGGGACCGCGGCCCGCTACGTCGACGGCCTCCCCGCCGGCCGGCCGTTCGTCTTCCTGGTGTCGCCGCTGGGGAAGGCGGGGGTGATCTCCGTTCCGTTCAAGGAGCACACGATCCGGGTGGCCCTGCCGCCCGACCACCAGTCGGACGCCCACTTCTACGTGGGGGATCCGTCCGACCTGCTGGCCGGCCGACGGTCGCTGACCGGCGGACCCTCCGACCGGGCCACGCTCCGCTACTGGGAGGACGTTCGGGCCGTCCTGCCCCTGCGCCCTCCCGTGCTGATCGTGCAGGCCCTGGCGGTCCGGGCGTACCAGGAGGCGGTGGGGCCGATCGGAGCGCCCGTGATCGGCCCCGGCGTGGCCCTGCTCCAGGGGAACCCGCCGCCGGCCACGCTCCCGGTGGAGCCGCTCCCGCAGGCCGTGCCTCCGGTCCGGTTCGGCGTTCCGTGGGGGCTGGCGCTCCTTGGGCTCCTGCTCGTGGCCGGCTCGGGATGGTCGGTGGCGCTGCTGGGCCCCGACGCGCCGTCGGAGGTCCTGGTGGGCGTGGCGCCCGCCCTGGGCGCCGCGGTCCTGATCCTGGGCGCCCTGGTCGCCGCCGAGCTGGGCGTCCATCCCGGCGGGGGAGGAGGGGTGGCGCTGTACGTCCTGCTGACGGTGGCCGGCGTGGCGCTGGCGTGGCGTTCGGTCCGGTCGGGCCGAACGGGGGCTTGACACGGCGGAGACCGCGGGCGTACGGTCCTGCTCTCGAACATATGTTCGGTCCGGCAGGGTGAGGAGCCCCGGTGACGAAGCTCTACGAGGAGGCCGTGGCGGTCGAGCGAGACGGCGGGATGCCGGCCGCCTTCACTTGGCGGGGGCGGCGCTACGAGGTCCGCGACGTGATCGGCCGGTGGCGGATCGAGGGCCGGTGGTGGGAGGACGGCCGCGACCGCGAGTACTGGCGGGTCGAGGCGAAGGGCGGAGCCGTGGTCGACCTCTATCTGGACCGAAGGGGCGAGCGGTGGCGCCTCGAGCGCCTGTGGGACTGATCGCCGCTTCGTATGACGCCGGCGCCCGAGAGCCCGAAGAGGATCGCCAGCGAGAGGACCGACTCGGGGACGTCGTCGTCATCGGTCGGTGGCCGCGAGCACGGGGGCCGCGCTCGTCGGGCTCGGGTGGCCCATATTCCCGATGGGACGGGAGGCGAGATGGGATCCGGCGCTCATGCTCGCCGAGTGGCTAGCGTGCTCTGTCGACGCGGCCGTATGCTCCGCGTCGGTGGAGGTCGTCCACGTGGAGGTTAGGGGGTGGAGCTGTCGACCCGTCCATGTCCGGAGGGACCGAACTCGGGCTGTGGGGAGCCGTTTGCAATCGCCCACGCGAAAGACACCGGTTGGCGGGCGCGCAGGGATAAGGTGGGCGAGGTCGCTGGCCGCAGACACCGGGGATCGAGCCATGGCATGCTCAGCCTGCGGATTCTTGGGGGGTTGTTCTGAACCGGACGATGCACCGCCTGCCTGAATGGCGGGAAGCCACGGTCCTCGAAGGGGAACCGGACCGAGATCAGGGGCTCTTCCTTCTGCATTGCCTGGTTCATCCTGAGGCGTGGATCCATCGAAGGACCGAGTCGGTGACCTTTCAGGATGACGTCAGCGTACAAAGGACACTGACCATCGATTTCGAGCTCCCGGACGAACCGCCTCCATGGCGAAGCTCGGACCCGTACGTAATCCCGCTCACGCTGGTTCGCAAGGAGGTCCTCTGGAGCTATGACCTTACCGATGAAGCAGGAGCTGTCGTCCCACTTCTCACCTTTGAACAGGACTGCCGTTTGGCGTGGTCTGCTCTGGTGGTCGGAGCGGAGGGCTTGCTCGGTCGACCACTGCCGGCCGAAACTCGCGAAGAGCTCCTTGGCCTCGTTCGCGAGCTGCCGTCAGACGCCAAAAGCCGCCTCGCGCACGTGCTCGCCGTGGATGGTCCTTTCGGCTCTCAAACACAGAGCAACGAGGCTTTCGTCGGTCTGTTGGACGACTTGCGGAGCAACTTCGCCTTGCTCGTTCCCGTGTCGTATTCGGGGTCGCGACGACGGGTCATGCGCGTGTCCTACACGCAGCCGATCTCGCGGACGGGGGCCCGTGCTCTCGCCTCGTTAGGGTGGAAATCAACGAGGTTCAGGTTTCCCATCCGAGCGCCTGGCCAGACAAGCTTTCATTTCCTCTTGTCCGTTCCGCCGGACGTGCAAATCTCCAGAGTCCAGTTCTCCTTTAGGACGGAGTCGCCTCAAGAGACGGTCAAGTTCGGTGCATGGGATCGGTCGCGGTGTCATCTCTACCTGGCGAAGGCACCTCCCCAGCTATGCGCAGACATCGTGGTCCACGTCAAGCAACGTTTGCGTGGTCTCGTGGCGTCGGCGTTCCTTGCCACCCTCCTTACTGCCAGCGCATTGCTGACGGGAGCGATATTCATCGACCGTCTCAGAACCGGGGCCAGGGACCCAGCCTCCTTTTTGGTTGCTCTCGTGGGGATCTTCGCGGTCCTGACCGCCCGGCCTCCGGGTGAGAACGATCTCGTCTCCACACTGCTGGCCGGTACGCGACTCGCGGTTGCGCTTGCCGGCATTGTCACCTACATGGCAGCCGCGTCCCTCCTGCTCGGGTTCGGGGGGTCGGCCCTCCATGACGCCTGGTGGTCGATTGCCGGATCCGCTCTGGCAATCCTCTTCGTCGTCTCCTGTGCCCTCGTCGTAAGTCGGGAGGCCAAGGGTGGCGACGCGAACGTGCTCGTGACTCCTGATCAGCCCAGAGCGGATTTCGTTGTGAAATCAGCTGAGGGAGGCAGGGAGTGCGCATCATCGACCTTGGTGGACACCCATTCCTCTGGGGACGAACTCATGCGGCGAGCGGCTGACAGGCTGAGGGCGGCTCCCCCGAATGAATGAAGACGTGGAGGAGCTGCGCGACAGTCTGGCTCTCGACCTCTGGGACAACGCGGTGCCTATATACGAGGCCATCCTGGGCCATTCATTCGTCCGAGAGCTTGGGTCCGGAACGCTTCCTCGCAAGTCCTTCGCGTACTACTTGCAGCAGGACACCTATTACCTCCGTAGTTTCGCGAGAGCCCTGTTGGCTTGCGGCGCGAGGGAGGCAGACGACCAGACCCTTCGATTGTTGATTGCGCACGCCGCTGACGCAGTGGAGTGGGTGCGTGGTGTGCAGAGGAGCCTCGCCCAGGACTTCGGTCCGGAGGACGCCGATTCGTCGGCGGCGCCGGGTGCAATCACACTCGCGTACGGAAGCTACATCGTCGCGGTCGCGTTTACCCGGCCGTTTTCGGAGGCGATCGCGGCTCTTCTTCCGTGCCTGTGGATCTATCAGAAGATCGGTCGAGCCCTGGAGGCGTCGGCGTCCCCGGTTCCTCTATATCGGAGCTGGATCACCTCCTATGCAAGTGACGAGTACAAGCGGAGTGTCGATGAAGTGCTCGACCTCGTAAACGAGATCGGCGCCAGCCTCACGTCGCGGGAACGTGCCGAAGCCGGCGATTGCTTCCTGGCCAGCGCTCGATACGAGTGGATGTTCCTCGATATGGCATACCGACGCGAGCCGTGGCCGAAGCCAATTGATCCTTCCTAATCACGGGCTCGACGAGCATGGCGGCCCTGGCGTCTCGAGTGACGGCGCCCGTCTGCGTGGGATAGGGCATTGTGTCAACGGGGCCGCGCCGTCCGACGTGGATCTGCAGGCCGCAGCTCATCGATCATCCAGGACGGCGACTGCTTCGATCTCCACCAGCTGGCCCGTGTAGCCGAGCCTCGGGACCCCCAGCAGCGTGCTGGGGGCGCTTCGCAGCCCGAGCGCGGCGAACTCCTGGAATGCCCGCCACGCCGTCGGGAGATCCTCCTGCTCGCCAGCCACGACGAAAATGGTGGTCTTCACCACGTCCTCCGGCGTCGCGCCGGCCGCGGCGAGGGTGGCTTCCAGGTTGGCCAGGACCTGGCGGGTCTGGGCCACCAGGTCGCCCGGCCCCACAAGGTTCCCGGCCTGGTCCAGGGGAACCTGGCCCGCCGTGAACACGAGCTTCGACCCTCGGGCCACCGCGACGTGGGAGTAACCGGGCGGCTCGCCGAGCCCGGGAACGACGATGCGTTCGACCACCGAAGTCGCGCGGTTCCTAGACCCGGGCGTTGACGTCCCAGACCGACATGGGTTGGCGGTTCCCGGTGGAGATCGCGGCGATCTGCGCGAGGGCCTTGAGGAAACCGGGGCCGTAGTCGGGGAGCGGGCGGTTGGCCTGCTCCTCGGTCTCCCACAGCACGATCATCATGCCGTTGCCCGTCTGTCGGTCGACCAGGTTGAGCGCACCGGCGAACCCGGGTTCGTCGCGCAGCGCGGGGATCATCTCCTCGTTGACGATGCGGTCATCTCGGCCCGCCTCTCGAGCGTCGTTCCACCCTGAACCACCTGAGCGAACATCCCCCACCCCCCTGGTCGTTTCGTCGAGTATGCCCGATCCGACCATGTGTCCGATTTCCCAGGTGTCGCCGCTCGGGCATACAATCGAACACGTGTTCGACTCCTCCTCCGGCTTCGTGCACCTCGACGCCCGGTCGTACTTCTCCATCAAGGACGGGGCGTTCTCGCCGGAGGACCTGGCGCTGCGGGCCGCTGCGCTCGGGATGACCGCGGTGGCCCTCACCGACCGGGACGGGCTGTACGGCGCGCCACGGTTCTCCGAGGCCTGCCGCCAGGTGTCCGAACGGGTCGCGCCGATCCGCCCGATCCACGGCGCCACGCTCACGGTCCGAGGGTTCGGCCTGGGTCCGGATGGTGCCCCACCGGAGACGGGACGAACCGTCGATCGATC
>WNGE01002784.1_pt1 | contig 21057 bp, 18 predicted proteins | sample 5400651 | NCBI WGS metagenome assembly WNGE01 (sample SAMN13153370, study PRJNA577476) | soil metagenome | isolation source: 60 cm soil or saprolite under grassland replicate 2 | place: USA:California | collected 2016-06-15 | reverse complement strand
GCGCCCACTTCCGGAGCGCCACGCTCAGGGACGCCGTGTCGTTTCTCCGGCGCCGGCTGGGCAACGACCCCGCTCGCTGGCGCTGGGATCGCCTGCACCACGCCCGTTTCCCGCACGGCGTATTCGAGGCGGTTGGAGTCCTTCGCGGGATCTTCGGCCTGGAAACGGGCCAGGGGGGAGACGCCTCGACGGTCAACGTGGGCGCCTACCAGCTCGACGGCTCCTTCCGGATGACGGATGGACCGAGCTACCGGCAGATCGTCGACCTCGCCGATCCGGCAGCGGCCGTCTTCGTTCACACGACCGGCCAGTCGGGCAACGTCTTCGATCGTCGTTACCGGGATCTGCTACCGCTCTGGAGGAGAGGCGACTACCTCCCGATGGAGGCCCCGCCGCGGAAGACCCTGATCCTCGAGCCGAAATAGAATCCGGTCGAATTTCCGAAAGGGGGAGAACGTGGTCCGACGCTCGAGATTTTTTGCAGCGCTTCTCGCAGCCGGTCTTCTCGTTGCCGCCGCGGCGTGGGGGATGACGGCGAAGACCTACCAGGTCACGGGACCGGTTCTGGAGGTTTCGAACGACATGATCGTCGTGCAGAAAGGCAAAGACCGCTGGGAGATCGCGCGGGATCCCTCGACGAAGATCACGGGAACGCCGAAGGTCGGTGACAAGGTCACGATCGAGTACCGGATGACCGCGACCTCCGTCGAGATCAAGCCCGCGGCCGCGTCGAAGAAGAAGAAGTAACGGCCGCGGGCGGCCGAAGGACGACGACGGCGAGCCGGCCGTCCGTCAAGTACCAGTCGCCGCCGCCGTTGCGGCCGCGGCGCGCCGGCAGGAATCCGGCCAGCCTGGAGAGGCCGCCGATCCGGCCGGCATGGCCGAGGTCCTCGATCAGCTTGTCGCGCTCGCTGTCGATCCGGGGATCGATGTGATGCATCACTTCCCCCGTGAAGTGGGAGATCCCGAGGCTCCGGTCGAAGCTGGCCGCTCCGAGCCAGACGGCGCGTCCCCCGCCGTTCCCGCCGCCGTAGCGCCAGAAGCGGACGTGGTGCCGCCGGCGCGGGCTCCTTCCGACCAGCTGCTCGAAAGCGAAGTCCTGCGGCCGCCGACGCGCGACGAAATGCGTGCTCATCGGCGCCGAGGAGTACGGACGGTCGAAGAGCACGCAGCCCGCGTCGCGCAGTCCGCTCCGAAACGTGATGCGATCGGCCTGGGTCCATCCGGCCGCGCGCATGGCGGCGGCGACGTCATCTTTCGTTCCCACCAGAGCGACGTTGATCGGGTCGGCCGGAATCCCCTCCGCGGTGTAGGTCAAGCGGGGGAAAGCTCCTTCTCGCGGAAGCGTCTCGTGCCGGCGCCAGACCGCCGGCAGCACGACGTAGGCGAGCATCGCGTAGGCCGGGACGGTCAGCGCGAGAAAGGTCGCCGACCGGAGTGTCCGGAGAATCGCCGGGCGATGTCTTCGCCTCTTTCGTCCGGAGAGAGATGTCATCGGATGGGACAGTCTAGCGTCAAGAAAGTGAATCGCGGATGAAGAAGCTCACAGGCCGGGCCAGTACGGCCGGTGCGCGTCGAGCGTCTGCCGGATGACCCGTTCTGCGACGGCGTCGGGCGGACCCGCGTCGGGTTCGGCCAGGTGCTCTCCCAGGAGAACCCGCGTGCACGCGGCCGCGGCAGCGGCGATCGCGTCCAGGTTGTAGCCGCCCTCGAGCGCGAGGACGACCCGTCCCTGCGCGAGAGACGCGACGCGTTCGGTCATCGCCGCGTAGCCGTTCGGGGTCAGCCGCATCCCGCCGAGGAGATCACCGGCGGCCGCGTCGAAGCCGCACGAGACGAGTACGAGCTCCGGCTGGAACGCGCGCGCGATCGGCAACAGCACCCGATCGAATGCGGCGAGGTACTCCGCGTCTCCCATTCCCTCCGGCCACGGCACGTTGACCGTCCGGCCGCGCGCCGCTCCCCGGCCCACTTCCGCGATCGCACCCGTCCCCGGGTAGAAGGGAAACTGGTGTGTCGAGAAGTAGAGAACGTCCGGATCTTCCTCGAAGCTCGCCTGCGTGCCGTTGCCGTGATGGACGTCCCAGTCCACGATCAAGATCCGGCGGACGCCGGAACGCCGCGCCGCCTGCGCTGCGATCGCGACGTTGTTGAAGAGACAGAAGCCCATTGCCCGGTCGGCTTCGGCGTGGTGTCCCGGCGGCCGGACGAGCGCGAAGCCGTTCGCGAGCGCTCCCGAGAGAACCTCGCGGGTCAGGTCCACCAGGCCGCCGGCCGCGCGGCGCGCCGCTTCCGCGGAGTCACGGCTCGCGTAAGTATCGGGATCGAGCTGGACGAAGTCGCGCCCCGCGGTCGCAAAGATCCGCTCGACGTGCTCGGCGGTGTGGACTTGGACGAGCTCCTCGCGGGTCGCTTCCCGCGCCGGAATTCGCCGGCAGCGCTCAACCAGACCGTCGTCGTCGAGTCTCTGGCGGATGGCGGCGAGACGTCCGGGATGCTCCGGATGCTCGTAGGGAGCCTGGTGGCGAAGAAAAACCTCGTCGAAGACGAGGCCGGTCGTCACGGCGCGGAAGCTGCCAGCTCCGACGGAGTCGCCGCGCGCCGCAGGCGGTCCCTCGCCAGCTCCGGGCTTCGGGTGCAGGAGCGGTCGGAAAGGAGGCAGCGGCGAAGGTTGAGATCGCAGCCGCAGTCGCAGCAGTCCGTCACGAGCCGGCCCAGGTATTCCTCCCGCGCGAGCGGCGGCAGGACCGTGCCGGCGAGGAGAGAGGCACGCGTGAAAGGCGCCGAGCGGGCTGGAGGAGCGGCGTTCTTGAACCCTCGACCCTGAACTCGGGCCTTTCCCGAAAAGAACCAGAGCATTCCGACGAAGGCGAGACCGTAGGCAGCGACCGCGATCACGGCGATTCCCGGCCCGCGACGCCGGGGCCTCTCCGGGTCGGTTGGCCCGACGGCTCGGAGCCTCCGGGGAACGGATGGATCAGGCATCGAGAGCCGCGGCGAGCACCGCCGGATCGGACGTCGGCATCGAGCAGGCGAAGTTCCGGCAGACCCAGGCGCGGGCGCGGCCGTCGGCCGACCCGCGCGACCGGACGAGCGGGGAAACGTCCGCGAGAGTTTCCTTCGCATCGGCGTAGGCGAGCACCCGGTTCGAACGGCTGGAGAAGGCCGCTCGACGGAGCGCTTCGAAGTCTTCGTGCCTCGGCTCGCCCGAGAGGACCACCTCGCGGACCTCCCCCTCGCGGTAGTCGAGCGCGCAGAGGAGGCGCGGGAACGCGGCCGGCGCGCGGTCGAGGTATCCGGCGGAAGCCGAAAAAATGGAGTCGGCGCGGTCGCGATACTCCCGATCGCCGGTGAAGGTGGCGAGCCGAAGGAGATTCATCGCCGCGACGGAGTTCGAGGACGGCGTCGCGCCGTCGAAGAGCTCGCGGGAGCGGATGATCAGCCGATCGTGCTTCTCCGCAGCGAGAAAGTACCCTCCGCGCGGATCCGAGAAACGCTCGTCCATTTCGCGCTGCAGCTCGACGGCCGCGCGGAAATAGCGCGGCTCGAAGGTCGCCTCGTAGAGATCGAGCAGCGCTTCGACGAAGAAGGCGTAATCGGACGCAAATCCCGGAATCTCCGCGACGCCGTCCTTCTCGCGGTGGAGGAGATCGCCGGCGATCCGGCAGTTCGAGAGGATGCGGTCGGCGGCCCGGCGCGCCGCCGCTTCGTACCGGGGCTCGTCGAGAAGCCGCCCGGCGAGCGCGAACGCGGAGATCGCGAGCGAGGTCCAGTCGGTCAGGAGCTTCTCGTCGGTCATCGGCGCGACGCGGCGCGACCGGGCCTCGTACATCTTCCGCCGCGCCTCCGCGAGCGTCTTCTCGACGTGCGCCTCCGTGACGCCGAGATCGGCTGCGATGTCGGGAATCTCCCGGACGACCGACAGGACCGTCTGCCCGTTCTCGAAGTTGCCGGTTTTCGTGACGCCGAACCGCGCCGCGACGATCGCCGCGGCTTCCGGTCCGACCGCGGATTCGAGCGACTCAGGGTTCCATACGGAGAACGTGCCCTCTTCGCCGCCGGCGTCGGCGTCCTGCGCCGCGAAGAACCCACCGGCGGGTGGCGTCATCTCGGCGAGCAGGTAGTCGAGCGTTTCCCGGGCGACCCTCGCGAAGTCGGGTTTCTCAAACGCGCGGTACGCCACGAGGTAGGCCCGCGCGAGAAGCGCGTTGTCGTAGAGCATCTTCTCGAAATGGGGGACGAGCCACTTCGCGTCGGTCGAGTAGCGGTGGAATCCACCGCCGATCTGGTCGTATATGCCGCCGGCCGCCATCTTCGCGAGCGTCGTCTCGACCATCTCTCTCTCGCGCGACTCTCCCGCGCGAAGGGAGCGGCGGATCAGGAACTCGAGCCGCATTGCCGGCGGAAATTTCGGCGCGCCTCCGAATCCTCCTTCCCGGGGGTCGAACTCGATCGCGAGAGCGGCCTCCGCGTGGTCGAGCACCCGGGAGCCGACCTCCGGACCTCCGGAAGGCCGGTGAGCGGCCCGGTCGAGGTGCGCGTGGAGCTGGCTCGCCGACGCCTCGAGCTCATCGCGGCGCGTCTTCCAGGCATCGGCGATCGCGGCGAGCACGGTCGAGAAGCCGGGCCGTCCGTAGCGGTCGTCGGGAGGGTAGTAGGTGCCGCCGTAGAAGGGTCTGCCGTCCGGCGTCAGAAAGAGAGAGAGTGGCCACCCACCGCTGCCGGTCATCGTCTGGACCGCGGTCATGTAGACGTCGTCGACGTCGGGGCGCTCTTCGCGGTCCACCTTGATCGGCACGAAGTCGGAGTTCAACCGCTCCGCGATGCGCTCGTCCTCGAACGACTCCCGTTCCATGACGTGGCACCAGTGGCAGGTCGAGTAGCCGATCGACAGGAAGATCGGCTTGTCCTCGGCGGTCGCCCGGGCGAATGCCTCGGACCCCCAGGGATTCCAGTCCACCGGGTTCTCGGCGTGCTGGAGGAGGTAGGGACTCTTTTCGCGGGCGAGACGGTTCGGCACGGGAAGGGGATAACCGTTCAACCCGGCGGTGTCATTCCGAGGAGCGGAGCGACGAGAAATCTCACCTTTAAAGCAAAGGATCCTTCGCGGAGCCTGCCCTGAGCGAAAGCGAAGGGCTCAGGATGACAGGAGGGGGACGGAGTGGCTGTCATTCCGAGGAGAAGAGCGCGCCTGTCATTCCGAGGAGCGAAGCGACGAGGGAGGGCTACCTCGGCTCGGCGGTGATCGTCACCTCTTTGTCCCCATCCTTGACCGTGACCACGTCGCCCGGTCCGAGCTCGTCGATGCGCTCGAGCAGCTCCTTGGGGGTGATCTCCCGGTCGCCGGAGAGGCTCTCGACGACGGCGCGGGGCAGCCGCACGTGAACGCTCTTCCCCCAGTCGTCCCGGACCACGATGTCCAAGGCGGAGCCTTCCGCCATGACCTCGATCGTGTGGTCTTCCTTCTTGATCACGCCCGGCCGGCCCGGAGCGCTCCCGGCGGCCGCGTCCAAGATCTGGCGGGGCGTGATGTCGCTGCTGTCCCAGTTGCCATGCAGGTCGGCGCCGAAGCGGCGGATCGGCGAGAGCTTGGCGACCCTCGCGACCAGGCTCGAGGGAACCGAGAAGGTGACGCGATGAGTCGAGTCGCCGTCCTTCTCCTTGACCTCGACTTTGAAGCCTTTGACGTGCGAAAACTCGGGCGCGGGGCGGCGCCAGAACGCGAGCGCGGCGGCGATGAGCACCAAGACCACCAGGCCCAGCACGATCGCCCGGATCTCCTTCATACGGTTCCCCCTCGTCTCACACAACGCGCCCCGTGACGGAAAGTTCTCTCCCGGCAGGGGCGCCGACCGGGCGAGACCATGGCTCGTGATATTTTTCACAAGCCGGTGAGGCAGAATAACTCCGTCCATATCAAGGTTTTCTAAGAGATGCCGCACTTCATCACCGACACCTGCATCGGCTGCGGGGTCTGCGAGATCAAGTGTCCCACCCACACGATCACGGGGGACAAGAACGAGAAGTACGTCATCCACGCCGACCGCTGCATCGATTGCTCGGTCTGCGCACGCTATTGCCCGGTTTCCTGCATCCAGGACCAGAAGGGCGAGCTCGTCGAGAAGGTCAAGCCGCGCGACATCCCCAAGGCGATCGTCGACCGGGACCTCTGCACGGGTTGCGAGTTCTGCATCGACATCTGCCCGTTCGACTGCATCTATCTGATCGACGATCCGCTCCAGGAAACCTTCCACAAGATCGCGGAAGTGGAAGCCGGGCCGTGCGTTTCCTGCCGCCTCTGCGAGACCGTCTGCGACAAGGACGCGATTTTCGTCCCGAACCCGATCACGCAGGCGAAGCGATACCTGCCCGTGCTGTGAGCCGCCGCCCCTCGATTCCGTGACCGAGGACCGCCCGCCGGCGGACGAGCTCGCCGACGACGAAGAGTTCGGCCGGCCGCCCGGCGCCGGACGGCTCGTCGTCCGATTCTTCGTCCTACCGCTCTTGGTCGTCGGCACCGCCGTCGGAATCTTCCTTCTCTTCAGCCTGATGACGTTCGAGCGCCGCTCTCCGAGCGACTACCTTGCGGAGGTGCGGGGCGGGACCGCCGGGCGCCGGTGGCAGGCCGCCTTCGAGCTGTCCCGGCGCATCGGCAACATGAAACCGGGGCCGGAGCGCGACGCGATCGCCGCCGAGAGTCTCCGTCTGTTTGCGGCGCTTTCACCTTCCCGCGCCGAGGACGTCCGGGTGCGCCGCTATCTCGTGCTCGCTCTCGGAAAGCTCAAAAATCGCTCCGCGGTTCCGGCTCTCCTCACGGCGGCGAACGACCCGGATCCGGAAACCCGGCTGTATTCGATCTGGGCGCTCGGCATGCTCGGAGACCGCCGCGCGAAGGAGGTCGTCCTGCAGGCCTCGCGCTCGGAAGACCCCGGGATGCGCAAGATGGCGGCGTACGTTCTGGGAAAACTGGGCGATCGGAGCGCCGTACCCCGGCTGAAGGTCCTCCTAGAAGATCGCGTTCCCGACGTGCGATGGAACGCCGCGATCGCGCTCGCCTCTTTAGGCGACGGCTCGGGCGTTGCCGTGCTGCGATCGATGATCGACCGCGGGGCGCTCGCGCGACAGGCGCCGCTCTCGTCCGACCAGGTGGAGTCCGCGATGGTGAACGCGCTGAAAGCGTTCGCCCTCCTGCGCGACGAAGGAAGTCTCCCGCTCTTGGAGAAAGTCGCGCGCGAGGATCCGAATCTGCGCGTGCGGGACGCGGCGCGGCAAGCGATCGAGGCGATCGAGCGACGGCCATGACGCGCGGCGGCATGGCGGGGGTCAGGCCTTCACCGTCGCCTCGTTCTGTCGATGGCGGAGCGAGGTGAAGACCTGACCCCAATTTGATAATCTGACGCGCGGCATGTCGACACCGCAGAAGAGAGCCGTTCGGCCGTCTCCGCAGCCTCTCCCTCCCGAGGTCCTGCAGGACGGCGTCACGCGCCGCTCGACGATCAAGTGGATGACGATCGCCTGGGTCGGTTTCGCGGCGGCGACGGGCGCTGGCTTGACCGCGACGCTGCGCTTCCTCTTCCCCAACGTACTCTTCGAGCCGCCGACCCGGTTCAAAGCGGGCGACCCCTCGACGTACGCCTTCGGCGTGGACGAGAGGTGGAAGTCGAAGTACCGGGTCTGGATCGTCCGGAATACCGACACGATGTACGCGCTCGTCGCCCGCTGTACTCACCTGGGCTGCACGCCGAACTGGCTGCAGGCGCAGAACAAGTTCAAATGCCCCTGCCACGGCTCCGGGTACTACATGTCCGGGGTCAACTTCGAAGGTCCGACGCCTCGACCCCTGGAGAGGGCGGAAATCGCGCTCTCGGCCGACGACGGACAGCTCGTCGTCGACACCGCCGTCCGGTACCTCTACGAGCGCGGGCAGTGGAGCGACCCGAAGGCCTTCGTCAAGATGACCTAGACCCCGTCTTTCGTTCCCTCTTCATTCGATCTCGTGGAGGAGGTTGGTTTTGGGTCGTCGCTGGAACCGTTTTCAGCAGTCCGTGGTGGAGAGCCAGTTCTGGAAGTCTCTCTTCCGCGTCGGCATTCCGAACACGAATCGCAAGCGGGTTCTCGCGATGCTCGGCAACGTCGTTCTGCATCTGCACCCGGTCAAGACGAGGAAGTCCGGCGTCAAGATGCGCTACACGTGGTGCGCGGGCGGCGTGACGTTCTTCCTCTTCCTGGTGCTGACCTTCACCGGCCTCCTCCTGATGTTCTATTACCGCCCGACCGTCGAATACGCGTTCGTGGACATCCTCGACCTGCGCGAGCAGGTCCCCTTCGGGATCATGCGGGAGGTCCACCGCTGGGGCGCGCATGCGATGGTCATCACGGTCTGGATCCACATGTTCCGCGTCTTCATGACCGGCTCCTACAAGCCGCCCCGAGAGTTCAACTGGGTGATCGGCGTCATCCTGCTGGTCCTGACGCTCCTTCTCTCCTTCACGGGCTACCTGCTGCCGTGGGACCAGCTCGCGATCTGGGCGATCACCGTCGGCTCGAACATGGCGGCCGCGACGCCGCTGATCGGGATCGAGGGGCCTGCCGCCGGTTTGCTCAAGATCGGCGACATCCAGCTTGTGACGTCGTCGAACGACGCGCGGTTCGCGCTTCTCGGCGGGAGGTTCGTCGGGGCCGGAGCGCTTCTGCGCTTCTACGTGCTGCACTGCGTCGGGATTCCGCTCGTCGCCGCCTTCCTGATGGCGGTCCACTTCTGGCGGGTCCGCAAGGACGGCGGCATTTCGGGGCCGGTGTGAGGCGCTCGCTCCGATGTTGATCGTCAACGCGGCGAGAAGCGTCGTCAACTTTCTGTCGGCGCCCCAGTACCTCGTCACGGTCGCTCTCCTCCTGCTCGTCGTCGCGATCAATTTCCCTCCGATCTGGTCAAAGCGGGGCGGCATCGTCCTCGGAATCTCGGGAGTTCTGTTCTTCGCCCTGTCGTACCTCGACCCGAACTTCAACAAGGTCGCGACGCTGCCGGACAACGTCCCGATCGTCGGCATGATCTTCCTCGTCGGTTTCTTCTTCTGGTGGGCGATGCACAACGCCTACGAGAACGATCGGAGGATTGCGGAGGGACGGCCGACGATCGAGGGGGAAGACGCGGCTCAAAAGGTCTTCTCCTGGCCGGACCTCGTCTACGTGGAGCTCATCTGCCTCGTCGTCGTGATGGCGGTGATGATCGTCTGGTCGATCTTCCTGAAGGCGCCCCTCGAGGAGCCGGCGAATCCGACGGATTCGCCGAACCCGTCGAAGGCGCCCTGGTACTTCCTGGGACTGCAGGAAATCCTGGTCTACTACGACCCGTGGATGGCGGGCGTGGTGCTGCCGTCGCTCATCATCGTCGGCCTGATGGCCATCCCCTATATCGACACGAACCCGAAGGGCAACGGCTACTTCACCTTCAAAGAGAGGCGCTACGAGATCACGATCTTCCTCGTCGGGTTCCTCGTGCTCTGGTGCATCCTGATCGTGCTCGGGACCTTCCTGCGAGGCCCCAACTGGAACTTCTTCGGCCCCTACGAGTTTTGGGACATCAACAAGCTCGTGCCGCTCAACAACATCAATCTTTCGGAGATCATCTGGATCAAAATGTTCAAGACGGGGATGCCGCGGTTCTGGCTGTTCCGCGAGATCTTCGGCCTCGGCCTGGTGGTCCTCTACATGGGACTTCTGCCTCCGATCCTGGCGGAGACCGTCCTGCGCCGGTTCTACGAGAAGATGGGGACGGTCCGGTATCTGATCGGCGTCAACCTCGCGCTCATCATGCTGGCGCTGCCGATCAAGATGTACCTGCGCTGGATCTTCAACCTGAAATACATCGTGAACATCCCGGAAGCCAGCTTCAACATCTGACGCGATGCCCCGCCGAGCGCCTGCCGAGCCGATCGATCATCACTACAACATCCCCAAGCTGAACCGCGTCTTCGCGGCGACGGGCATCGTGTTGACCGTCGTCTTCATCGGCATGGTCGTCGAGGACTACTCGCGCGGCTGGAAGCGGATTCAGCGCGCGTTCGCCCGAATCGACGCGCGGAAGGCTCGCGAGGCGGCCCTGGCCGCGCGCAAGACGGCGCTCGGCGAAGAGCGGTCGCGTCTCCGGGCGCAGATGATCGAGGCCAACCGGCAGCTGGCCGCGCACCGGCGGGAGCTCGCGCGCCTCGACCGGAAGTTGAAAGACCTCTCGCCGCAGATCTACCTCGCCGACCAGCAGTTCAAGTTCACGAAGGCGTCGCTCGACGCGCAGCGCTACAGGTACGAGAACGCGCTCGCGACCGCTCCCCGATCGGCTTCGAAGCAGAAGAGGGGGCTGGACGAGCTCGAGCGGGAGCTCGAAGGCCGGCGGCTGCACCTGGCAAAGCTCCAGAAGGCCGAAACGGAGGCGAAGGCGGCGCAGGAACGCTTGCTCGCCCGTCGCGAAGAGGTCCAGACCTCGTTCGAAAAGCTGACCGCCGACTATAAGAACTCCTTGAAGCGGCTGGCGAGCCTGCGCGAGGACACGATCTTCAAGCTGCGCAACTCGCCGATCCTCGACATGGTCAACCCCTCGCTCCGGGTGCAGCAGGTCCAGCTGCCCGACCACTTCATCAACGTCAACTTCATGAAGATCCCGCGGATCGACCGATGCGAGACGTGTCACATCGGGGCGGACCGCAAGGGATTCGACGATCCGAAGTTGAATGTCGTCTTTCGCAGCCATCCGAGGCAGGACCTGATGGTCGGGACGGAGTCGCCGCACCCGTACAATCTCTTCGGCTGCAGCCCCTGCCACGGCGGCCGCGACCGTTCGACCTCGTTCTGGTCGGCCGGTCACTCGCCGGAGAACCCGCACGAGGAAGCCCGGTGGACCCGGGCGCTCGGGTGGAAATTCGACCGGTTCAACGACACTCCGATTCTCCCGATGAAGTACACGGAGGCGGGCTGCTACCGCTGTCACTCCGAAGAGACGAATTTCCGCGAGGCGCCCACGCTCGACGCCGGGATGAAGACGGTCGAGGACCTCGGCTGCTGGGGGTGTCATCGGATCGAAGGCCTGGATCGGCAGAATCTCCCGAAAGTCGGGCCGTCTCTCGAGAAAGTCGCCTCCAAGGTGACGCGCGAATGGGCGACGCGCTGGGTGATGCGACCGGACGCCTTCCGCCCCTCGACTCGGATGCCACAGTTCTTCTACCTCGAGAACTTCGTGAACGTCTCGGGCCCACGCGCGCCGACCGTAGCGCAGAAACACATGAACGAGCAGGGCCGCCTCGAGAACGACGTCATGGTCAACGCGATCGTGACCTACCTGTTCGACAAGTCGCACCCGGCCGAAATCCCGCCGGTGGCGGAACGGGGAGACCTGGCGCGCGGGCAAAAACTCCTCTCGGATCGCGGCTGCTTCGGCTGCCACGTGGCCGACCCGAACGCCCAGCGCGATCTGACCGGTAGCTACCGGCAGTTCGGGCCGAATCTCGCCGGGATCGGCAGCAAGGCGAGCCGCGACTGGATCTACCGCTGGATCCTCGACCCGAAGGCCTGGAATCCCGACACGAAGATGCCGAACCTGCGTCTGACGGGAGAGGACGCGCTCGACATCGCCGAATACCTGTCGACGCTGAAGGCGCCGCCGGCGTTCGAACAGACCGCGCTGCCGGCGACCGATGCCGCGACGCTCGACCGCATCGGCTTGTATTTCGAGATGGCCGACAAGACGATGATCGACGCGAAGGCGGCGCTCCAGAAAATGGACCTCCATTCGAAGCAGGTGTACGCGGGGGAGAAGCTGATCGCGCACTACGGCTGCTTCGGGTGCCACAAAATCCCGGGCTTCGAAGACGCGAAGCCAATCGGGACCGAGCTGACCGAGGAGGGATCGAAGGCCGTCCATCTTCTCGATTTCGGTTTCATCCACCTTCCGCACACGCGCCAGGACTGGTTCGACATGAAGGTGCACAGCCCGCGGATATTCGACCGGGACCGCGCCCGCGGCTGGGAAGAGAAGGCGCGGATGCCCGACTTTCACCTCTCGCAGAGCGAACGCGACAAAGTCGTTACGGTCGTGCTCGGGCTCCAGGAGTCCAACGCGGCGCCGACCGCACGCAAGCGACTCTCGCCTCGGGAAGAAGCGATCGAGCGGGGGCGGCGGATCGTCAAGAACCACAACTGTCTCGGCTGCCACATCATCGAGGGCTACGGCGGCTCCTTCCGATCGGTCGTCGCCGACACGTCGCTCGCGCCGCCGATCATCCAGGGAGAAGGCGCGAAAGTGCAGAGCGACTGGCTGTTCTCGTTCCTGAAGGCGCCGAAGACCGGCCAGATCCGGCCCTGGCTCGAGGTCCATATGCCGACGTTCGGTTTCACGGCGGCGGAGCTGAACGACCTGACGCGCTACTTCGCATCGCTCGACCGCTCGCAGTACCCGTTCCTCGCCCGGGACTACGTGTCCGATCCGGGTCGCTGGGCCGCGGGCAGGAAGGTCTTCGAGCTCTTGCGCTGCAAGCAGTGCCATCCCCGAAACGAAACGGAGATGAACGCCCCCGGCGTCGACCGCGCGTCTCTCGCGCCGAACCTTCAGATGGCGGCGACGCGGCTGCGCCACGACTGGATCTCCGACTGGATCAAGCGGCCGGACGAGTGGATGCCGGGAACGCGGATGCCGACGAACTTTCCCAAAGGAGACGACGGCAAGCGAACTTCGCCGATCGCGGCGCTCTTAGACGCGCCGACGTTCGCCGCGGATCGCGCCGAGTTCGCGCGGCTCCTGGGCGGCGACGACAAGGCGAAATCGTTCCTTTCCGATCCCGACCAGGTCACGAAAGCGCTGCGCGACTACGTCTGGTCGGTCGGCGTCAACGGCGGAACGGCGCCGGCGGGTCCGTCGGGCGAGGCTCCCGCGCCCGCTCCGACCCCTGCGGCGCGAACCGCGCGGACGTCCGGGGGCCGCACCTCGTCGACCCCGGCGGGGCGCTGACGCCGGTAGCGCATGCCCGAGAACCTGGACGTCGTCCTCTACTGGGGAAGCCTGGGCCTGGCCGCGGCCGCGGTCGTGCTCTTCCTCTGGCTGATGGGGGAGCGACGCCGGCGCGACTGATGCGCGGACCGCCATGCCCGAAGGCAACACCATTCATCGCCTCGCCCGGGAACAGACGAGGGATTTCGCGGGTCGGATCGTGCGGGTGCGGTCGCCGCAGGGGCGGTTCGCCCGGGAGGCGCGAAGGCTCGACCGGCGGCGCTTCGTACGCGCCGACGCCCACGGAAAGCACCTCTTTCACTTCTGGGAGGGGGATCGGATCGTCCACGTCCATCTCGGGATGGCCGGTGAGTTCTACCGGTTCGAGGGGGGCGCTCCTCGCCCGCGTGCCACGGTGCGCATGCGGCTCACCGCTCCACCGGTCACGATCGACCTGATCGGGCCGCCGACTTGCGAGCTCATCACGGAGGAGAAGCGGCTCGCGATCCTCGCGAGGCTCGGGCCGGATCCACTCCGCGAAGACGCGGACCCCGACGCCGTCCAGGCGGCGCTTCAAAGGCGCCCGGTTCGCCCGATCGGCGATGCGCTGCTCGACCAGCGCGTCTTGGCCGGCGTCGGAAACATCTACCGCAACGAGGCGCTCTTCCTGACGGGCATCCATCCGCTGCGCCCGTCTGGGAGGCTGTTCCCGGAAGAGTGGCTCGCGCTGTGGGAGGCGCTCCGCGCGCTCATGCGCCGCGGGGTCGGCGACGGAACGATCACCGTCGACGCCAGCGAGGCACCGCATCCGCGGGCGCTCGCGGACCGCTCGCCGGAGGACGACGACTTCTACGTCTACGGTCAGACGATCTGCCGGCGATGCGGATCGAAGTTGCGCGAGCTGCCTCTCTCTGGACGACGCATGTTCACCTGCACGGTGTGCCAGCCGAGGGCGCGGAGGAGGGGGAAGGCGGCGCGGCGCTTGCAGTCGTGATGCAGGCAGGAGGTCGCGCTCGTTACATTTTTTACAAAATCCTTTCTCGGCCCTGAAGACTCGATCGCCGCCTCGCGAAATTCTCGCGGCGAGATGCTTTCCCTGCCCGAACGGAGCCCCCGGGCGGTCGCGCCGGCCGTGAGGCCCCGGAACATCGACTTCTGGGTTCACGACCCGGAGGCTCCCTCGTTCCGCCATCGTCTGGCGGCGCTCTTCCCGATCCTGGAAGCCCGGGGATTCGTCTGCCGCACGGAGGTGTTTCCGCGGCGCCGCTATGGCATCCGGGTCCTCGAACGGCTCGCGCGGCTGCGGGAGGTCGATCTCCTGGTCATCGCGAAGCTGAAATTGCTGCCGCTCGAGGCGCGGATCGTGCGCGGCGCGGCCCGTCGGATCGTCTACGACTTCGACGACGCGATCTATCTCGGAAAACCGAACCGTCCGGGCGACGCGCCGGACGACTCCTTCTTTCGCCGGAGCAAGTTCGCCGCGACCTGCCGCGCCGCCGACCTGGTCGTCGCGGGGAGTCCGGTCCTCGCGCAGGAGGCCAAGCGCTGGGCGCATCGCGTCGCGATAGTGCCGACTGCGGTGGCCGTCTCGCGATACTCACCGAACGCCCCGCGAACCGGAAACCGTCTCGTGTGGATCGGGCAGCCGGGCAACCTCTCCTACCTCGAGCTGATCCGCTCGGCGCTTGCCGAGTTGTCCCGGGAGGTGCCCGACCTCCGGCTGCGCATCGTGTGCAACCGGTTTCCGCACTGGCCGGAGCTTCGGCTCGAACGGCTCTTCTGGTCTGCCGCAACCGAAGCGGCGGCCCTCGCGACGTCGGACGTCGGGTTGATGCCTCTGTCGGACGACGCGTGGGCGGCGGGGAAGGGAGCGTTCAAGCTCCTCCAGTACATGGCTGCGGGCCTGCCTGCCGTCGCTTCTCCCGTTGGCATGAACCGCACGGTCGTCGAGCAGGGCTGGACCGGCTACCTGGCCGCCGACCCGCCGGCATGGCTCGATTCGCTGCGTTTTCTTCTCCGATCTCCGGAGCGCCGCCGCGTCATGGGGGAGATCGCCCGTCGCCGTGTCGAGCGCGAATACGACCTCCGGGTGATCGCGCCGAAAGTGGCGGACCTGTACGAGCTCGCGGCGGGCGAGCGGGGGAGCCGGATCTACGACGCCAGGAGCTGATCGATCCGGCGACGCACCTCGGGGTCATCCCAGGACACCGCGCCCTGCACACGGTAGAGCACGCGACCCGCTTTGTTCGTGATGTAAGTCTCGGGGTACTGACTGGTTCCGAAGCGCGTCGCCGTCTTCCCGTCGGGATCGCGGTACACCGGCACCCGGTTCGGATTCCCGGCAGCGAAGTCGTCGATGATCTTCCAGTCCTTGTCGACCGAGATCGAGTAGAGCGCGAGGTCATTCCGACCGCCGTACCTCGCCCAGAATCGGGAGAGCGCGGGAATCTCTTCGACGCACGGCGGACACCACGTCGCCCAGAAGTGCACGATGACGAGTCGCCCCTTCTCGCGCGCCAGATCGATCTTCTTCCCCGCGCGGTCGTAGATCGGGAGCTCCGGCGCCGCCGAGAGAAACGCGAGCGATCCCGTCGGCGACTCGGGCGGGACGAGCGAGCGGATCCACAGAGTCCCGACGACGGCGAGCGCGACGGCGGTCGCGACGGTCAGGATCGGCCGGACTCTCATGCGGCGGGCGATGACAACGGGAAAACGGCCGGCGCGCTCCGGAGGAGGCGAAGGTGCCGCCGGCCGGCGGGGCAGCCGTCGGCGACCGGACACTCGCCGCACTTCGAGGCCGCGAGCGTCGTGCGGCAGATCCCGAGCGCGCCGATCTCGCAGAGCGCGTAGTCATAGCGGACCGGGTCCTCCGGGTCGAAGCGCGCCAGGCGATCGGTGATCTCGCGCGCGGTCTTCCAGTCCGCAGCCTTCCGACGCGTGAGATCGAGACGCCTCGCGACCCGGTGCACGTGCGTGTCGGTCGGGATCACGAGCCGGCTCGTCGGGATCCCGACCCACAGTCCGAAGTCGAGCGCGTCCTTCCGCACCATCCACCGCAGATAGAGGTTCCACCGCTTGCAAGCGGACCCGGACGCCGGGTCCGGGAAGAAGAATCGCACGGCGGAGCTTTCCGGCAGCGCCCGGCGGCCGAGCGCGGGCCGCCAGTCGAACGCGAGAATCCGCCGCGTGACGCGCGAGAGGAGTCCGCCGACGTCCCTCTCCTCGGGCCGGTACTCCCGTTCGAAGAAGGCGCGCACCGAGCCGGCCTCCGCGCGCGCCCGCGCGACCGCGTAAAGCAGCGCCGAAGCATCGAGCGACGAGTGGAAGCGATGCCGGAATCCGGCGAGCGCTTCCGGGCCGAAGCGGCGGAAGTCGCCGATGCGGTCGAGACCTTCTGACGGCCGCGGACCGAGCGCTCCCAAGATCCGGTCGACCGACAAGAGGATCGTCTCGACCCGGCCGTACGCGAACGCCGACGCGACCCAGGCCGCGACCTCACGGTCCTCCGGTCGCTCATAGCCCGCCGGCGAGCGGATCGGGTCGGTCTCGCCGGCTGCGGGCGCGTAGGAGCGGGAGAGCCGGTCGAGTCGGGCGGCGAGGAGACGCTCGCGCGCGGCGAGGTTTGACACTGTGCGCCGCAGATCTTACCATCCGGCCGAGTGATTTCCCGTCTCGACACCCGGCCGACTTCCTTCCGGCACTCCGGCTCCGCTCGATTGAATTGAAACGCTCCGGCGGCAACGCTCTCCCGCGCCAGCGGGTCGTGCTCGTCGGCGTCTCTTCGCGCGCGCTGCCGAGATCGGTCGTCGAAGAGCACTTGGACGAGCTCGAGCGGCTCGTCGATTCGGCCGGCGGGCGGGTCGTCGGGCGCGTCGTGCAGGAGCGGTCCGCTCCCGATCCGGCGACGTATGTCGGGCGCGGCGCGGTCGAGGCGATCAGCGAGAAGGCCCGGGAGAACGATGCGGCGCTGGTCGTTTTCGACGACGAGCTGACGCCGGGGCAGGTGAGGAACCTGGAAAAGCTCTGGGGAGAAGAGATCACGGCTCTCGACCGGCCCGGCCTGATCTTAGACGTGTTCGCATCGCATGCTCGCACGCGCGAAGCGCGCACGCAGGTCGATCTCGCGCAGCTCCAGTACCTGTTGCCCCGTCTCGCGGGTCGGTACGGGCATCTGTCCGGTCTCGCGGGGGGGATCGGAGGCCGGGGCGCAGGAGAGCAGAAGCTCGAGCTCGATCGCCGCAAGATCCGCGACCGCATCACGCGGCTGCGACGGGACCTCGAAAAGATCGAGACCTCGCGGCAGGTCCGCCGCCGCTCGCGCGCCAGCCGCGTGCAGGTTGCGATCGCCGGCTACACGAACGCGGGCAAGACGACCCTCTTCAACCGACTGACCCGGGAGTCCGCGTACGCGGCAGACCGCCTCTTCGCGACGCTCGACTCGAAGAGCGCGCGCGGCGCATCCGCCCGGCTCTCCGGCCTGGTGTTCGTGGACACCGTCGGCTTCGTCCGCAAGCTTCCGCCCTCCCTGGTCGCTTCGTTCCGCTCCACGCTCGCGGAGATCCGCGACGCCGACATCGTGCTGCACGTGCTCGACGCCTCTTCGCCGCGCGTCGACGAGGAACGCCGCGTGGCGATCGACGTGCTCGAGGATCTGGGTGTCGAGCCGGAAAGGATCATTCCCGTCTGGAACAAGACCGACCTGCCGGGAGCGCGGGCTCCCCGCGGCGAGACCGGCATCTCGGCTTCGACCGGAGGAGGAATGGAAGCGCTCGAGCGCGTGATCCGGGCCCGGGCCCGGCCCGAACCGGACCGGTTCACGCTCGAGATCCCGTACTCGAACGCCCGTGCGATCGCGGCGTCGCGCGCCGCGTTTCGTATCCTCGAGGAGGAGGACCAGGGCGACTCCCTGAGACTGAGAATCGCGGGGGAGCGCCGGAATCTGGGGTCACTCTCGCCTTTCGTCGAAGAGGATGGAGCCGCCTCGGAGGCGATTCACCTCCGACGGAGAGCCCGTTGATCTGCCGGAGGGCCGGGGGGAGACAACAAAGGGGGGAGCCCTTCAGCTCCCCCCCATGCCGGAACTCCCATGCCGGCACTCTTCTTGGGGACCGATAGGATCAAACGCCGTACCATGAGAGGCCACGCTTTCCGTTCGTTGCATTTCAACGACTTGCAACGTCGCGTAGGACGGCACGCGTCAAAGTCGGTCATCCCCATAACGCGCGGAGCGACAAAATCTGTCCGCGCTCGTCCCGCCGGATCATGGAACGACGTGAAACGGGTCGCGTGCCTGTTGCTCGCCGCCGCGGTTTGCGGGCCGGGAGTCGGATGTTCGAAAGGAAAACACTCCGAGCACGCGACGCAAGCGCGGTCTCCCGAGCCCCCGCCGCCCACTCCCGACACGACCCCGGTCGCGGCTCTTCGCACGCCCGCGGGCCTCGTTCTCGGGATCGAGGGCACGCCGGCTCCCGCCGTTCCGACCCCGGCAGCGACCGCCACAAGTCCTCAAACCACGACGACGCCAGGACGGTGACAAGATCCAAGGAGGACAAAATGGGCTCGAATGACTCCAGGCACGAGGCGAGAGGAGAGTTCCTGAGCGACGTGAAGGAGCTTCGCCGGAGGGCGCGGCAGCACATCGAGGACGGAGCAGTCACGCAGGGGTATGGCGCGGACAGAGAAAAGGTGATCGCGGTCCTGAATGAAGCGCTGGCGACGGAGATCGTCTGCGTGCTGCGATACAAGCGTCACTACTTCATGGCGCAGGGAATCCATGCGCAGGCGGTTGCGCAGGAGTTCCTCGAGCACGCCAACGAAGAGCAGGGCCACGCGGACCGGATCGCGGAGCGAATCACGCAGCTCGGAGGGGCGCCGGATTTGAACCCCGAGGGACTCACGACCCGTAGTCACTCCGAGTACGTCGAGGGAAACAGCCTCGTCGACATGATTCGCGAGGACCTGGTCGCGGAACGGATTGCGATCGATTCCTACGGCGAGATCGTGCGGTTCTTCGGGGACCGCGACATCACGTCGCGCCGGCTGATGGAGGAGATCCTCGCGAACGAAGAGGAGCACGCCGACGACCTGAACAATCTTCTTGCGACGCTCGACCCGACCAAGTCCGGCAGCCGCTGAGAAGAGGAGGGCCCCGGGAGGTCCGCGCGGGGTCGCGCGACTCGCCCCCGGTCCGCCCGGTGCGCGCTCAAGCGGCACAGCTCGATCGACTCGCGCGGGCCGTCTTCGACGAGGTTGAATCCCCGACCGAGGATTCGCAGGTGCACTCTGCCATCCCGGGCCGCCACGAGAGCGTCCGTCGCCGTGAGACAGGCGAGCAGCGACCGTTCGGGACTCGCCACCGCGAGGCGGATCATCTCCTCGCGGCTCTTCCAGGTTTCGGTCCCGGGCGTCCCGACGTAATACCGGAGAGCCGGCTCGGGCATCCGCAAGGTCCCCACCTCCTCGGGTGCGAGCCGTTCGCTCCGGGCCCGGCGGCCCAGTCGTGCCCAGCAGCGAGCACCGTCCAATATCGGCGGCAGGGATACCGACAGCACCGCCGCGCCGGCCAGAGCGAGGAGGAGCATGCGAACCGACGATCTCGGCCGGGTCGGGAAAAGAGGCAGCGCGAGGAACGGAAGCGTCGCAGCGGCCAGAGGACAAAGGACCTTGAGGACGCTGACCGGCGTCTCCAGGCGCGACACGACGATCACGGCCGTGAGAAACAGACCTGCGCCGACGCACGCCGTCGACCACCGCGAGGCCTGGGAAACCGCCGAGTCCGGAGAGTCGAACGCGCGGGCGATCAGGAGCGCAAAAGCGGGGAGAGCGGGCAGAACGTAGCTCGGGAGCTTGGTCGCGGAGAGGGAAAAGAAAAGGAGCACGCCTCCGCTCGAGGCCCAGAGTCCCCAGCCGACCGGATCCCTCGCAAGAGACCGGCGGTTCACGACACCGGCGAGGAGACCGCTCCAGGGAAAGAAGCCCGCGAGCAGGACGGGGATGTAGTACACGATCGGGCCGCCGTGGCGCTCCAGGGGGTGCAGAAAACGCTCGACGTTCTCCCGCAGCCAGAACGCACGAAGCGACTCCCCGTGAGATACGAGCGACTGGAAGAGAAACCAGGGGGTGGAGATCGCGATGGCCACCGCGACCGCGAGGAAGAGGCCTCTTCGCACTCCGCGATCGAGCCGGCGGGCGCCCAGGGAGTATCCGATGGCGAAGAGGCCCGGTACCAGAGCGGCGACCGGTCCTTTGGTCAGCATGCCGAGGCCGAGAGCCGCACCGGCGAGAAAAGCGGCCCGGACCCCGCCCGCTCCGGCCAGGACGTCGAGGAGGAAAAAAACGGCCGCGAGCGAGAAGAAGAGCAGAGCCGAATCGGTAAGGACGAGCCGGCCGCAGAGAATCCCGAGCAGGGATGTCGGGAGCATCATGGCCGCGAAGAACGCGCGGCGCGGGTCGAAGAGCCGCCGCCCGATGAGAAAGAGAACGACCGCGGAGCCCGAGAAGAGCAGGACGTGGGGGAGACGCCCGGCGAGCTCGTTCTCTCCGAGCCATCGGAAGGAGATCGCCGTCAGCGCGATGGCAAGAGGAGGCTTCTCGGCATAAGGCCTTCCGAAGAGCTCGGGTTTCAAGAAGTGACCCGCCTGCTCCATGTCTCTCGCGATCGCGGCGTATTGCGCCTCGTCGCGGTCCCAGAACGGGCGCGTGATCCCGGGCAGGAGAAGGAGAAGGGTCAGGACCCCGGGAATCCAGGCCGGAATGCGGACGTCCGGGGAGAAAAACCTGTTCACAGCGGCGGCTCGCGAGGCACCGAGAAGGCTCCGTCGCGACCGACTGAGAGTATAGGCGCGCGATTCGGCGTGTTTCATGATCCGGTTCGGAGGATTCGGAGACCGCGGGCCTGGCGGGTTCTGAAAGGCCCGGACCAGCCGCCGCGTGGTAAGCTGATCGTCTTCCGATCCCCCCGACGGCCCCGCCCGCCAATGAGGCACGCGCCCGTCGCCGGTCTTCGGCGGGAAAGCGAGTGTCCATGAAAGACGTCATCCGAAACTGGCACTGTCGGAACTGTGGTCGATCCAACAGCACGGTCC
>WNGE01010268.1_pt1 | contig 21058 bp, 14 predicted proteins | sample 5400651 | NCBI WGS metagenome assembly WNGE01 (sample SAMN13153370, study PRJNA577476) | soil metagenome | isolation source: 60 cm soil or saprolite under grassland replicate 2 | place: USA:California | collected 2016-06-15 | reverse complement strand
CCGCCCAACGCGCGCGGAGTGGAGAGATTCCTGACGAGTTGCGCCGCGCCGGGGCCCAACACCTGGCCCAACGGTATAGGCAACTGAGCGAAGTCGATGGTACCACCGAGAAAGACGGCGCTGAAGGTGTCTATGGTGTAGCGGCTGAAATCGGCGCCGAATTTGAAGTTATGCCTGCCGCGCGACAGGCTGAAGTTGTCGAGGAGCTGAATGCGCCGCTGCAATCGATCCGAAGGCGAAGAGAACTCCCGACCGAAGGTGCCGATGCCGGCCACATTGTAGCGCGGTCCGAACGGGTCCACGGTGTCGAGATTGATGGTGTTGCGGATGTTTTGGAAGCGGAATTCATTCGACGATCCGCTGCTGAAAACGTGCGTCTCGCCGAGAACGAAGGTGTTATCTCGATTCGCTATATCGAAGCCCGCCGAGGGCGCGACGAGGCCGCCGACGCCGACGTTGTGCTGACTGTCGTTGGTCAGACTGTATCTGAGGAAGAGAAAATCCTGTTCGTTCAAGCCGTAGTCGACCCGGAAGCTGCCCGTGCTCGTTGTTTGAATTAGGGGGAATGTTCCGGTCGAACTGGCGAGCATGTTGAAGGTGTTACGGTTGAGCGGCAGCGGCTGGGTGGCCGATGGAAACGGACTGTCGGGCGCGGTGGTGAGCAGCGCCTGAAGTTGTCGACCTTGCGCGACGAGCGCCGGCGCGCCCGATCCGATCAGCGTGGCGATCAGATCCTGCTGCCCTGCGGTCGGCTGCAAGATCGAAGGATTGGCCAGGATCGTCGTGAAAGCCGATTCGCGCCGGATCAGGCCTTCGTAAGCCGTGAAGAAAAAGGCCCTGTCTTTCTTGATCGGCCCGCCGAAGGTGAAGCCGGGCTGGTTGCGCTTGAAGGGCGGATCCTGCTGCTGCGCCGCGGCGAAGGCGTTGCGCGCGTCGAGCCGCTCGTTGCGGAAATAGTTATAGACGTTCCCGTGAAACTGATTCGTGCCGCTTTTCGAGACGATGTTGATGACGCCTCCGGTAGCCCGCCCGAACTCCGCGTTATAACCGCTTCGGTTGATCTGGAATTCGGCCACCGCCTCCTGGCTGATGGTCGGGCGCACGCTGTTGGTGGAGGTATCGTTATTGTCCACGCCGTCAATCTGAACGCTGTTGGCGCGCCCGTTCTGGCCGGCGAATGAAAGGCCCGAAGTCGGTATAGCTCCGATCAGGATATTCGTGATCGCCGGGCTTTCATCCGACACGCCCGGAGTCAGCTTGGTGAAGTCGAGAAAATTGCGCCCGTTGATCGGCAGTTCATTGATGGGCCGTTGAGTGATGGTCGAGGACTGGTGTGTGCGCTCAGTCTCGATCATCGGCTCGTCGGTCTCAATCACTACCGCTTCTTTAGGGCCGCCGAGCGCCATCTCGAAGTTGAGCGTCAAAATCTGACCGACAGTGAGCATGACGTCTTTTTTGATCTGTGTACTGAAGCCGTTGAGTTCGATCTTCACCTCGTAAACGCCGGGCGGCAGAAGCGGAATGCGGTAGGCGCCATTCGCGTCGGTTGTGGCGCTGCGCGCCAGCCCGATGGCGAAGTTGGTCGCAGTGACGGAAGCTCCGCGTATGGGCGACTTCGACGGGTCTGAGACCGTCCCGGTTAAGTCGGCGGACGAACTTCGCGCCTGCCCCATCGCGGGGGAGGCTCCCAAACCGAGAGCGCTGATCAGACAAAGGACCTTTACGATTTGTTTTAGCATATGACCTCCAAATTGTTAGCCGCTTGACAAGCGGCGCCGCCCGCCGCTTGAGGCGCGGAGGCGTTTCCAGCTGTGTCTCCGTCTCACGCCTTCCTACTTTCAAATGGCAGGTGCAGGGGATGTGTGGGTTATTTGTGAGGGGGACAATGCGAACGACACCGTGAGGCCCGTCTTTGCACGATGCTTGATTCTGCTGGCAAGAGTCGTGTTAAGAGTACACTACAACCACTTTCTGGGAGCGCTCATCCTGCAATTTTCCTGGCGCGAATTCTCGCGCCTTGGTTGTGGGGAATGATGAAAACGGGGCTTTTTCGTGGATTCCTCCCAACAACCTCTTCTTAACAGAAGGGGGAGTCGAAAGTTTTCGGGGCAAGAAGATTACAGGTTTGCATATAAGCAAACAATGATAACCTATATATTTCAGGTTAGAAAGTCAATGATTGGTTGTCGGGGCTGTCATAACCAATTGAATTTTTTTTGGCAGGATTCATTGGCATGCTTTGGCATGCATTTTGATTTGGACGTCGTGCGTGACAGGCGTGGAATAAGTAAAGACCGATCCCGACCAGACAATAGCCTTCATGGAGTTTTGCCGAACTTCAACTGATGATCTGCTAAAAGGCCGCCAAGGAGGGGATGGAGGACGTCATAGTCTCACCTCGGTAGACATCTCAGACCTGTTTGTGTTGTTTGCATCTGGGTATCCATACCTGAAACCTCAAACTCCATCTACAGCGCGCCCTCGCGCTGTAGATGGAGCAGTTGACTCCTATTCGCTGGGGACGAAGACGAAGGTCAAGACGCTCTTCACTCTGACAGGCTTGCCGTTGAGCATTGCCGGTTTGAAGACCCAGTTACGCGCCGCCTCTACGGCCGCGCTCCGTAGCGCAAGGTGACCGCTGATTGCCTTGGCCTGGATGACAAGCCCCGCTTCCGAGATCGTAATCTCCACCTCGACCGTTCCTGACGCCTTCATCTTCTTGGCGGTCGGCGGATATTCCGGTTTGACCTCGGTTATAGCGAGGCTTTGCAAGTCGCTTTCCGGAACCTGCTCGAAGTCTTGCGTCGAGGAGGTCGAAGGCGGCGGGGGCGGCGCAGGAGGCGCAGAAGGTTCCTCCACCAGGCCCAGGTCGTCGGTCACAGGCGGAACGCTTGCAAACATCGGCCACAGGTAGTGAAAAGGCGTGGGGACCAATGCCGAATCCATTTTAATTGCGGGCAGATTAGTGATTCGTTTTTTAGCGCCGGTCGTAGAAGGGCTTTCCGGAGCGCGCAACCTCTGCGGCAATTCGCTCAACCGGCGGACCTGATATAACCGCTCGTTCTGTTCGATGACTGCGCGGAAGAAGGATGGTTTTCCGGCCAGCCCTTTCTTGAAAGTCCCGACACTGATTACGACAAATACTTTTCGTCCGCCCGGCAAGATGGCGTTGACTTCAGCGCAGGCTGGCAGATCTTGTCCCGCCTCGCCCGAGGCGGCGATCCGTTCGCCGCATTCGGTCAGTTGCCAGACCACGCCGGCCTTCGGGCCGATGACCTCGCTGAACCAACCCGCAAAGGGGCGGTCGGGCAGCGCCCAGTCGAGGTCGGAAGCGGATATCTCTTGCGCCGAAGATATTGCCTGTTTCTCGAACGATCCTGTCTGACCAGCCACGGAGAGACGGAGGGACAGAGAGAGGGAGAGGAAGACAAGGAGACAGGGGGACAAGGGGACAAGGAGACAAGGAGAAAAACATCTTGTCTCCTTGTCTCCACGTCTCCTTGTCTCCTTGTCTCCTTGTCTCCGTAGCATGTCCCCTCTCCCGGAGTTACGCGCTTCGATTTAGAAGGTAAGCTTCGCCCCGAGCTGAATGGTGCGTGGCGCGAACGCCGAGGTGAAGCCGCAGAAATCGCTTGCCTTGTTCTCCAATTCGCCTCTGAGGCGAACACCACCCTCTTCCCCCAACTGATCGAGGCGGAGCGCGCTGTTGGTGATATTGTTCACTTCCTTGAAGTTGGCCCGGTTGAATAAATTGAACGCGTCGAACATGAGTTCGAGCGAGAGCGGCTTGTCGGACCTGAAGCGAATTCGCCGTCCTACTCTCAGATCGGTGGTGACGGACCATGGCCCGATGCCGGTGTTGCGTCCTACCGTGACCGGGCGATCGTTGTTGTTGGTGTCGAGGTTGACGTCAAATCCCGTCTGGATGTTGAAGGGGAAACCGCTGCGCGCAGTGACGATCGGCGACATATAAAAATCGGCGAGCGCCCGTTTGTACCAGGCGCTGCCCTTGCCGCCACGGTAAGGACTTTCGAAGATCGACGCAAGCGACAGCCTGTGACGCGCGTCGAAGGACGAAAGCGCGCGATCGGCGCGGAGGTTGGTCGGGTCTTGTGGCCCTAGCTCGAAGGCGATATCGTCGTTTTCACTGATCGATTTGCTGAAGGTGTAAGACCCGATCAGCTGGTAATGCTTGCTGAAGCGCTTGTTCACCGACACGGCCATGCCGTGATAGATCGAATTGCTGGTTGTCTCGAAAACGTAATCGGCCAACCGCGTCGGGTCGGCGCGTCCGGTCAATGCCGGGCGACCATAAACGTCGGGCATTGTCGGGTCCGGCCGCGCGTTGACCTGCCGGGGGCGGATGAGCTTTAAGCCGCGGTTGAACAGATAGTTGATCGAGACGTTAAAGTCGCGGCCTAGCTGGCGGTCGATACCGAGGCCGGCCTGAGCGCCGTAGCCATTGACCGCGTCCGGGGCCAGCCGAACCAGCAGCCGGTTGGAGCTCGTCGCGCGCGTCAGGCCGAGCAGATTCGAGTAGGCCGATTCCGGAATTGTACGAGTCGAAGGAAACGTCAACAGGCCCTGCGCGGCCAGCTGCTGATAGAAGCAGAAGGACGGAGCCAAGCCTGTAGCCAAGGCCTTACCGCAAGGAGAGGTCGGCGAGATCGGCGTCAGCCGCTGGTCGGCGGAAACAAAAAGATTGCTGATCCTTCCGCTCTGCAGCACGGACGGGACGAAGGCCAGGCCGGTGAATACCGTTTGGTAGTAGACGCCGCCGCCGCCACGGATCACTGTTCGCTGGTTATTGAAAGGATCGTAGGCGAAGCCGAAGCGCGGACCGAAATTATTGGTGTCGCGCGGCGCGCCCGAAGGCAGCAGATCGTAGTCGTAGCGCAGACCGTAGCTCAGGTACAAATTCGGTCGCGCCTTGAATCCGTCTTGCAAGTAGAGGCCGAGATTTCCTCCGTCAAACTGCGCGTTCGGATTGCCGAAGCCCTGATTGATAGAGCGCGCGAAGCCCAAACTCGCCAGCTGGACGACGGTCAGCGGCTGCATCTGTCCGTCCTGTAGCACCGGCGCGAGGTCGGACCTCCCCAGCCCAGAGAGCGCCGAGACGAGTTGCGACGTCGCGCTGTCGCCCAGCAACTGGCCCAGCGATATGGGCAGTTGAGCGAAATCGATGGAACCGCCGAGAAAGATGGCGCTGGCGGTGTCTATGTTGTAGCGGCTGAAATCGGCCCCGAATTTGAGGTTATGCCCTGAGGAGGGCCCGAACTGACCGCCGACGCCGATGTTGTGCTGACTGTCGTTGGTCAGACTGCCTCGGAGGAAAATAAAATCCTGTTCGCTCAAGCCGTAGTCCAACCGGACGCTGCCCGTGCTCGAAGTCTGAATTAGGGGGAATGCGCCGTTCGAACTGGCGAGCAGGTTGTAGGTGTTGCGGTTGAGCGGGAATGGGCTGTCCGGCGCGGTGGTAAGCAGCGCCTGAAGTTGTTGGCCTTGCGTGACGAGCGCCGGCGACCCCGATCTGATCAGCGTGGCGATCAGGTCCTGCTGCCCCGCGGTGGGCTGCAAGATCGAAGAATCGGACAGGATCGACGTGAAACACGATTCGCGCCGGATCAATCCCTCGTAGGCCGTAAAGAAGAATGCCCTGTCTTTCATGATCGGACCGCCGAATGTGAAGCCTGGCTGGTTGCGCCTGAAGGGCGGATCCTGCTGCAGCGCACTGGCGAAGGGGTCGCGCGCGTCGAGCCGCTCGTTGCGGAAATAGTTATAGAGGTTTCCGTGAAACTGATTCGCGCCGCCCTTCGAGACGATGTTGATGACGCCTCCGGCGGCGCGCCCGAACTCAGCGTTGTAACCGTTGCGGTTGATCTGAAACTCGCTCACCGCCTCCTGACTGATGGTCGGTCGCACGCCGTTGCTCGCGATGTCATTATTGTCCACCCCGTCGATCTGAACGCTGTTGGCGCGCCCGTTCTGACCGGCGAAGGAAAGGCCCGAAGTCGTTAAGGGGGCGAGTTGGGCGGCCACGATCGCCGGGCTTTCCTCCACCACGCCCGGAGTCAGCCTGGCGAAGTCGAGAAAGTTGCGCCCGTTGATCGGCAGGCTATTGATCGGCCTCTGAGTGATGGTCGAAGACTGGTGTGTCCGCTCAGTCTCGATCAACGGCTCGGCGGTCTGGATAAGTACTTTAGGGCTGCCGAGCGCCAGATCGAAGTTGAGCGTCAAGACCTGACCGACCGTGAGTGTGATTTCTTTTTTGATTTGCGTGTTGAAGCCGTTAACTTCGATCTTCACTTCATATAAGCCGGGCGGCAGAAGCGGAATGCGATAGGCTCCGTTCGTGTCAGATATGGCGCTGCGCGTCAATCCTGTGGCCATGTTGGTCGCTTTGACCGTGGCCCCGCGCACGACTGACCTCCCGGGATCCCTGACGACGCCGGTTATGTCGGCGGATGAACTACGCGCCTGCGCAAAAGCGGGCGAGGCTGCTAAACCAAGAGCGATGACAAAACAAAAGACTTTCGCGATCTGACTAAGCATGTTACCTCCGATATTGGGGGGATACGACTCGGCGTGTAGGCCATGAACTATCTCAACGACACCGTGAGGCTGCGTCTTTGCACGATGCTTGACTCTGTGTGGCGAGATTCGTGTCAAGGGAACACAATAACCACTTCCTGGGAGCGCTCATCCTGCAATGTCCCGGCGCTCTGATTCTCGCACTTTAGTTGTGGGAGCAGATGAAAATGGGGCTTTTTGCGGATTCCCTCCAACAACCTCTAGTTATATCTCTATATATCTAGAGAGGAATTGAAGGTTTCCCGGGGCAATATATTGTATTTATCAGGGATGCCTATCACAGGCAATGAGTAAGCTATACATTTTATGTCGGAAAGTCAATGTTGGCTGTCAGAAGAAGTCCAATGACTCGGAGGAGTATGCCGGGCGCCGGCGCAGCTAATGGGCGCCCGCGCCCGGCAGGGTCGGTGTTCATCGAGGCGCGCTACTCAAAAATATGCACGGGCCTTCCACTCGGAAGCCTGTCGGGGATTAACTGGCGCAGCATTTGCGGGGTGGCGCGGGGGTCGTGCAAACCGTCACGCACGAAATCAGATGCGCTGTAACACGGGCTCTATCGGACCCACTTCTAAATCGGAATCAACGCCGGCCCGACCCCGACTGTAATCTCGCGCCGAGCGAATGGCGTCGAGGTGAAACCGCAGGGCGTCCTCCAGCCTGGTGTAAGCCCCGTTATGAAAAAATGTGGATTGCAGTATTACATTGCGCAGCGGGGAGGTCCGGAACGCATAACGATCGGCCGGATTACCTGTTATCTGTTCCAGGCCGAAATCCTCGTTGGCGGCTGGTCCGTCAAAAGGCACGTTCCCCTTTTTGGGGAAAAGCTGTGGGAGGCCGATCACATGCTGCTTGAAGTCGCTAAACTGCTCGTTGGATTCCCCCGATACGGCATGACATTGAACACACCCCGCCGTGCCGAAAAAGAGCAGCGCGCCGCGCTTCTGCGAGTCGTTCATCGCTGATAGGTTGCCGCGAGCAAACTTATCGATCGGGGCGTCGGAAAACGTCAGAGAGAACTCGAACTCGGCGATCGCTCTGGCGAGCATTTCGTAGATGATAGGCCCGCCGTTACGCACGTCACTAAAGATGTTGGCGAAAAGCTGCCGATACTCTGAATTGGCGTTCAATCTTTCCACGACCGCAGCGCGAATGCCGTCGTTGGTAACCGGCACATGCGGACCGAAGCCGGCCATTTCAGATCTCTCTGTAGGGGGGATGAATGCCTGAGCTGTCAGCAAGTGCGGGAGGAATGAGAGCGAAAGTCCCTCCGGCGCCGGGAACTGGAATCCGTCGCTGTTGTCAAACGGGTCGCCGGAAAGCGAGGCGAATCGTGAATTCAACATCAGCCTGGGATAGAAGACATTATTTAGAAGCATCGGCGCGCGCCGCTGGTTACGCGGGCCGGCGCGATCCGGACCCACAATGTTATTGTTTTCAATTCCGATGGCAATGGATTGCGTGTCGCCGAAGCCGGACGGAGCGGCATGGCAGCCCGAGCAAGAGTTATCGTCATTTAAACCGAGAAGACTGTCGTGAAACGCAAGTCTTCCCAGGTCCGCGAGGTCATTATCGATTTCACGGCCAAGCCGGTTCTTAAGACTCGATTCGATCCTTCCCGTGAAGCCCGCGGTGCGGAGAGCGGATGAAAGCTGTTTAGACAGGTTTTCGCTATCGGAAGTCCCTTCTTTCGGGGAGGCGCCCTGCGCCTTCACGTTTTGAGATGGAGCGGACATCATTACGCCACATGCCGGACGTCGAGAACGATTCGCACAAAATCCGCCATAAGTTTTTCAAGTGGCTACACCAGGTAGAGTTAGCAACCAATGCTTGGAGCCGTGAGAAAGTCAGATCAATCCATTTCGCCAGATTACTCGAAATAACGGCTACTTAACGACGCGTCTATAAGTCGCCTATTGTCAACGAATGACGAGCCTTGCGTAATTGCCGCGAGTAATCTTGGCAAGTAAACTATTAGAATTTTGGCGGATTTTGTGCGAATCGTGCCCGTTGTCCGATCAGTAATCGGCCGGCCCCATCCACTCAGTAATCGGCCGGCCCCATCCACTTTTCGACAAATAGGCAAGGCAACCTGGCCAAGATTGCCCTGCCTTCTGTGGTAGTGTGCAGCTGTTATTCTTTGTTACAAAAAGGGTGTGGTGGCGCGATGCGGCCCACACCAGAAGATGTTGTTATTCGTCCGGAAATTCAAATGTCAATACCGGGCGGCCGCTTGGCACTGTTTTCGGCACCAGGCTCCGCAAATGTTGTGGGGTAGCGCCGTCATCAAGGAGCCCGTTACGAACGAAATCGACGAGCCAGTTAAACTCATCATTCGTGAGAGGCGTCGGCTTCGCCACGAGCGGGTCAATGCGGGCCAGGACTGGCCCAATTGGCCCAAGCGGGCCTCTCAAGTCGGGGGCGACTCCTGCGGCGGCGGGGTTATAATTCCTCGCCGACGCAAAAACGTCTAAATGGTGGCGTATGGCGTCTTCGAGCCTGGTAAAAGCGCCGTTATGCATAAACGTGGGCTGAAGCGCGACATTGCACTGACGGGGCGATTTGCGGGACCCCGAGAACATGCTGTTTGAAGTCACTAAACATTTCGTTAGACTGCCCCGAGACGGCATGGCAGACCACACAACCGGCCCTCCCGAAGAAAAGTAAGGCTCCTTTTTTCTGATTGTCGGTCAAGGCATTATTCTGGCCGCGCGCAAACTTGTCGATCGGCGCGTCGGCAAAGACCATGGTGAACTCAAACTCCGCGATCGCTTTCCCGAACATGTCGAAGTTTATCGGAGCCCCGCCATTCACTTCAGGGAAAGACTGGCCGAAAAGCTTTCTATACGCATCAACTTCATTGAGCCGTCGCAACACCTCATCGCGAATAGCGAAGTTGTCTCCGGGAAAGACAAATCCGGCCACCTCGACGCGTTCCGTCGGTGGAATGAACGCCTGAGCCACTAGCAGTTGCGGCAGGTAAGAAAGGCTCAGGCCTTCCGGCGGGGGGAAGATAAATCCCGCGCTATTGTCAAACGGATCGTTTGAGAGTGACGCGAAACGCGAGTTCCACATTAAGGTCGGGAAGAAGGCCGTGTTGATCATCAACGGAGTACGGCGTTGGTTTCGTGGACCGGTCCTGTGCGGGCCGACAATCCCATTGTTCTCAATTCCAATGGCGATCGACTGTGTGTCACCAAAACCATTGGTTGGGGAATGACAACCGGCGCAAGTGTTATCGTTATTCAGGCCGCCTATAGTGTCGAACCATAATAAGCGCCCGAGATTGGCGAGGTTGCTGTCTATATTGCGGCCGAGTCTGCCCTCAAGCGTGTCTGCGATTCTCCCGGTGAACCCTAGTTCTTGGAGCTTGGCGGTCAGCTCCTGGGTTAACGGGTCGACTTGGTCCAGGTTCTGAGCATTAACGCCTTTTGCGCCCTGCGCCTTCACGTTTTGAGATGGAGCTGACATCATTACGCCACATGCCGCAATGACCAGTAGAACAATGATCACTTTAAGCCACTTAATTCGCATGAGCCTCCTACTTTCCCGTAAACGGCGCCTGCGCAAAGAAGCGGCGGGCGCGCCAATACTTAATAACGGACACCTGTGCCCGTCAGGTACGACTTCATCTTGATGGAGCGTTAATTGTGGTACCCGACTCTGTGAAGCGCAGCTTCTTAGGTAATATTCGGTTTTAACTTGGTTTTTGGGTGTCCCACTCACCTCTGGGGGAATTTCGACAAATTTCTATGACCACAATTCCGCTGATAATAAACAGTACGCGCAATTTGTCAAGAATAGATCTCGATTCCCGGCTCTGAAGAATCAGGCAGCCAGGAGACGTTGGCCGGAATGGGCGCCAGAAAAGCGCAACGACAGCGACAACTCAATTTCTACCACCAATCCGAGCCCGACCCCGGAGGGGCGAAATGTTTATACAGATTCAAGAAAAAGAATTTTCGCCACGAATGAACACGAATGAACACGAATATTATTTGCGGTCTCGTATGTTGTTTGGCTGCCATTTTCTTGCTTCTATTCGTGAAGATTCGCGTTCATTCGTGGCGAAAAACATTTCGCCCCTCCGGGCTTGGCGCAACAGAATCCGTTAGCGCCAGGAATATTCATCCCGTCTATTTGGCGCTGGGAGCGAAGTCGAAGGTCAATACGCTCTTCACTCTGACGGGCGCGCCGTTGAGGATCGCCGGCGCAAAGACCCATTTACGCGCCGCCTCCTCGGCCGCGTTTCGCAGCGCGAGGGGCCCGCTGATGGCCCTGGCCTCGACGACAAGTCCTTTTTCCGAGATGATAATTTCCACCTCGACTATCCCTGTGATGTTCATCTCCTTGGCGGTCGGCGGATAGTTCGGGTTGACTTTAGTGATAGCCAGGCTTAGCGACACGCTTTCTGGAACCTGCACCAAATCTTGAGTCGGGGGCGGCGGCGGCGGCGCCTGCGGCTCCCCCGACTGGCTCAGGTCGCCGGCCACAGGCGGAACGCTTGCAAACATCGGCCCCAGGTAGCGAAAAGGTGAGATGAACCACCCGGAATCCATTTTTATAGCCGGCAGATCGGCAATCCGATTTTTCGCGCCGGTCGGGGAAGGGCCTTCCGGATGGCGCAACCTCTCCGGCAGATCGCTCAACCGGCGGACCGGATAGAGCCGTTCGTTCTGTTCGATGACGGCGAGGAAGAAAGAGGGCTTTCCGGTCATCCCCTTTTTGAAACTCCCGACACTGATTGCGACGTATATTTTGCGTCCGTCCGGCAGGAGCGCGGTGATTTCCGCGCATGCGGGCAGATCTTGCCCCGTTTCGCCCGGGGCGGTGATCTTCTCACCGCATTGGGTCAGTTGCCAGACCACGCCGGCATCCGGCCCGATGGTCTCGTTGAACCAGCCCGCAAATGGGCGGTCGGGCAGCGCCTCGTCGAGGTCGGAAGCGGACATCTTTTGCGCCGAAGATATTGCCCGATTCTCGAACGATCCTACCTGAGTCGCGCCGGCCATCCAGATATATAAAACATTCGTGATCACAAATATCTTCATATCTGCCCTCGAATTAAAATCTGAGTGCTGAAGCCTTTGATTTCGATCTTCACCTCGTAAACGCCGGGCGGCAGAAGCGGCATGCGATAGATGCCATTCGCATCCGTCGCGACGCCGGGCGCCAGTCCGGTGGCGAGGTTGGTCGCAGTGACAGAGGCTCCGCGTAGTGGCAATCTCGACGGGTCGGAGACCGTCCCGGTTAGGTCAGCGGACGAACTTCGCGATTGCGCCAAAGCAGGCAAAGCTCCCAAGCCAAGAACGCTGAGCAGGCAAAAGACTTTTACGGTTTGCTTGAGCATGTGACCTCCAAATTGTAAACCTCCGGCAAGCGGCGCCGTCTACCACTCGACAAGCGGCGTCGCTTACCACTATGTAACTGTTTCTCGCCGCCCTACCTTCAGTTAGTAGGTCCGGGGATGTTTGGTTTATAGGGGGACAATGCTAATGGCGCCGTGAGGCTGCTTCTTCGCACGGCGCTATTTTGGGTGGCAAGAGTCGTGTTGAGGGAACACTACACCCAATTCGCGGGAGCGTTCATCCTGCAGTTATCCTGGCGCGCATTCTCGCGCTTTAGCTATGGGGAACGATGGAAAGGGGATTTTTGTGGATTCCTTCCAACAACCTCTCTTCAAGATTGGGGGTTGAAAGTTTCCGAGGCAAGAGATGGGGTAACGAGGTTGCTTATTACTAACGCTGATAACCTATCTATTTTAGGTTGGAAAGTCAACGGGGGCGCGGCTTCGGGATTTTGTTGTTGCGCCGTCGGAAGCATAGAGTGTTAGAAGCGATCACTCGGTTCGGTCCCGCTCCTGTATGCGATTATTGACATGCAATCCGTATTCGATACTCTCGACGATCGCCTGCCAGGTCGCGGCGATGATGTTTTCGGCCACGCCCACTGTATTCCACGACCGTTCGCCGTCGCTGGTCTCGACGTGGACGCGGGTTTTGGCGGCAGTGGCTTTCTCTCCGTCCAGGATGCGGACTTTGAAATCGATCAGGTGGAAGCGGGCGATCTGCGGGTAATGCTGCGCCAGGGCTTTTCTCAGAGCTTGATCGAGGGCGTGCGCTGGGCCTACGCCCAGACTGGCTGTGTGCATCTCGTCGCCCGCGACCTTCACGCGGACGACGGCTTCGGGATCGCCCGAAGAGCCGATCCAGACGCGGTAATCGACAGGCTCGAAAAAGTTACTGCGGCGACCGAGCGCGCTCCAGGCCAGCAGCCGGAAAGAGGCCTCGGCGTCCTCGAAGGAATAGCCTTCGTGCTCCAACGACTTCAACTGCGCTAACAAACGGCGCGCGGCTTCGGGGTTCTTGTTGAACTCCTCGCCCAACTCGTCGGCTTTAAACCGGATATTGCTGACGCCCGATTGATCGCTGATCAACACGCGCGTTTCGTTGCCCACGTCCTCAGGATGGATGTGTTCGTAAGTCTCCTTCGCCCGCGCCACGGCCGAAACGTGAATGCCGCCCTTGTGCGCGAAGGCGCTGCGGCCGACAAATGCCGCGCGTTCGTTCGGGACCAGGTTGGCCACCTCGTTGATGTAGCGGCTGGCGCGCGTCAGCAATTTCAATTTGCCGTCAGGCAGGCAGCGGCGATTCATCTTCAGTTCCAGGTTCGGGATCACCGAGCAGAGGTTGGCGTTGCCGCAGCGCTCGCCGTAGCCGTTGAACACGCCCTGCACATGCGTCGCGCCGGCATCGACCGCCGCGAGCGAATTCGCGACGGCCAGTTCGCTGTCGTTGTGGCAATGGATGCCCAGTTTAGCGTTCGGGAATCTGGCGCGAACCAGCGCGACGGTCTCGGCGATCTGTTCGGGTAGACTGCCGCCATTCGTGTCGCAGAGGATGATGGTTTCGGCGCCGGCGTCGAGCGCGGCGTTCAGCGTGTCGAACGCGTATTCCGAGTTGGCGCGGAATCCGTCGAAGAAATGCTCGGCGTCGTAGAGCGCGCGACGCCCGCAGTGTTTCAGATGGCTGACGGTGTCGGCGATCATTCGCAGGTTCTCTTCGAGCGTGGTCTTGAGCGCGATGTCGACGTGGAAGTCCCACGATTTGCCGAAGATCGTCACGACCGGCGTCTCGGCGGCGAGCAGCCCCTGGATGACGGCGTCGTCGGCCGCGACGGCGTTCGCGCGCCGGGTGCTGCCGAACGCGGCGAGTTTCGCGTTGTCCAACCGCAGCGACTTCGCGCGTTCGAAAAACTCCACGTCTTTAGGATTAGCGCCGGGCCAACCCCCCTCGATAAAGGCGACGCCGATCTCGTCCAGAGCGCGCGCGATCTTGATCTTGTCTTCGACCGAGTAGGCCAATCCTTCGCCCTGCGCGCCGTCGCGCAACGTCGTGTCGTAAATCTCTACAACGGATTCTTTCATTCAGTTTTTCGCCTTATCCACAAGCTTATTCGCCGCCAGCCACGGCATCAATCCACGAAGCCGCGCGCCGACGTCTTCGATCTGATGTTTCTTTTCGGTCTCGACCAGTCGGGTGAAATTGGGCTTGCCCGATTCGGCTTCGGCCATCCACTCGTCGGCGAACTGTCCCGATTGAATCTCGGCCAGAATCTCCCGCATCTTCTGTTTGACTTCGGGGCCGATGACGCGTTTGCCGCGCGTCAGGTCGCCGTACTCGGCGGTGTTCGAGATCGAATAGCGCATGTTCGTGATGCCGCCCTCATAGAGCAGGTCGACGATCAGCTTCATCTCGTGCAGGCATTCAAAATAAGCCATCTCCGGCGCGTAGCCCGCCTCGACCAGAGTCTCGAATCCGGCCTGGATCAGCGCGGTCAATCCGCCGCAGAGGACCGATTGTTCACCGAAGAGGTCAGTCTCGGTCTCCTCTTTGAAAGTCGTCTCGATGACGCCGGCGCGCGTCCCGCCTATCGCCCGCGCGTAAGCCAGGCCGACCTGCCTGGTGTCGCCGCTCGGGTCTTGGGCGACGGCCAGCAGGCATGGAACTCCCGCGCCGCGTTCGTATTCGCGGCGAACCAGATGGCCGGGGCCTTTCGGCGCGACCATGAACACGTTGACTTCAGTCGGCGGAACGATCTTTTTAAAGTGGATCGAGAAACCATGCGCGACGGCCAGGTATTTGCCGGGTTTGAGATGCGGCTCGATCTCGCGTTTGTAGATGCCCGGAGTCAATTCGTCCGGCGTCAGCATCATTACGATGTCGCCGCGTTCGGCGGCGTCGGCTACGGGCAGGACCTCTAGCCCCGCCGATTGGGCCTTGGCGACCGACGGGCTGTCGGGGCGCAGCCCCACCACGACCTCGCAGCCGCTGTCTTTCAAGTTATTCGAATGGCCGAAACCCTGCGAGCCGTAGCCGATCACCGCAATGCGCTTGCCTCCGAGGGCTTTCGGATCGGCGTCGTTGTCATAATATATCTTCATCGAAAAATAGCTCCTGAAAATCATGATTAGTGGGCAGTGGTTAGTGGGCAGTGGGCAGCGAACAAATCTGGGAATCATACTGCCCACTGCCCACTAACCACTGCCCACTGCCTTTAGACCTTTTCGTTTAGCGTCAGCTCGGAAAACTCTTCGTCGTCGTCTTTCAATTTTTGCGCCTTGACGTGCGCCACCCGCGTCATCGCGACCGTGCCTGTGCGGACGATGTCCAGAATGCCGATCGGTTTGAGCAGCTCGGTGAAGGCGTTGATCTTTTCGGCGTTGCCCGTCAATTCGACTATGAAGGCGTCGTTCGACACGTCGACGACCCTGGCGCGGAAGATTTCGACCAGGCTCAAGACTTCCTGCCGCTCGACGCCTTGATGCGCGTTGACGGTCAGCATGACCATCTCGCGCTCGACGTGCGGGCTGGCGGTCAGGTCCGTGACCTCGATCACCCTGACCATCTTGCGCGATTGTTGAAGTATCTGCTTGATCACGTGGTCGTTGCCGTGCGTTGTCAACGTCATCCGCGAGACGCCGTCTTCGAGCGTGGGCGCCACGCAGAGCGTGTCGATCTGATAGCCGCGCGCGCTGAACAAGCCCGCGATCCGCGCCAGCATTCCGTATTCGTTCTCGACGAGCAGTGAAATAGTATGTCTCATAATCAGATGTCGGATGTCAGATGTCAGATGTCAGATGTCAGATGTCAGATGTCAGTGTTAGGTGTCAGGTTCCGGGTGTCAGGTTCCAGATTTCAGGTTTCTGGTTTCAGATTTCAGTGGTTGTTCGATCGCAACAAACTACTGACATCTGACATCTGACATCTGACATCTGACATCTGACATCTGACATCTGACATCTGACATCTATGCCAAAATCATATCCTTCAGCGCCGCTCCGGCTGGCACGATCGGAAAGACATTCTCCTCACGCGCCACCTGCATTTCGATCAACGCGGGTCCGGAAATATTCAACCCCTTCTCCAGTGTGTGTGCGACTTCGCTCGCTTTCTTCGCTCGCAGCGCCGGCACGCCGTAAGCCTCCGCGAGCTTCACGAAATCCGGCGCGACCTCCATGTCGCTGTGCGAGTAGCGATGCCCGTAGAACTGCTCCTGCCACTGGCGCACCATGCCCAGGTATCCGTTGTTGATCAGCAGAATTTTGACCGGGATGTCGTACTGTTTGACCGTGGCCAACTCGTTCATCGACATCTGGAAGCCGCCGTCGCCTACGACCGCGACGACCAGGTCTTTGGGCCGCGCCACCGCGGCGCCCATCGCGGCGGGGAAGCCGTAACCCATCGCCCCGAGTCCTCCGGAGTTGAGCCAATTGCGCGGCGTGTCGAAGCCGTAAAGCTGCGCCGTCCACATCTGGTGCTGGCCCACGTCGGCCGAGACCACCGCCTGGCCTTTGGTGATGCGCTTGAGTTCGTGAATGACGTACTGCGGCTTGATAACCTCGCCTTCTTCCTTGTACCAGAACGGATGCTGCTGTTTCCATTCGGCGATCTGCGTGTGCCAGGCTTCGCGCGGCCCGAGGGCGGCGCCGGACGACAATTGTTCTTCAATCTCGGCGAGCATCTGCCGGACGACGGTCTTCGCGTCGCCTACGACGGGGTAATGGCAATGTACGTTTTTGCCGATGCACGAAGCGTCGATGTCGACGTGAACGAATTTCGCGCCGAGCGCGAATTCACTCAATTTGCCGGTCACGCGGTCGTCGAATCGCGCGCCGATCGAAATCAGAAGGTCGCAGTTGTTGACGGCCATATTCGTCCAATAGCCGCCGTGCATTCCGAGCATCCCCAGGCTCAGCGGGTGGCTAGCCGGGAATGCGCCCAGCCCCATCAGCGTGCAGGTCGTCGGCAGATTCAGTTTTTCGGCGAGCCGGCGAACCTCTTCGCTAGCTCCCGCCGCGATCGCGCCGCCGCCGATATAGAGCACCGGACGAGAGGCTGAGATCATCGCCTCGACCGCCCGCCTGACCGCCCTGGGGTCGCCGTAAACTTGCGGCTTGTAGCTGCGCATCTCGATGCTTTCGGGGTAGCTGAATTCGATCTCCTGCGCGGTCATGTCTTTCGGCAGGTCTACCAGCACCGGACCGGGCCGGCCAGTCGAGGCGACGTGAAAAGCCTCCTTGACCGTCGGCGCAAGCTCCTCGACGTGTTTGACCAGATAATTGTGTTTCGTGCAGGAGCGCGTAATGCCCGTCAGATCGGCTTCTTGAAACGCGTCGTTGCCGATCAGATGAGTCGGGACCTGCCCCGTGAAAACAACCACGGGCAGCGAATCCATAAAGGCGTTGGCGATGCCCGTTACCGCGTTGGTCCCGCCGGGGCCTGAAGTCACGAGCGCGACGCCGGTCTGGCTAGTGGCCTGGGCGTAACCGGCGGCGGCGAAGAGCGCGCCCTGTTCGTGACGCACCAGGTAATGATTGATGCCGAGCGCGCCTTCACACTTGGCGAGCTCGTCGTAAATGTGCAGCACCGCGCCGCCGGGATAGCCGAAGATGTGTTTGACGTTTTCGCATCGCAGCGCTTCAAGCAATATCCGCGCCCCACGCATTTTCATAAAGTCACCTCGAATATTTTTACCGCTTGCTTGCGCGCGCGGTACTGTACCAAACCTCGAATAATTTCAGCCGTTCGCGGCGCTGAAAATAAAAATCCCGGCGGCCTTTTCAGCTCGCCGGGATTTGGAATCTCTTGCCTTACTCTCTCTTCAGGCTATCCAATCGGCGAGCCGCGCCGGAATTATCGCTACCGCGATAATAATGCCTACTACAATGACGTTGAGAATAAGTCGGCTGACGCGCAGCTCCGCCTCGCGGCCAGAGGCCACGAGGTTGAGCATGCGGTGGGAACGACGATTGGACATTCGATTTTTCAATCTGAAGAATTATATCGCCTCAAACAGGCCAAGCCAGTATAGGCCATCGTCGTCATATCGTCTACTTAATACTTTTTATCAAAAAATAAATCGCGCTTATTATAAATGTCGTCGAACGACATCGCCCAATTCGGTCGTGCTGGCGCGCTTCGGCTGGCTCTTCAGGTCGGGCGTGCCGTAACCGTCGGCCAGAGCCTTGCTGATCGCGTCTTCGATCGCCTTCGCCTCGCGTTCGAGCTTGCAGGTGTAGCGTAGCAGCATCGCCGCAGAAGCGATCGCGCCGAGCGGGTTGGCGACGCCTTTACCGGCGATGTCGGGCGCGGAGCCGTGGACCGGCTCATACAATCCGACTTTGCCGCCGATGCTCGCCGACGGAAGCATTCCGAGCGACCCGGTCAACACCGCGGCTTCATCGCTCAGGATGTCGCCGAATAAATTCTCAGTCACGATCACGTCGAAACTGGTCGGGCGCGTCACCAGCGCCATCGCGCACGAATCGACGTAGCCGTGTTCGAGCGTCACGTCGGGGTAATCCGCCGCGACGCGCGTCACGACCTTGCGCCAGAGCTGCGAGCTTTCGAGCACATTGGCCTTGTCAATCGAAGCGACTTTTTTGCGACGGACGCGAGCCGCTTCAAAGGCCACGCGCGCGACGCGTTCGACTTCGGGCGCGGTGTAGGCCATCGTGTTCAGCCCGCGGTTATCGGTCAGTTCCCGCGGCTGGCCGAAATACGCGCCGCCCATCAGCTCGCGCACGATCAACAGGTCGGTCCCGCGCACGATCTCGGTCTTGAGCGGCGAAGCGCCAGGCAGGCTTGCAGCGTGGCGTCGGGCAACGGCGCGCCCGTTTTGTCCAACGCCGCGCCGCCGATCAAATGCTCGCTGAATTCGAATTCGTGGCCGAATTTCTTCGCGATCGTTTCTAGACAGGCGACGGCCTCGCGCGTCACTTCAACGCCGATGCCGTCGCCAGGTAGAACTGTGATTTTCGCTTTCATTCTTCAGATTTCTTCTAAATAGGACCAGGCAACATTGGTACGGTACCGGGAGCGGTAGCGACCGGGTTCTTCCATCGGAAGCGTCTTGTGGCGGTTGGCGCCCGGTCGCTACCGCTCCCGGTACCGTACCGCCGCGCGTCCCAATCCTGCCACACCAATTCAAGGCGCGCTCTTCGCTTTCTTCTGGATATGCGGCAGCAGACCGCCGTCTTCGATCAATTCGCGAGCGAAATCGCTCAACGGAACGAAGCTCGCCTCCTTGCCGTTAGTCAGATTTCGCAAGCGCCCGGCGGTCAGATCGATCTCGACCTCATCGCCGGTTTGCGCGATATCCACAGCCTCAGGGCATTCGATCGCCAGGAAGCCGTTGTTGATCGCGTTGCGGAAGAAGATTCGCGCATAGCTCTTGGCGACGACGACCTTGACTCCCGCGCCGCGCAACGCCCAAACCGCGTGTTCGCGCGACGAGCCGCAGCCGAAATTGTCGCCCGCGATCACCACGTCGCCCGGCTTGACGCGCTTGACGAAGGTCGTGTCGATGTCTTCCATCGCGTGCCTGGCCAGTTCGGCCTCTTCGTGAACGTTCAGGTAACGCGCCGGAATGATCTCGTCAGTGTTGATGTGCGGGCGTTCGTAAACGTGCGCGAAGCCTTTCAAGTTAGTTGGTAGTTCTGGCATGAACTTTCTCTCCGAATTGCTAGGCCGCTTTGGCGACAGCCGATTTCAAAAACTCGCGCGGGTCCGTAATCGTGCCCGTGATTGCCGTCGCCGCCGCGGTCGCGGGGCTGGCCAGATAGACCTTCGACTTCGGCGATCCCATACGTCCGACGAAGTTTCGGTTGGTCGTCGAGAGGCACTTCTCTTCCGCGCCGAGCACGCCCATAAACCCGCCCAGGCAGGCGCCGCAGGTCGCGGTCGAGACCACGCAGCCGGCGTCGGCGAAGATTTCGAGCAGCCCTTCGCGCATCGCGGTCTTCCAGATTTCGGTCGTCGCCGGGACGACGATGGCGCGCGTGCCGGCGGCCACCTTATGGCCCTTCATGATCTGCGCTGCGATGCGGAGGTCTTCGATGCGGCCGTTGGTGCATGAGCCGATGTAGACCTGATCCATCTTTTCGCGCGCGACCTCGCCGATGAAACGCCCGTTCGAGGGCAGGTCGGGCAGCGCGACTATCGGCTCCAATTCGTTCAAATTGACCGTGAATCTTTCGGAATAGACCGCGTCGTCGTCCGAGTGATAAATCGTGTACGGTTCAGCCGTGCGCGCCTTGACGTATTCTTCGGCGACTTCGTCGGCGGGCATAATGCCGCTCTTGCCGCCGGCCTCGATGGCCATGTTGGTGATCGTGAAGCGCGCTTCCATCGTCAGGCCCTTCAGCCCGCCGCCGCAATATTCCATTGCGCGATAACGCGCGCCGTCCACGCCGATCTTCGAGATGATGTAAAGAATGGTGTCTTTTGAATAGACGCCGAACGGCAGCGAGCCTTTCAGTTCGAAGAGCATTGATTCGGGGACTTTGAACCAGAGTTCGCCGGTGGCTAACGCGGCCGCCATGTCGGTCGAGCCGATGCCAGACGCGAACGTTCCGAGCGCGCCCATCGTCGTGGTGTGCGAATCGGCGCAGACGACGGTCATCCCGGGCAGCACGTGTCCCTGTTCGGGCGCGATGGCGTGGCAGATGCCGTGATTGCCGATCTCGTAATAACGCGTGATGCCTTGTTCTTCGCGCCACTCGCGCAACTGTTTGGCGAGTTCCGCGCTCTTGATGTCCTTGTTCGGGACGAAGTGGTCGGGCGTGACCAGGATCTTCGTCGGGTCGAAGACCTTGTTGATGCCCAGTTTTTTGAGCATCTGCACGGCGGGCGGCGTGGTTACGTCGTGCGCGACGATCAGGTCGATCCTCGCGTTGACGATCTCGCCAGGCACGACCGAATCGCGCCCGCTGTGCGCGGCGAGGATTTTTTCAGTGATTGTCATTCCCATAACGGTTATTCCTCGAATTGTCGCCTGCTCTGCGCGATCCATTCGGCCAGCAGGTCGGCCAGTATGACTTTGTTTCCAAGCAGGCAGGCGTGGCCCGCTCCGTCAATAATTTTCACATCGGCGCTCCCGAGCCGCGTCGCCATCAGGCGAGCTTCGC
>WNGE01002783.1_pt1 | contig 21060 bp, 14 predicted proteins | sample 5400651 | NCBI WGS metagenome assembly WNGE01 (sample SAMN13153370, study PRJNA577476) | soil metagenome | isolation source: 60 cm soil or saprolite under grassland replicate 2 | place: USA:California | collected 2016-06-15 | reverse complement strand
AGGTGCTCCGTTCGCTCGTGCCGCGAGCTGCCGGCAACGCCCCAGAAGCGTCCATCGGGGTACGTCTCCTTGGCGAGGAAACGGATCTTCGGCCCGACGTCCTGCCAGAACGATGCGTCCTCGAGCCAGCTCTTCGTGTCCTCTTTGTACTGCGCGACGTCGGGGATGTTCTGGTGGGTGTAGACGATCCCGATCTCGACGATCCCAGTCACCGGACTGAGCGTCCCGCCGCCGTCATAGAGACCGCGTACGAGGTCGCGCATCGCGGCCCGTGTGTAGGGCGCCTGGTCGAGTCGGGTCGACCGGTCGAACTCGTTCAGGAACCACGTCTCGCCGAGGTCGAAGCGGTAGCCCGCCTCGGCCATCCGCTTGCGGAACTCGACGCCGGCGTCGAACCAGCTTCCGTTGCCGTCGGCGACCCACTTGGCCCAGCCGGTCGCACCGCCGAGCGTGACCTCCGCGACCGGGTGGATCCGCGGGCCAAGCGCACGCACCAAATCGTCCTGGAGAACGCGGAGTCGTTTCTTATCCGCCGCGAGCGGCGGTAGTGAGATGAAGTAGTCGGCGCACGGCGAAGGGTCGGCGGCAAACGCGTCCGCGAGGGTCAGCCAGTCACTCGCCGTCCAGAAGACCGCCTCGGCGTGGAGGCGACAGTTTGCCGGCAGCGGACCGGCCACGCCCGCGGCTTTCGTCGAGGCTACTGCCGTCACCGCCTGTGTCGGTGACTCAACGCCGCCGCATTCCGCAGCGACTGCCAGCAACGCATTGGCGGCTCCGCAAGCGGGATCTTCGACAGGCGACCCCTCGTCTGCCGCCGCCGTCAGCGTGAACGCGAACATCGAGAGCAGCACGACGGCGAGCAAACTGAACAACCGCCGGCTCAGTACCTTGCTCATCAGATCCTCCCCTCGCCGCGCCGTCTATGTCGGCGCGGCATCTTGTTAGGTGACGAACGGTGCGCAACGGCGCTCAAAAAATGCTCAACCAAGTCGCACTTGCCCGACGCTCCGTGAGAGGCTTACGCGACCCCGCAGTTGACGACGTGGTGCTTGGATCCGTCGGGATCTGTATAGATCCAGCCGATGAAGCGTTCGCGCGGAGCCCCGACGTCCCCGGCGAGGGTCAGCTCGGCGCCCGGAAGCGTGCAGCCATCGGGGCGCTCGGCGACGCGCGTCTCGCGCACGCGCTCGATTTGAGCGCCGCCGGCGCGGGCGTGACCTTGGCGGCGAGCGGCTCGGGCCCGAACAGCGTGAACCAGAGCGACCCCTTCGCGCGTCCGCCCGGCGGTTCGTGGACCGTGTAGCGGATCCGGACGCCGAGCGGCGCGCTCGGGTGCGACCTTGGGATTAAAAGTCCGGGTTGACGAGCGGAAACGAGCTGCGCGAGACTGAAACGTGCTGCAAATCGCGCGGCTCATCGTTGCAACGAACTGAAGCGAAATGCAACGTGCGGAGACAAACCTGTACGCCCACTGTACGCCCACGGGGTTGACTATTCGGGCAACGCTGGGGCGAGACTCGTGGACCCCTGGCAGAAATGCTTGCTCGGACTCGCCCGACGCTGCTGTTTAACTCGAGGCTCATTTCGAGAACGACCCGCACGTCGCCGGAAGCGGCTTCGCGTACATCCGCGAATCAGCCGACATCGCTGCCCGCCTGGGGACTTCTTGCAGAGGCGAACTCGACCCGGCGGCGCTGACGCGAGAGATCGCGCAGCACATCAAGCCGGTATCAGATGCGGCGCCGCCGGAAGAGGCTGAGCACCTGCTTTGAGCGAGCACGCGAACTCGATCCAGCGCATCGAGCCGTGGCGATCCTCACTCTGACCTGAAACTCGCAATCGCCCGGTGCCGAGAGAATCGTACGCGCGTGCCTCGACGGTCTCAACGTCGAGCGAAAAGGAACGGCCCACCTCTCGGCGGGCCGTTCCGGAGCCCGGTCTCGCGCGGGTCAGCCCGCGCAGTCGCGCGTCAGCAGCCGACCGCTGCGGCGACCCGGTCGGCCTCACGCTGCAGCGCTGCTGCGGTGGCCGCCGGGATGCTCTTCCCGGTCTGCGCCTGGACCTCGTTCCTGAACGCGTTCAGCTGGTTGCACGCGCTCGTCGTCTGTCCCGCGGCGATCGAGGCCTGGATCGCCTTCACCTTGCTCTCGAGGCTCTTCCCGGGGCCGACGCCCTTGACCGCCGCGAGCAGGTCGAGCACCTCGTCGGCCGCGGGCTTCAGCGGCGCGTCGACGCCGGAGAGACGGATGTCGCGCGACGATGAGCCGACGGCGATCGTCCGGTCGCCCCACGCGGTCGCCCAGTCGTGCGTGGCGACGCTCCAGTACTGGAACGCACGCTGAGCCACCTGGATCGTCACGTGCTCGTGCTGCCCAGGCGCGAGGAACACGCGCTGGAAGCCCGCGAGAGCCCGCACCGCCATCGGCACCGGCGGCGAGGCAGGCGGGCCGACGTACACCTGCGGCACCTCGGCGCCTGCGACCGAGCCGGTGTTCGTGACGTCGAAGCCGACCGTCATCGTCCCGATGCCGGGCGTGAGGGTCAGGTTCGAATAGCCGAAGGTCGTGTACGAGAGGCCGTGCCCGAACGGGAAGAGCGGCGCCTGCCCGTGCAGGTCCCACCACCGGTAGCCCTGGAAGATGCCGTTCGGCGTCATGTCGACCGTGCGGTAGGTGTGTGCGCCCTGGGTCGGGTCGCTCATGAAGACGCCCGGGTAGAGCGGGCAGTTGCCGTCGTTCGCCCCGGTGCCCGTGTTGTTGTTCGGGATCACGATCGCGGCCGGGTTGCAGCCCGGGTCGTCGGTCGGGAATCTCGGACGTGGCGCCGACCCGTCGGGGAACGTGACCGGGAGCTTGCCGCTCGGGTTCACGGCGCCGAGGAGGACGTCGGCCGTGGCGACACCTCCGGCGACGCCCGGATACCACATCTCGAGCACCGACTTCACGTTTGCGAGCCACGGCATGTAGACGGGGTCGCCGGTGTTCAGGACGACGACGACGTTCGGATTCGCCGCCGCCACGGCCGAGATGAGCGCGTCCTGCCAGCCGGGCAGCTGCAGGCCGGCGTTCTGGTCGCTGCCCCCGCGGTCGCTTCCCTCGGTGCCGTCGTCGTAGGCGAAGAGCACGACCTTGTTCGCCGACGACGCGGCAGAGACCGCCGCGGCGATCGACTGCGCCTGCCAGTCGGGCGGCACCCACTTGAAGCGGACGGAGAGCGGCGCGGCGTTGCTCGCGTACGCACGGAGGTCGAGGCTGTGCGTCTCGCCCGCGGCGAACGTCACGGTGAACCCGGCCTGCTGGAGCTCGAGCCCGTCGTGCGACTTCGCGGTCTGGGCGAGGCCGTCCCAGGCGGCGATCGAGGAGCCGCCGATCCCGCCGGCGGCCACGGCGTACGCGCCCATGTTCACGCGACGCTGCGCGTTCGCGAGGCCGTCGACGAAGAGCTGTGCCGAGCTCTGGTTCTTGACGAAGACCTTCAGCTGCCACGACCCGGCGGACGGGGCGGTGAGAGTCGTCGTCCAGCGCCACGCGGTTCCCGCCGGCAGGGTGCTCGACTGGGTCGTGTAGTCGACGGTCGGGTCGAGCTGGTCGGCGGCGCAGGTGCCCGCGCACGGGGCGGGCTCGGAGCCGGACGGCGGGACCGTGGTCGAGACCTGCTGCCGGAGCCAGCCCGGCTGACCCGCGAACGCGGCGTCCGCGGGCGGCAGGCCGCCCGGCAGGACCGAGGTCCCCGCCGGAACGGTCACGGCCGTCGACGGCACGACCTCGCCGTCGAGGTCGTAGCCCTGCACGTAGTTCACGGTGCCGCCTGCTGACGCACGGAGGGCGGCGAGCGAGCTCGTGATGGGCTCGAACGGCGTCACGTGGGCGCTGCCGCCCCCGCCGACGTACGTCGCGGTCGCGGTCGGCCCGACGACGAGCACGCCGCCGCCGGCGAAGTCGGACGCCTTCAGCGGCAGCGCGCCGCCGGTGTTCTTGAGCAGCGTCGCGCTCTTCTCGGCCACGTCCTTGGCGATCGAGAAGTCGGGCGCCATGAGCGCCTGGAGGTTGGGGCGTGCCGGCCAGACCGGCGTGCAGTTCGCCGCGGCCGCTGTGCAGCCGCCGCTCTGCGATCCGTACGGCGTCCCCTCGAGCAGATGAGCGCGGTTCATCGACGTGAGGATGTGGAACACCGCGGTGTCGAGCGTGGCGGCCCACTGTGCGCCGCTCGTCGCCGGGATCGGCGGGTAGTTGCCGTTGACCGGGATCGCGTTCGTCCCGTTGAGCACCGCCTGCGTCAGGGTCTTGCCGCTGCCGGGAGCGCCGCCCGGGAAGCCGGCTCCCGCGGCGAACACGTTGTTGTTGAAGGGCGGGTCGGTCAGGGTTCCCGGGTCGGGCTCGTCCCTGATGCCGGCGGCGTTCCCGTTCGGCATCGCCGAATCGACGCCGCCGAGCAAGTCGCTGAGCCGGTGGACCGCGCCGAAGTCGGTGAGCACCCAGCCGGTGAAGCCGAAGAGGCCGCGCGCGATGGTGTTGAGCAGCAGGTTGTCGCCGCACGAGTACGTGTCGAAGCCGGTGTCCGACTGGCTGATGCGGCTGTACGCGCACATGATCGAGCCGGCGTGGCCCTCCTCGATTCCCTTCTCGAAGGCCTGGAGCTCGAGCTCGTGCAGCATTCGCTCGTCGAGCCTGATCGTCGTGTTCGTGCGTGAGTTCTCGAAGTCGTTCATCGCCATGTGCTTGATGGTCACGATCAACCCCTCGCTCTGGACTCCGAGCGTCTCGTCGGCCACCAGCTCGCCCGCGAGGAAGGGGTCCTCGCCGAGCGTCTCGAAGTTGCGCCCGGCCGTCGGGAAGTTGACGCCGTTGATCATCGGCGCATAGAGGACGTCCTGGTTCGTCGCGCGTCCTTCGCGACCGATCACGACGCCGTAGTCGCGCGCGGCGTCGCGGTCGAAGGTCGCCGTCAGGCCCACCGGCGCCGGCAGGCCCGTCTCCTGGTGGCTGAGGCGAACGCCGGCCGGACCGTCCGTCTGGCGAAGCGGCGGGATGCCGAGGCTCTTGACGCCGTTGTTGACGCCGGCCTGGCCGACGCAGCCGGCGACGAGCGCCGAGCCCGTGGCGCCGGGGTTGATCACGGGGAACGCGCTCGGCTGTCCAGTGTTGCCGCAACCGGTCAGCGGATCCGTCGTCTCCGCCTGCCCGTGCACGAGCCCGACCTTCTGCGCGAGGGTCAGGTCGTCGACGAGGCTGTGGAGGTCGCTCTCGGTGAGCGTGCCGCAGACCGGCCCGATCGGCGGGCCGCCGAAACAGCCCGCGTCGGCGCTCGCTCTCGGCGTGGCTGACGACGAGCCGATGGAGATCGAGAGGCCGATCGCGAGCACAGCGGCAAACGCCAGCGGCCCACCCGCGCGTGCGGGGCGGGCGCTACGCGTCGATGTTCCCGCTCGACCCGTGGGCGTACGGAGGGTTCCGGCCATTGCAGGCTCCTTCCGGTCGAGGCGAACGAACTGGAACGACGGGGCAGAGTGACGAAGCGTCGCGTGGTTGTCAAGACGCCTTCGACGTCGGTGACGAAGTGCGTTTTCGGCTCCGGCGCTGACTACCTCGTGCCGCGGCTCACGACGAGGTTCACCTTCGCGCCCGCGGCCAGTTTCGTACCGGCCTTCGGCGTCTGCGAGACGACCTTGCCCTTCGCCATCCGGTTCGACTTCGCCTTCGCGATCTTGCCGACCTTGCAGTGCGCGAGGTGCCGCAGGCGCTTGGTCAGCGTCGGATCCGACACGATTCACGTTCCGTGGCATATATGTGGCATATATGTGGTATAAGAATGGCATGGCACGCGTGAGGATCAGCACGACGGTCGACGAGCAACTGCTTACCACGGCGCGAAAGACGCTGGCAGAGCTGACGGATTCCGCGCTCATCGATGAGGCGCTCGGCGCGCTTCTCGCCCGCAATCGCGCGATTGAGATCGATGCCGCCTACGCGGCATACGACCGGCTCCCGCTCGACGCCGGCGACGAATGGGGAGACCTTGCCTCGTTCCGGACGGCTGCCGGCGAGTCGTGACCGAACTTCCGGCGAGGGGAGATGTCTGGTGGTGTGAGCTTGCCGAGGTCGGGCGCCGACCGGTCGTGGTGCTGTCCCGAGACGCGGCGATTCCGCGGCTTCGACGAACGCTGATCGGACCGTGCACGACCACAATCCGCGGTATCCCGAGTGAGGTGCTGCTCGAGCCAGGCGACGACCCCATCCCGCAAACCTCAGTCGTCAACCTCGACTCGGTCGAGAGCGTATCGCTCGGAACGCTCGTCGAGCGCCTCGGCCGACTCAGCGATGAGCGTATGCGTGAGATTTGCAAAGCCCTCGAGATCGCCGTCGCCTGCGAAGCCTGACTCCGCGTCGGCTGTACACGCGCGCGGTACGCGAAATGTCAGTGATGGGCCGGCCAGGAATCGAACCTGCGACCAGATTCAGGCGCTCGCGATCGCCCGGATTAGCGCGCACACGACCCGTTCCTGGTCGCCTTCGGACAGGCCGGTGTGGAACGGCAGAGCGAGGCCGCGCGCGCCGGCAGCCTCCGCGACGGGAAACATGCCTTCGGAGAACCCGAAGCGCTGGCGGTAGGCGGGCTGGAGGTGGATTGCGGGGAGGTACGGCTTCGACGCGACTCCCTCGGCCGCGAGACGTGCCATCACAATGGCTCGCTCGGCGGGCGGTTCGATGAAGACGACGTAGACGAACCATGACCGCGTGTGGATCTCGTCGTCTGGGCACAGGAGTCGAATGCCCTCCACGTCGGCGAGCAGCTCCTGGTATCGGGCGGCGACGCGATCGCGGAGCGACAGGATGCGGTCGAGCTTCGAGAGCTGTGCGACGCCCAGCGCGGCCGACAGCTCGTCGAGCCGGTAGTTGAAGCCGATGTGCTCGTGTATGAACGTCTCGCCCCGGTCCGTCCGACCCTGGTTTGCGAGCGCCTTCACGAGCTCCCAGTCCTCTTCGTTGCCGAGCGCGACCGCACCGCCCTCGCCGGTCGTGACCTGCTTGTTCGGGTAGAACGCGAAGACTGCCGGATGACCGAAGGAGCCGACCGGCTGTCCGCGGTACGTTGCTCCGAGGGCTTCGCAGGCATCCTCGACGATCGCAAGATCGTGCCGTCGTGCCAGCTCGCGGAACTCGTCGAACTCGAGCGGGTAGCCGAACAGGTCGACGAGCATCATCGCCTTCGTGCCTGGCGTGATCGCCGCCTCGACGGCCACCGGATCGAGGTTCAGCGTTCGCTCGTCGACATCGACGAACACCGGAACGCCTCCCTCGTAGACGATCGCGTTCGCCGACGCAATGAACGACAGCGGCGTCGTGACGACCTCATCGCCAGGCTCGATCTTCGCGAGTTTCACACCGAGGTGGAGGCCGGCGGTCCCGCTCGAAACCGCGGCGACATGCGGCGCCCCGACACGCTCTGCAAGCAAACGCTCGAACCGCTCCGTCATCGGGCCAAACGCAAGACGCCCCGAGTGGATCACCTCGAGAACGGCTTTATCGTCGGTCTCGTCGACATACGGCGCCGAGAGCCCGATCGGCGGCGAGCCGCGCATCCGCGCACTCTGACAGCACATCGGCCGCTTCGCCGGTGGCGCCGCCCGCAGAGGCCGGTTTAGACTAAGCCATGGCGACCGACGTCACGCGTCGGGTGATCGGTTCTACCGGGGAGAACGGTCAAGCGCCGTTGGGATCCGAAGTTCCTTCCGACGTCCTGCTCGGCCGGACGGTATCGGCCGTGGACGAAACCAAGTTCGCGGACTATCTCGCCGGCGCGACGGTTGCCGTCACAGGCGCAGCTGGCTCCGTCGGCAGCGAACTGTGCATGCGGCTGGCGCGGCTCGGCGCGGCAAAGCTCGTCCTCGTCGACCAGGCCGAGGCTGCACTGATCGACCTCCTGACTATGCTCGAGCATGACGGCTTCGCACAAGCGGTCCCGGTCCTCGCGGACGTCAGAAGCCCGCCCCGGGCGGTCGCCGTCTTCGAGCAGCACCGTCCCGAGATCGTCTTCCACGCAGCTGCGTACAAGCAGGTGCCGTTGCTCGAAGCAAATCCGGTCGAGGCTGTCGCGACGAACGTGTTCGGGACGCATTCGGTGGTCGACGCCGCCCGCCATACGGCCGTCAACTGCTTCGTCCTCTTCTCGACCGACAAGGCAGTCGAACCCACGAGCATCCTCGGCCAGACGAAGGCGATCGCCGAGTGGATCGTCGCGGCCGCAGGACGCGACGTGTCGCACGCGCGGTACGGCGCGGTTCGGCTGGGCAACGTCGCCGACTCCGCCGGGAGCATGCTGCCGCTCTTCCGACGGCGCGTGGCCACAGGCGAACCGGTGCCCGTGACCCACCCGAGTGCGACGCGGTACATGATGACGGTGGGCGAGGCCGCAGGGCTCGCGGTAGTGGCTGGAGCTCTTGCTGACTCGGCGAGCATTTTCTGGCTCGACGTGGGGCCGTCCGTGCGCGTGCTCGATGTCGTGCGGAGGCTCGCCGAGGCTGCCGCGCGCGACGTCGAGATCGAGCTCGTCGGCCTGCGTCCCGGCGAACGGTTGCACGAACGGCTCGTCGGCGAGGACGACGAGATCGAAGCGACATCCTGTGAGGCCGTCTTCCGCTCACGCCTGCACGTCGTCGATCGCGGTTGGCTCGACGGCTGGATCGCCGCGCTCGCAGAACAGGTCAACCGCGCGTCTGCGCACGGCGTGCGGTCGACGCTCGCTCAGATGCACGGGGAACGAGAACGTGAGGCCGCGACTGCGGGCGCGGCGGTGGTCGGATGAGGGTCGCCGCCCGAACTGCTCCGCCGCGGAGTGCGCCGGCCCGCGAAACCGCACGTGGACCATTCGTCCTCAGTTTCGACTTCGAGGACTGGCACCAACTCGCGTTCCGCCGCCGCGGACGCGAGGACTGGCGCGTCGGAAGCGACGCGTTTGCGCACCACGTCGGCACCGTCCTCGACGTCTTGGACGACGTGGACGTCCGCGCCACCTTCTTCGTCATGGGCGCGACGGCAGAGCGGCACCCATCGGTACTCCAGGACGTCGTCGCGCGAGGCCATGAGGTTGCTTGTCACGGCTACGAGCACCGCCGCGTGCACGAGCAAACGGCGACGCAGTTCCGGGAGGACATCCTTCGCTGTGTCGACGTCGTCGCGGAGGTGTGCGGCGTCACGCCGGTCGGCTTTCGCGCGCCGTGGTTCTCGATCACTCCAGAGACTCCATGGGTGCATGACGTCCTGGAAGAGCTCGGCTTCGTGTACGACTCGAGCTTGTTCGACTCGCCGCTCCTGCGACAGCAGCCGCGGCCCATTCCACAACACCCCTTTCGGATCGGCGGTGTTTGGGAGTTCCCGATCGCCGTCTGGAAGCGAGGCGGGGCCGTACTTCCGCTGGGCGGTGGCTCCTATTGGCGCGCGCTGCCGGCGATCGCGCTCTGGCGCGGCCTCGCGAGCGTGGCACGCGACTCGCGTTACCCCGTCCTGTACTTCCACCCGTACGAGTTCGCGCCGGAGCGCCTCGGGGTGATCGTTCCCGAGCGGGCGCCGATCCGCGTGCGTGGGCGCGAGGCGTACCGGCGCGGATACAGGAACGCGCGGCGCCGGCTCATCCCGGTCCGCTTCCGCGAGGCGGCGCGGCGTTTCACGTTCATGAGCTTCCGGGACGCGCTGGACACCGACCTTCGATGACGCCCGTCGCGCGCTACTTCGACACACACGCGCGGGCGTTCGACCGTGTGTACGAGGAACGCGGCTTCGCGACGCGTGTCCTGCGTCCCGGTCCTGCCCGCGGGCGCGACCTCGCTGTTTCGGTCGTCGCGCGGCATCCATTCGCGACGGTGCTCGACATCGGTTGCGGCCCCGGCCGCGTCGCCGAAGCCGTGCTCGCGGCGTGCGGTGCGACGACGTACGTCGGCATCGACCTCTCGCCGAGAATGCTGGCGCTCGCACGAGACCGTGTCTCCCGTTTTGACTCGGTCGAGCTGCTCGAGGGTGACTTCCTCCGCGCGGACATCCGGCGGACGTTCGACGTCGTGCTCGCGCTGGGCGTCTTCGACTACCTCGATCAGCCCGTCCGAGCGGCCGAGTGGATGCGCGCGCACTGTTCGTCAGCGCTCGTCGCGTCATTCACGCGGTGGGAGCCAATCAAGGCGCCGGTTCGGCACCTCCACTACGCGCTCCACCGCTGTCGGCTTGTCGACTACACGGAGCCTCGCGTCGAAGCGCTCCTCCGCAGCGCAGGCTTCGAGACCGTCGAGTTTGCGTCGCGGGGGCGATGGGGCTTCCTGGTCTGCGCCACGGGTGACGGACGATGAGGATCGCGCTCGTTCAGCCGCCGCCGCGCAGCGAGTTCGACCGGCACTGGGCAAAGGTGCCGGGCCTCGGACCCGCCTACATCGCCGCGTCACTGCGTGCCGAAGGCCACGAGATCGAGATTCTGGACGGCAAGCTCGGGGGCATGACGGTCGACGAGATCGTGTCGCACGTGAGCGACCGTCGCCCCAACCTCGTCGGCGTGACGAGCATGACGGTGGAGTACCCGCGCGCGGCCGAGATCGCGCTGCGGATCAAGAGCGCACGACCCGAGATCCCTATCGTCGTCGGAGGCGCGCACGTGAACGCTGTCGGCAAGCAGGCGCTCGAGGAAGGGCCGGGGTTCGACTACGCCTGCGTCGGCGAAGGCGAGCGCCTCGCGTGCGAGCTGGCGGACGCGATCGCGCAATGCGCAGATCCAACGCAGATTCCGGGGCTCGTGTCGCGACGGGGTAACGAGCTTGTCTCGGCGCCGCCCCGACCCGCGAGCACGGACCTCGACTCGCTTCCGTTTCCGGCTTGGGATCTCTTCCGCCCCGTGAAGTCGATCCCGTTGGTCACGCACCGCGGGTGTCCGTTTCGGTGCGTCTTCTGTTCCCACAACTCCGGCTTCAAGCCGCGGTACCGGACGCCCGCGAACGTCCTCGAGGAGATGGAGCAGATCGTCGAGCGCTACCGGCCCGCGTGGATTCGATTCGAGGACGAAACGTTCGGTCTACACATGCGCCGGACGAAGGAGATCCTCGAGGGAATCATCTCGCGCGGGCTTCATCGCCGCGTCCGCTTCTCCGCGCAGACGCGCGTCGACCGCATCGACCAGGAGTTCGTCCGCCTGCTCAAGACCGCGAACTTCCAGACGCTCGAGCTCGGAGTCGAGTCCGGCAACGCAGAGATCCTGCGCGCGAGCCAGAAGGGGATCACGCTCGAGCAGGTCGCATACGCCGTGAAGCTCGCGAAGGCGAACCACCTCCGCGTCTGGTGCAAGTTCATCCTGGGCCACCCGAACGAGACGCGCGCAACGATCCGCGACACGATCGAGTTCATCACGAAGCTCAACCCCGAGCAGCTCTCGGTCTCCCTTATGACGCCGTTCCCCGGCACGCACATCCACGAGATGGCTCTCCGTGGAGAGGGCGGCTACCGGTTCCTCGCAGGCAGTTGGGAAGACTTCGACAAGTACTCGAGCGGCGTGCTCGAGCTCGAGACGGTGAGCCTAGGTCAGCTCAAACGCTTACAGATCGCCTGCTACGCCAACCTCTATCTCCGCAACCGCCGCTTCGGCGAGCTTGCTCGGCTGGCCGTGTCACACCGCGCGGTCGCCTCGGAGCTGATGCGGTCGGCCTTCCGACGGACGGCGGCGGAGCGGTTTCACCGCGTCCCCTCGGGCTTCTCGCCGACGGGCGCGACACCGGGCGGCTAGCGCGCGCCTCCGACGACGTCTGCGAACAGACTCGCTGCCTCCTGCGGCGAGATCTCGAGGGCCGGTTCGCCGACGATCACCTCGAGCTTGTGGGCACCAGGGACGACCGTCGGCTCGAGCTGGTTGAAAAGCCACACGCGCTCCTTCTCCGCCAGGTCGAGCGCGTGCTCGCGGAGCGCGGTGCGGTCGCCGCGCAGGTGCAGGTGGAAGAGCGGCGTCTGCGGCGGATCGGGAATGACCGTCACGCCGGGAACCTCGCGCAGCGCCTCTGCAAGCGCACGTCCGTGCTCGAGGAAGCGCGGCATCTGAGGTACCACGACGTCGAGGCCTCTCTGTGCCGCGGCCGCGAGCGGATACAGCGTGTAGAGGGCTCCGCCGTGCCGGCGCCGCCAAACTCGCGCTTCGGCAACGAGCTCTTCGGGGCCGGCGAGCACGGAACCGGCGAAGCCGCCGAGTCCCTTGTAAAGGGAGACGTACACGGTGTCGAACAGCGCGGAAATCTCAGCGTGGGTGCGCTCGTAGTACGGCACCGCCTCCCAGAGGCGGGCGCCGTCGAGGTGGGTCGCGGCGCCGCGGGTCCGTGCCCACTTGATCTGCGCCACGAGATCGTCCCACTCCGGCAGGCGACCGCCGATCTCGCGCTGCGGCAGCTCGAGGAGGAGGGCGCCGATCGGAGCGTGTAGCGCCTCGAGGTCGGCGAGCTCGATCAGCCGGTCGCCGCTGCCGAGCCTGTCACCGCGGCCGAGAATCTCCGCCTTGAGGCCGTGCAGGTGCGCGTAGCCGGCATGCTCGTGAAGTTCGAGGTGGCAGGTCGCGTGGAAGGCGACGGTGTGGATGCCGCGCCGGTCGCAGTGGATGCGAAGTGCGATCTGCTGCGCCATGGTCCCGCTGGGCAGCACCACCGCGGCATCCTTGCCGAGCAGCTTGGCGACGCGCCGTTCGAATCCGTCCACGAACTCGCCGTCGCCGTAGTGGTCCGGATGCGCCCCCGGAGGAAGTGCGTCGGCCGCCGCACGGAGCAACTCCGCTGCCGTCGCCGGCCGCCGAGAGCCAAGCCAGCGCTCGCAACACCACATGATCTGGCGCCAGTCCCGCTCGGCCACGAGTCGATCGTACTTGCGCTGCCCCCGATCGAGAACGTGCACTAGCCGCACAGGGAGGGAGGTCAGACTCGCGTACCTCCGCGCGAGAGGACGGGCCCCGGACATTTCTGAACCCAAGTCGTATCCGCGCTGAAGGGCGCGCAGGAATTGAACCTGCGACCTTGGGATTGAGGATGTGCTGTAAGGGCTCCGATCCGCTGGCACTGCTTCGAGCCTTCTCGGGTGTGCTGGTGCGGGTCAACAACCGCATGTTGACCCCGCGTCGTTTCTCGCAGATTTCGCCGCCTACGAATTCCGCATTTGCAGGGACTTCTCGATTGGGCCGGGCAGGAATCGAACCTGCGACCTTGGGATTAAAAGTGGATGCCAGGCTCTTGTGGTAGATCAGGCACGCTGGTTGAAGCGCATGGTTGAGCCAGATCAATTCGCATGTTCTCGGGTGCTCTGGCGCGTCAGTGTTGACCTTCTGTTGACCCAATATGTTGACACAGTGGACAACAAAACGCCGGTTCATTCCACGCGTGGTCTGCTCGGGCAAGTCGGTGAAGACCCGAGCAGCCGGCAGCTCTCGAACCCGCGTAAACCGTCCGCCTGAGCCGCTCCAGCCGATCCAGTTTGAGCGGCCGAGCCGGGGAGTCGCCTCACGAGCGTGCTCGGCTCGAGCAGCTTCCGTAGCCGCGAGATGTAGACCTGCACGGTCGTCACCGCCGTTTCCGGCGGCTGCTTGCCCACAGCTCGTCGATCAAGCGCTACTCGCTCTCGCGCTCATCCTCGTGGCCGCGCTGACCGTCAGACCCCAGCCCGTGCATCGAACGACGCACGCGACCCAGCCACAGCGCCCGGAGGTACCTTCAGCGGACATCGGCAGAACCGCGTCGCGGCGCCTAACCCTAGCGGGTCGCAGCTTCAGAGCGGAGGCAAGCCGCACTACGAGAGAAACCCCCCGCTAGAAGGGGTTTCTTCGTCCGAGGTAGCGGGGGCCCGTCCTGTACGGGTTCCTGCGACCGCTTTCCGCATCGACGAACTCCGGCGGCTGTAGGACAGGCGTTTCGCGTTCTCTTCGTAATTTCGCCTGCTGCGAGAACTACTCGGATGCCCGGTTACCAGATCATTCCTCCGCGAGTGCAGGTGCGACCGGCGGCGTCGACGGAGATCTCGCCCTCGGGGCTGAGCCGTCAGCGATGAAATCGTCGCGCACCTTGAACTTCGGCGCGAGTCTGGAATGCTCATAGCACGCAGTCGTGCCGAGGACGGGGAGGGAGCGTGTTGAGGGAAGCCGGAGCGGTCCAGTTCGAGACCGACCTCTTCATCAGCTACGCGCACATCGACGACCAGCCGTTGTCGCCCGAGCAGAAGGGGTGGATCAGTCGGTTCCACGCTTCGCTCGAGGCTCTTCTCAGTATGCGACTCGGTCGCAATGCGAGGATCTGGCGAGACCCGAAGCTGCAAGGCAACGACGTCTTCGGGAACGAGATCGTCGATCAATTCACGAACACCGCCGTGCTCGTCTCGGTGATCACGCCCCGATATCTCAAATCGGATTGGTGCACGAAGGAAGTCCGCGAGTTCTGCGCACAAGCGGAGAGAAGCGGCGGCGTCGTCGTTGCCGCCAACAAGGCGAGAGTCTTCAAGGTGTTGAAGGCCCCGGTCGACGCGCAGGATTCACTTCCGGCCGTGGTCAAGGATCTTCTCGGATACGAGTTCTTCCGGGTCGAAGGGGATACGCCGCTGGAGCTGGATCCCGCTTACGGCGAGACTTTCGGGCAGGACTACATCCGCAAGATCGGGCAGCTCGCGTGGGACGTCAAAGAGCTGGTCGAGGACCTCGTCACCACGGCCGGGGCCGGTGACGAGGACGCCGAGGCGAAGACGGCGACCAAGCCGGTGGTCTATCTCGCCGAGTGCAGTTATGACCGTAAGCAGGAGCGCGAGACGCTGGAAGGCGAGCTACGCCGTCTCGGTTACGCGGTTCTGCCGGATCGGGAGCTGCCGCGCGATGAGGCGGGATACGTCGACGCCGTCGAACGCCTGCTGTCGGACTGCCGGCTCGCCGTTCATCTGATCGGGGCGAGCCACGGCGCCGTGCCCGACGGTCCGAGCGAGAAATCCACTGTCGAGCTGCAAAACGAGCTCGCCGTTCGCCGGAGCAAGACCGCGGCGCTTCCGCGCGTGATCTGGCTCCCGGACGGCACGTCCTCCGAGCAACCGGCGCAGCAGGCGTTCCTCGAGGCGCTCCAAACGGATTCGGCGGCGCAATTCGGCGCAGACCTGATCACGGGAGACTTCGAAGCGTTGAAAACCACGATCTACGCCACCCTGAAGCGCCTGGAAGAAGGAGCACCGGCCGACGTAGGTGCGAACGGCGTCGAGGTCACGCCTGGGCTGGTCTATCTGATCTGTACGGCCAGGGATCGCCACGCCACGGTCTCGGTCCGCAAGTACCTCCACGACCACGGCCTCGTGGTCTCGATGCCGGCGTTCGAAGGAGACGCGGCGGCCGTCCGCGCAGTGCACGAGCAGCTGTTGACCGAATGCGAAGCCGTGCTGCTCTTCTACGGCGCCGGTGACGAGGCGTGGAAGCGGGCGATGGACAACGAGCTTCGCAAGCTGAGCGCCTATCGGGACGGCAGGCCCTTGCGTGCGAGCTTCACGTACCTGGCCGAGCCGAGCACCGACGACAAGGAAGACCTGATCGGGATGGGCGAGCCTCATCTCATCGACGGGCGGAGCGCTTCGGCCGAAGCGGAGCTGTCGGCTTTCGTGGAAGCCCTGAGCTCCGGCGATGCAATTCGATGAGCGCGGTGACGTCGACGATCGACCCGACAGCGGCGGCCGCCGGCCGGACGAATCCCTTCCCGGGCCTGAGGCCTTTCCGCGAGGACGAAGAGTCTCTCTTCTTCGGTCGCGAGAGCCAGGTCGACGCGATGGTCGACAAGCTGGCGGCCACCCGCTTCCTCAGCGTCGTCGGCACGTCGGGCAGCGGCAAGTCCTCGCTCGTCAACTGCGGATTGCGGCCCGCTCTGCACCGCGGCCTGATGGCCAACGTCGGCACGACGTGGCGGATGGCTCAGTTTCGACCCGGTGCCGATCCGGTGCGCGCGATGGCCAGCGCGCTGGCACAGGACGGGGTCCTGTTTCGCAACTACGAGGCCACGGGGCTGACGCTCGCCGAGATCGTCGAGACCACCCTGCGCATGAGCAGGGTGGGTTTGATCGACATCTTCGAGCAGGCCCGTCTGGACGACGACGTGAATCTGCTCGTCGTCGTCGACCAGTTCGAAGAGCTCTTTCGCTATCGACTGCTCCAAGACGGCGGAGAGGACAACGCCTACGGCATCAGCGAGGCCGCGACCGCCTTCGTGAACCTCCTGCTCGGGGCAAGAGAGGAGGCCGGGCACCCGATCTACGTCGTCTTGACCATGCGCTCCGACTTCCTCGGCGACTGCGCGCAGTTTCCCGGCCTGGCCGAGGCCGTCAACGACGGCCAGTATCTCGTTCCGCGGCTGACCCGCGACGAACGCCGCGCGGCCATCGCCGGCCCGATCGCTGTCGGTGGAGCGGAGATCGAACCCGTTCTTCTGACGCGGCTGCTCAACGACGTCGGCGACAACCCCGATCAGCTGTCGATCCTCCAGCATGCTCTCAACCGGACCTGGGCGCGCTGGCAGGGGGTGGGCGGCGAGGGGCCGCTTCGCCTCCAGCATTACGAGGACATCGGAACCATGGCTCATGCGCTCGATCGGCACGCCGAGAAGGCGTTCAACGAACTCGGCCCCGATGCCGAGCAGACGCTCTGCGAGAGGATCTTCAAGTCGCTCACGGACAAAGCTACGGACCCGCGTGGCGTCCGACGTCCGACCAGGTTTCGCGCGCTCTGTGAGATGACGGGAGCGCAGGAGGCGGAGGTCGCGGCCGTGATCGGCGTCTTCCGCAAGCCGAGCCGTTCCTTCCTGATGCCGCCGGCCGAGGAGGCGCTGCATCCGGAGACGGTGGTCGACATCTCGCATGAGAGCCTGATGCGGATCTGGCAGCGGCTCAACGTCTGGGCGGACGAGGAGGCTCAGTCGGCGCGCACCTACCGCCGGCTCGCCGAGGCCGCAGCCCAGCACGAAAAGAAAGAGGCGAGTCTCTTGCGCGACCCGGAGCTCCAGTTCGCCCTCAACTGGCGCGACCGGAACCAGCCCAACGAGAGCTGGGCGTCGCGTTACCAGACGGGTTTCGCGCCGGCGATGGGTTTCCTGGCGGAGAGCGAACGCGCGCGTGACAGGGAGCGGCTGGTGGCCCGCGCGCGCGTGGTCGTCCTCGTCGCGCTCGTCGTCATCTCGGCCGCAGTCGGACTCGTGGCGGTCTTGAAGCAGCGCGAGGCCGCGAACCAGCGCCACGACGCGGAGAACGCTTCGAAGGCCGCCACGCTGCTGGCGCTCACTGCGACGGCGAACGACAGCTCCGTGACGCCGCTCGGGTCGGCACTGCTTCTCAGCCTCGCGGCATACCAGAGGAGCCCGAACTTCGACTCGAGGAGGAGCGTCGTTCTGTCGCTTGCGGCCGCCGCTGAGCAGCCGCCCCGGCTCATCCTCCGAACCCACGCACGAGCCAGCGCACTCGCTCTCAGCCCGGACGGACACACCGTCGCGACCGCCGACCGGTCGGGCGACATCCGGCTCTGGGACCTGCGCACGCACGAACGGGTCGGGCGCACGCTGCACGTGGTCGACCCAGGCTCGCACAACACGACGATTCATCCCAGCGTCGCCTTCGGTCGCGACGGAACGATCGCGGAAGGCACCGACGCGAGGCTGACGCTGTGGGACTCCACGGGGTACGGGGTGTCGTTGCGCGATCACAAGAAGCACATCAAGGGCGAGGTCAGAACCATCGCGTTCAGCCCGAACGGCCAGCTCCTGGCCTCTTCCGGGTTCGACGGGCAGGTGCGGCTCTGGAACCTCAAAGCGCACAAACTCCTCCACCGCTTTTCTGCGGGGACGCTCCCCGTGAACACCCTCGCGTTCAACCGGTCCGGGCTGCTCGCGGCGGCCGGAGAGGGCGGCGCGATTCACGTCTGGAACGTCAAGACGCACCGACCCGTAAGTCGGCTTACCCTCAACGGATTCTCTCCAGCCGTGACCGGCCTCGCCTTCTTCTCTTTCGGTTCGCTGATCGCGACGGCCGCAGACGACGGTTCGATTCGAGGCTGGGATGTGCACTCGCGCGGGTCTGTTACGCAGAAGCCGTTCATCACGGGAAGACCGTTCGTCGACTTCGCACTCAGCCCCGACGACAACAGACAGGCCGCTGCGTCGGACGACGGAACAGTGCGTATCTGGTCCACAAGAGGCCCGGGCAACCTTCTCTTCACCGCGACTTCGCCGGGGTCGAGCACGAGCCGGACGGTCGACTTCGACAGAGACGGTCGGCTCGTCTCCTTGAGCGCGGACGGCAATATCACCGTCTGGGGAGAGAGCCCATTCTCGTTCGGAGCACCGCTGCCGGCTCGCGTGTCGGTTCCCGCCGCGTCCGGGGCCCCCGCGATCCTCCCCGTACTGGCGGCGAGCCCCGACGGCAGGATCCTCGTCGCCGGCGGCAAGGAGGGCCTCCGATTCTGGGACGCCAAGACGGGGAAGCCTCTGCAGGTCTTGAGCGCCGCAGCCGAAACCAAGGCGACGGCACTCGCCTTCAGCCCCGACGGGAAGCTGCTCGCGGAGGCCGGCGACGGCGATGTCCGACTGTGGCGCGCGAGAGACCTTTCGCGGCTGGCGCCCGCCGGCCGAGCCCATATCGGCGCGATGGTGGACGCGCTCGCGTTCAGGCCCGACGGCCTGCTCGCGTTCGGCGACACCAACGGCCACGTCTACCTCTGGGACACCGGCGCTCCTGGAGCGAAGCCGCGGCTCGTCGGGATCGGAAGCGACGTGAGGAATGCGCGAGACGAACGTTTCGTCTTCGCCGTCGCTCTTAGCCCGGACGGCCGAACGCTCGCCTCGGGAGGCTGGGACGGGACCCTTCGCCTCTGGCGTGTCCGCGACGCGTCCCACACGACGCCGATCGGCGCACCGCGCGACATGGTGGCGCCGGACTCGATTCGGGGCCTTGCGTTCAGCCCGGACGGCCGCCTCATCGCAGTCGGGTCGGCCGACGGCACGATCTCGCTCTGGGACGCAGCGAAGCGGAAGGAGCTGCGTGCGACGACCCCCGATTCGGATGCGGTCGAGAGCGTGGCCTTCACCGCGGACGGTCAGGTCCTCGTCACGGCAGGCGACGACGGCGCGGTCAGGATCTGGGACGTCGGCACCCTGCGCCCGCTCGGCCAGCTGGTGAAGAGTCATGTGGGCAAGATCAGGCGCCTCGCTCTGAGCCGCGACGGGTCGGTCCTCGCCACGGCCCAGAGCGATGGGGACGTCAGGCTCTGGCCCGGGATCTTCTGGCCGAACACCGCGGCCCTCACCGCCCGTATCTGTCGCCTCGTCGCCGGTGGGATCGCGGACGCCGAATGGAAGGCGATCATCCCCGCTGGGGTGAAGCAGCCGCGCCCGCATCTCTGCGGTACGTAAAGCGCGGGCGGCGAAGCTCGACCTCGGGCGTGACAGCTAACGGCAGCCTCAAAGATCACCGAAGAGCGCGATCTACAGGCGAGCCCGGCGCGCTTCGCGCAGCTGCTCAACACAAAGAGAAGGGCCGCCGAGGCGGCCCTTCTGTTAGCGGGGGCACGTTTTGAACCTGCGACCTTGGGATTAAGAATGTGCTGTGGCGGCTCGGATTAGCTCGCGCTGGTTCGGGCCTTCTCGGGTGTGCTGGCGCAGGTCAACCGCCAGATGTTGACCCTGCGTCGTTTTCCGCGAATTTTGCCGCTTAACGAAATTGCCATTTGCAGGCAATTCTCGATGGGCCGGGCAGGAATCGAACCTGCGACCTTGGGATTAAAAGTCCGGGTCGACAAGCTGAAACGAACTGCGTAGGACTGAAACTTGCTGCAACTGCCCCCAATCATGGTTGCAGCGAACTGAAGCAAATAGCACCCTGCGGAGACAAGCCTGTACGCGCACTGTACGCGCAGCGTGTTGACTTTATGGGCAACCGATCACGAACGTCGCCTTTGTAATGGCAGTTGGTAGACGCGCTCGGCGTTCGCGCCGAAGACGCGCTCGTTCCCGGCGCCGATGATCTGCTCGGCGAGCGCGACCACGTCGTCGTACGACGCCGCGAGCGTGCAGACGGGCCAGTCGGAACCGAACAGGAGGCGCTCCTCGCCGAACCACTCGGCCACACGTTGGGCGTACGGCAGCACGTCAGCCGGCCGCCAGCTCTCCCATGCTGCTTCCGTGACGAGGCCCGAAAGCTTGCAGGACACGTGATCGAGCTCGGCCACGGCGGCGAGGCGCTCCGCCCACGGTTCGAGCTCCCCGGAGGCGATCGGCGGCTTCGCAATGTGGTCGACGACGAAGCGGAGTTCAGGCAGCGCGCGCACGGTGTCGAGCGCGGCCGGCAGCTCTCGCGTCCGCACCAGCACGTCGTAGGCGAGCCCAGCCTCGCCGAGTGCGCGCAGGCCGCGGCGCACGTCTTCACGGTCCAGCCAGTCCGGGTCGAGCTCGTCGTGCACCTGGTGGCGGATACCCACGAGGTAGCGGCCGCCGGAGCCGTCGCGCAAGGCGGCGACGCTCTCGCCGACGCCTGGGTCGGTCAGGTCGACCCAGCCGACGACGCCGCCGATGAACGCGGTCGCCTCCGCGAGCTCGAGGTACGTGCGCGTCTCGTCGACACTCGAGTGCGTCTGGACGAGGACGGCGCGCTCGAAGCCGTGGTGTTCGAGATGGCCGCGCAGGTCTTCGGGGCCGAACGGTCGCCGGATCGCGTTCATCTCCGGCCCCATCCACTCGTAGCGCTCGAGCTCCGCGCGCCCCCAGACATGAACGTGGGCATCGACCCTCACGGCGTTGGGGCCTCGGGGGAGAGCAGCCCCTCCTGGCGAAGCTCCGTCCAGAGCCCGGCCGGGAGCTCGCCGCGTAGCAGCTCGAGGTTCTCCTCGAGCTCGGTGACCGCGCGGGCGCCGAGCAGGAGCGACGTGACTGCGGGGTGGGCGAGCGGGAACTGGAGCGCCGCGGCTTTCAGCGGCACGCCGTGACGCTCGCAGACCGCGGCGATCCGCCGGACCCGCTCGAGCAGCTCCGGCGGCGCGAGGCTGTAGTCGTAGGTTGCGCCGGGCCGCGGATCG
>WNGE01002782.1_pt1 | contig 21060 bp, 23 predicted proteins | sample 5400651 | NCBI WGS metagenome assembly WNGE01 (sample SAMN13153370, study PRJNA577476) | soil metagenome | isolation source: 60 cm soil or saprolite under grassland replicate 2 | place: USA:California | collected 2016-06-15 | reverse complement strand
TTGGTGAAGTGGCAGGCGACTGCAAGCTGTGTCGGGTCGGAGAGGTCGAACGTCTTCAAGGGCCGAATGTGGTCGAGGTGCCAAAGGTTGCGATTCTCCCAAGACATTCCCGGCAGGAACTTGCTCTCAATGTGGGAAGCAAGGTCGCTCAATGAGCAACCTAATAGCTCACTATAGTGACTGCGGGCGCCGAAAGCACCGATGCGGAGAATGATTTTGCGTGCATGATTCCGAATGCGGCATCGCAGCGCAAACTGAGCGTTCGTTCGACGCTTAATGACACGTGCTAGATTGTCGCGTTTCAGATTACTCCGCCGATACTCTTTTTGCATTCGGCGGATGCCTTCGCGGTTGCTCGCGTAGTAGGCGCGATGCCAAGCGAGGCGCTTTGCTTTTTCCTGTTGTGTTTGATTTTGCTTGAGCGCCTTTTGCTGAGCTAAGATTCTCTCGCTATTGCGTCGATACGAGTCGCGTTTCCAGCGAAGAACCGTGTCTCGATTCTTGCGTCTTCGTTCGCGCACCTTTTCTCGTATATCCGGCCTATTTCGATACTCCCGAATCTGGGCCAGAGTTCGCTCTCTGTTTCTTTCATAGTAGGCGCGCTTTCGAATCTTTCTTTCCTCGGCTGAGAGCTTCGCTCTGGGTGGTCGGTCCCGGGCAGCCTCGCGTCGCCGAACACACCGTTTGGCGAGAATTTCCTCGCGATGGGATCGCCAATAGGCGAGGGATTTTGCCCTTAATAATTCCCGGTTCCGGGCGTATTGCTCTGTAGCGTAAGTCCGCGCCTTCCTGGGATCGTCCCAGTAACGCCGACGCATTCGGTCGGCGCGCTGTTTCCGTTGTTCTGACGGCGTCACCTGGAAAGAAAGGCTGAAATAGCGCCCAGCTCCAGAAACTTCTTTCGATCTGCATTATCCCAGAAGATGTCCTCACCAACCGTCGCGTCTTAGGCTCGCGCGAGAGGAACCCTTTTGTTTGACCCCGTCTTCTTACTTCGCCGAGTGAACAACTCGTTAGCTCTGCCAAACTCCCAAACAGGAGAATGCTACCGCTGTTTCGACGCGTCAGTTCCTAAAAAGTCCATCATCAGCATGTCTGTGGTCATGGCAAGGAACACACCGCATCGGGAGAGCTCGACGACTTGCTTTGCGGTGAGCTTAACCTTCGTCGCCAGTTCGTGGCAGAACACATGGCGGAAATCAAACAGGCGGCGCAACTGACCAGTAACGTGAGGAAAATATTCTCGTCCCCAGCCCATGAACCCGATTGCCGCAACGGGCGGGCTGCGAAGGAGTGATAGAAAATCAGCACCGAGCAATGTTGTTAAATTGTCGCAAACATCCGCGAAGGAGTTATGGCGAAGCTGATGTGCAATCAGGTCTCCAGTGCTGACTTTTCGGGCCTTTGCTTCCGACGTGATCGCATCGAGACGTTTTACACCGGGAAATGACTGTGCACGCTCCGCATATGGATCGCCTGCGTTGATGAGATCGGCGTACAACGCTCTGAAGTACCCTTCGAGCGCGCCAACCGTCGCGATCGGGAAGTAACGCATCAGCTCTGCCTTACTTGCGCGCGACATCCGTGTACAACGTGGCAACTCAAGGGTCGCCTTCATAATCGGATACATTCGCCGATTGAATTGGTCGAACCGCTGACCGTGCGAATGTTGCCGTGATCGCCGGCGCAAAATCTCTTCTATTCGGTCACGAGGCATGTGGAACGAGACGCTAATCTGATCGGCTCGATGCTCTTCTCACGGCTTCTTCGATTTTACGACTTTTTTGTTCGACACTCATGCTTCGCGTTCTTCTGCACGGCAGCTGCGGGCCTGTGCTTTTGCAGCTTATCCGGCTCTTTGGCGACTCTTTGAAGGAGAGAGCTAATAGGGGTCAGGCTCGTGAATCTGGCAGTCAACATGACAAACTGGTATTTACCTAAATCGCCGCTTTAGGAGCGCTCAAGCTTCTACTGTAGAACCCGGACCGGTCGAAGCAGCAAGGGCGTCGCTTCCCGGCAGCGAGCATGGAGCAGGCATTGTTGATCCGGCGCGCGCGCGTCTCTGCCTGCTTGGCGGAGGTGATCCAGTGAATCCAATCTCTGCGCGCGTTGGGCGTGATCTCCGACCACAACGTCCGCGCCTTCGGCGCGACGGCCGCGAGAGCTTTTTTCAGGTCGGGCGGCACCTCGGGTTCCGTTTCCTTTCCCGCCGGCGCGATCTCTAGCGTGACGATGTCGCCTGCCTCTGCGCCCGCAGCTTTGCTTAGCTTCCGGTTCACTTTGAGCCAATGACTTTTTTGGCCGTCTGGCTCGAGCGTGGCTTGAAAAGGGAAGCCATTGATGGTGCCTTCGATCGCCGTAATGCCCCGCGAGGGGAGCTTCGCACTCGCCTTTTTTGGCAGGATGAGAAAGGTCCAGGAACCGTCCTTCCCGCTCTCCTCTGGCCGGAAGAGTTTCGCTTTGAAACGGATCGATGCGGCTTTCGTCATTTGGCTGGGCTCAAAAAGTAACTACTGCCGAAGCAAGAGCTATTTAGCTCCACACGCATTAGAAAATCCGAAAATCGTGCCAGATGCCCATCGCACAGAGCCGCACGTAAAGATCAGCGAAACCGACCCAGAACAGACTCAGCCACGCCCAAAGCATGTGGCGGCGATTGAAACAGCTCACGCACGCGTACGCGCGATAGCATGTGGGGGATCTGGAAAATTGATCCAGAAATCCTCCAGCCAGGTGTCGCAGCGAATGGCAGCCAAAAGTATAGCCGCCGAGTAAAACAACGTTGACGGCAAGCACAATCGTGCCGACGCCGATTCCAAATCCGTTCGGAAACCACATTGCCTTCCAAACGTCAATTGATAGAACGATTAGAAAAAAAAGCGCCAGATACAGAAAATATCGGTGTACGTTCTGCATGATGAGTGGGAACGAACGCTCACCCCAGTAGCTGCTGCGCGGTTCCCCAACGTTGCATGCCGGCGGATCGGCCCAGAACGCTTTGTAGTACGCGCCGCGGTAGTAGTAACAGGTAACGCGAAATCCAGCGGGCGCCCAAAGAACCAAAAGCGCAGGTGAGAACAGGAGCCAGCCTGGCCACCAGCCAGGTTTCGGTCCGAACCAACTGTGTGGCGAATCGCCGAAAATTTCCGGCGAATAAAGCGGCGAGATGTAATTGCCGACGAAATAATTCCTGCCCTGAAACGCCGCCCACGTCGAATAAACGATAAAAACCGATAATCCGAGAAAGACGAGCAGCGGTTGCACCCACCAAATGTCGGCCCGCATCGTTTCGCCAAATGAACGGCGTGGTATCGCTGTCGCGCCGGTCATTCGCGATTGGCCCCTTCCACTGGCAGTTTGGCTTTTTTCCACGCCTCCCAACTCCCGGGCACATTCCAAAGCTCGTTGAATCCTTGCTTCTTTAAGATGCTTGTGGCGATGCTCGCGCGATAGCCGCTCCCGCAATAAACTGCCGTCGGCTTGTCGCGATCCAGCTCACCCATTCGCTTGCCAAGCTCTGGTACATAAATGTGAACCGCGCCGGGCACATGACCCTTTTTCCATTCACCGGGCGAACGCACATCGACGACCTGCAAGGCAGACTTTCGATCGTTCAACTCGTGCACGCTCATCTGCCCGATTCCTTCCAGCGGAAACCCCGCTGCGTGCCAGGCTTTCATTCCGCCGATCAAATAACCGGCGAATTTAGTATATCCGGTCCGAACAAACAAACGCACGATTCTTTCGAGCTCTTTGTCATCCTCGAGCACGAGAAGAATCGGCTCTTCAGGATCGAGCATCCAACCTGCCCAAATAGAAAGAATGGGTGTGCCGCCGATGTTGAGCGCGCCTGCGATGTGACCGCCGCCAAACGCGAGCATGTTGCGCACGTCGACAAGGACACCAGCCTTTTTTTCGATCGCTTCCTTAAAAGCTTTGGGCGTAAGGGCTGAAACGCGTGGAAGATTTCCAAGAACTTTCGGCCCTTCCGCGTTCACTTTTTTCATGATCGGATAGTAATGCGGGACCGGGGGCGCGGTTTTAATCGCATAATCGGTGAAGCTTTTCGCATCAGTGAATTGCAGGAATTTATTGAATTTGCGCTCGTAACCGATCGTGCTGCTCAGCCGCGCACCGATATCGGCCCCGCATGGTGAGCCGGCGCCATGATTCGGATAAATCATCACGTGATCCGGCAGGTTCAGATAAAAATCCCGAAGCGTGCGGAATTGTTGTTCGGCGAGCTGCTTGGTGTGTTTTTGGCCTAACAAATCCGGGCGCCCCGCAGAAGAAACAAAAAGCGAATCTCCTGTGAGCACCGCCCACGGTTCGTCCGGATGATCAGCCTCAGCCAGCAAATAGGAAATGTGCTCTGGCGTGTGGCCCGGAGTGTGCCGCGCCGTCACGAGCACTTCGCCAAATGTAAATCGATCGCCATCTTTTATCTTCTCCGGTGCAAATCCGTACTCTGCGCCGCCTTCTCCACTGGTGTAAATTTTGGCCGATTCAAGTCGCGCACAAAGTTCGCGCGAACCACTCATCAGGTCGGCGTGAATATGCGTCTCAAAAATGTGCGTGATGGCCACGCCGGCTTCACGCGCCGCCTCGATGTAAACATCGCAGTCCGCGCGAGGGTCAAACACAGCTGCGATTCCTTCATCGTCATCGCCGATCAGATAGGAAAGCTCTGCGATCCCTTCAGTTTGAATAGTTTTAAAAACTAGCGACACGAACGGACTTTACGGCAAAGCCCCGGCGCAGTTCAACAAGATCGGCAAACTGAGCTCCCCCGGAAATCAAAACATCACCGCACCTCTACCACGATAGGCAGAAGATGGTTGATCATGTAATTGCCGTGGTCGCGATCGCGCTGCGATGGTTGTGTTCGACCGAATGAATCGGTCGCGCGAGCGATTAGCGTTTGTTTGCCAGCCGCGGCAGGCGTTTGCCAATTGAATTCCCAAAGTTGCCATACATTTGGTTTCGGTTCCCCGAGCAATTTCGCCTCACTCCACGTCAATCCGCCATCCACGCTCAGTTCCACCTTTGCGATTTTGCCATCGCTTGTCCATGCAGCACCCTGAACACACACGAGAGAATTTGCCGGAATAATCTCGTCTTGTGACGGCTTCGAGATTTGAGCTTTGACCTGCATTTTGGTCAGCGGCGTCAACTCAGCGATTGCCTCTCGCCGCTCCCAGTAGGCGTAATCAATCGTCTGATAATATCCGGTGAACGGCCGATCCGCGACGATAATGCGCTGGAGCCATTTGACGGATGCCATGGCGTACCAGCCGGGCACAATCGCGCGCACCGGAAAACCGTGTTCCGCCGGTAGATCGATGCCGTTCATTTTGTAAGCAAGCAACACGTCGCGCCGCGCTTTTTCCAGAGGGATGCTGCGGGCAAACGTCAACTCCCCGGGCGGACTCTTGGGATCGTCGAGGATTCCGTGATCTGAACCTTCCAAAATCACCTCACACGCATCTGCCTTCACCCCGGCGCGGTCGAGCAGGATTGATAATGGCACCCCTGTCCATTGCGCTGTGCCGACCGCGCCGAGTCCCCATTGTACCCCTTTGACTTTCGGTTGGAGAGAACTTCGATTATTGCCCGCGCATTCCAGCGTAGCCGGGATCGTCGCTGAATCTAATTCGAGCAGCTCTTCGTAATTGATGGCGAATGGCTTCTCGACATCGCCCTCGACATGCAGCCACCATGCATCTCTGTCGATCGATGGAATGGGAAAATGTGTGCGAACGTAAAACGATTCAGTGGGCGTGATAAAGCTATCGAGCTTCTCAAATGGCGTTTCTAGGTTAAGCGGCGCTTCGCCCCGGACGATCCTGCCGTCCCGCAATTTGATCTCACTTTCTTCCATGGAACGTTCGCGCAGATCTCAACCCTACAACGCGGCGAGTTGCGCGTCAGCTTCGGCCACGCGCCGAGTATGATTCATTACGAAGAGCCTCCTTGACCGTTTAGCCCCAAAAGTCAATGCGCGGACAACGCGAAAGTCTTCATGCAACCATCAAAAAGCGGTTCAAGCTGCGCCTGGAACTCGGCGGGCGCAGTGCAGGTTACAATGATCTTTTTGTTGTCCGGCCCCTGGAAAAAATACATCGTCTGCGCGAGATCGACATCGTTCACCTTGTTTTGCAATTTTGCCTTGTAAGCCGGCGTGTTTGAGTCGGTCGTAAATTCCGTGCTTACAACCTTTGCTTTCACCGCGCTTTTCTTCACCGGTTGTATGTTTGCGTCCAGATAAGCGCGCAGAGTCCCGTCGTACGGTTCAACGGTCGTAACCATGTCGCTAAACAAGCCGCTCGATTTAGGCGCGGCAATCATCACTGCTTTGGACGGAGGCGCCGGTCTCCTTTCCCAACCTTGCGGAATGCGATGACTGTAGTCGTTTTCAGCGGACGTAAACGTCCCGCCAATCTTTTGAGGCGCTGGTATAGAGTAGCCGGAGGGTTCTGAGACGCCCTTGTTAAATTGCTTGATAACGAGAAACAATCACCACCAATGCGACAACCCCGATCAACACACGTAGAGCCGATTTCATGCAGGCGAATTTATCGCAAGGAACACCTTCGCCGCAACTTTCAGGATGGCCTGGTTCGCGGCGCTACTGATTCGGTGAAATGAAAACGACCTTGTGCGAAAATTTCTCGATGCCGGTTTGTTGAAATTCGTCGCCAGAACTCGATGCGCCATTCCCGGACCGCCTCTACATACGGCATGCGGCGCGCGGGCAAGCCTCCAGCTTCTTTGACGAGTTAAAGCGGCGCAACGTTTACAAGGTTGCGATCGCGTACGCGGTGATTGCGTGGTTGCTCGTTTAGGTCGCGACACGTCACCACTCTTTGAAATTTCCCGCTTGCTCGTGCATCTCTATCAGATTGCCCGGTTCATCGTAAACACGAGTCATAGCATCATGTGTCCGAAGTCTGACGCTCTTGCAGTCGGTGCCTGGTACGTCATCGATTTTCCACGTGCCGTTCTCGCGTCCCAGAATCACTCAAAGCCTGCAGTGAACGCTTTCTCCTGTGAACGTGACTTAAGTGGTCTCGAATCGTCCCAGTACGCGCCAGATTTTTCGGGCAACACACCCGGCTTTTCGCTAAAGCGTAAGGAATGGCGGAATACCAACCGGCATCGCACCGGCCGATCGCGCAGATGTTTCGTCGCACGGCGGGCGCGGCGACGAATTTGTGCGTGCGGCTCGGCATTCCTCCCGATGCGATTTCGTACTTGTCGATCCTGGCCGCGCTGATCGCGTCGGTGTGTTTTTGGCAATCGGGCAGAAATCCATGGCTGTTGATTGTCGGGCCGCTGTGCTGTTATCTGCGGCTTTGGTTCAACATGCTGGATGGCATGGTTGCGTTCGCGGCGGGCAAGACCAGCCTGCGCGGAGAGATTGTGAACGATCTGCCGGATCGAATTTCTGATGTGATTATTTTCGCCGGCTTGGCGCACAGCGGCCTGATGAATCCCGTGATTGCCTATTGGGCGGCGATCTTTTCTTTGCTCACTGCCTACGTGGGAATTTTCGGGCAAGCGATCGGCGGTCGGCGTGAGTTTGGAGGAATCATGTCAAAGCCGTGGCGGATGGTTACACTGAGCTTGGGAGCCTGGACGACGTTTGTTTATCAATCTCGCCAGATCGGCTTGCACGACCTGGGGAAGCTGACAATCCTCGATTGGACTTGCCTCGTCATAATCGCGGGGTGTTTGCAAACCATGATCGTTCGCTTGAAACGAATCATGGCCGCACTTCAAGATCGAGCGAGATGATTTCCCCGCGGACGGCGCTGCACGATCCGGTTTTTCGCGCGTACCTTATTATCGTTCCTGTTTCACTTGCGCTTGGCGGCGCGATCCTTGGTTTCCTTCGGTGGGCATTAAAGAAGGAGCTCGGCTCGATCTGGAAAACCTATCGTTGGTGGCTTGTTATGGCGTCGATTGGACTGCTCGTCGTTTTTGCGGGGCGGGTCCCCGTCATTGTTGGGGTGATATTGCTTTCGACTTTTGGATTCAAGGAATTCGCACGCGCCTCCGGATTATATCGCGACCGGTGGATGGCGGGCGCCGTTTATGCGGGCATCGTTACGGTCGGCATTGCAGCCTTGATGCCGCCTCCGCGCGGCGAAGGGCCCGGCGCGAGCTCTATGGCTTTTTCGTGGCCGTGCCGGTTTTCGTTATCGCATTGATCCTGCTTATTCCAATCCTGCGCAATCGCGCACGCGGCCAGTTGCAAAACATGTCGTTGAGTATCGTCGGTTTTATTTACATCGGCTGGATGTTTGGACATTTGGGTTTTCTCGCGAATCCGACGAATGCCTACGGATTTCTTCGTTACGTTATTTTTGCGACCGAATTGAATGACGTCAGTGCATTTACGTTTGGAAGATTGTTTGGACGGCATCCGCTTCGCAGCGAAATCAGTCCGAAGAAAACGTGGGAAGGCGCGCTTGGCAGTCTCGCGGTTTCGATGGTTTTGCCCTAGCTGCTGTGGTTCTCATTTCCATTTTTCAGCGCGAAGCAACTGGTTCTTACGGGCTTTATTGTCGGAATCGGCGGATTGCTCGGCGATCTCTCTATCAGCGTGATCAAGCGAGACATCGGAACCAAGGATATGGGGACGGCAATACCCGGGCATGGCGGAATCTTGGATCGCATCGATAGTTTGATTTACGTTGCGCTGTTGTTCATGCACATGGCGAGATTTTACTACGGCTTGCGATGAAGACGCGGCATTACGATTGCGCATGCGACGTCGACCAACCATTGTTTGATCGCTTACGCCGATTTCCGCGCGAGCCCAACATGCTAGTTTACGGAGTGCGTGCGCTGGTCGCATTGATCATCCGCAGCTGGCTGCGCATCTATCACCGGTTTGAGATCATCGGGCACGAAAATCTTCGGACAAACCGCTCGCTTGTCATCGTGGCCAATCATTCCAGTCATCTCGACACGCTCTGCCTCCTTGCCGCGTTGCCTTTGCGCAAATTGCATCGCGCTTTTCCCGCCGCGGCCGCGGATTATTTTTTCCAAAGCGTGCCGCGCACCCTGGTCGCAGCGGTGGTCACGAATGCGCTCCCCTTTGCGCGACGAGTTCGCGTTCGCCGGAGCCTCTCCATCTGTTTGGAACTTCTCAGCAATCCCAAAAATATCCTGATCATCTTTCCGGAAGGCACGCGATCGAAAACAGGTGAGACCGGGGAATTCAAATCGGGAATCGGCGCGCTGGTAGCCGGGCGCGACGTCATGGTTCTGCCCTGCTATTTGCAGGGTGCTTTTAACGCGTGGCCGAAAGGCCGCCGTTTGCCGCGTCCAAAAAAAGTTCGACTCATTGTCGGTGCGCCTCGCAACTATTCGTCGCGCAACGCAAACAAGATCGACATGTGCACAATTGCAGCGGAATTGCATCGCGCCGTGAAAGAGTTGGGAGAAACCAATGGAAGCCATTGAGCAGGCGATGAAGAGTTGGGACGGCGCCGAGCTGTTCTATCGCGGATGGATTCCTCACGAAGCGACCGACAAGGCCCTATTGCTCTTTCATCGCGGCCACGAGCACTCCGGCCGGTGGCAGGAAACAGTCGATCTCCTCGCGCTTAAAGACATCGCCGTTTTTGCCTGGGACGCGCGCGGTCACGGGCGATCGCCGGGCGAACGCGGCGCCGCGAATAATTTTGCGGACGTGATCAGGGATGTGGGCGCTTTTGCGCGCCATGTTTCCGAGCGCTACGAGATTCCAATCGAGAACATGATCGTTCTGGCTCACAGCCTTGCCGCGGTCAGTGTCGCGGCCTGGGTGCACGATTACGCGCCGCCGATTCGCGCAATGATTCTGGCCACCGCCGCGTTTCACGTGCAGCTTTACGTCCCCCTAGCCATTCCCCTTTTGCGAATGAAGCAAAGGCTGTTCGGCCCAGGCCAGGTGAAGAGTTACGTCAAATCGAAACTTCTGACTCGGGACAAAAAGCAGGCCGCGCAATACGACGCCGACCCGCTTATCTTCCGGCAAATTGCGGTCAATGTTTTGCTTGACCTTTACGATACGGCCAATCGATTGGTCGCGGACGCTGGCGCAATCCAAACACCGACGCTGATGATCGGCGCCGGTCACGATTGGGTCGTCAGGCTCAAGGCGCAGCGTCAATTTTTTGACCGCCTGTCGTCGCCGGTGAAGGAAATCGAGATTTATCCAGCCGCTTATCACGCCATCTTTCATGATCAAGATCGACATCTGGTTGTGGACCGCGTGCGTAAGTTCATTCGCGAACGTTTCACCGAGCCGGCGACTCGCCCGTCGCTTTTAAACGCTGATCAGGTTGGCTACACACGGGATGAATATGAGCGGCTAAAGTCGCGCGGCGGAATGAAGTTTGCCGTCGCACGCGCCGGACTGAAAACGGCAGGCCGCTTGAGCCGCGGCGTAGATCTTGGCTGGCGAAGCGGCTTCGATTCGGGACTTTCGCTCGATTACGTTTACGAAAATAAGCCACGCGGTGCGTCAGGCGTCGGCCGTCTGATCGACAGGTCCTATCTCAACAGCATCGGCTGGCGCGGGATTCGGCAACGCAAGGCGAATCTTAAAAATGCGTTAAGGAAGGTAATCGAAAAACTTCATCACGAAGAACTCCCCGTTCGCATTTTGGACATTGCTGCAGGAGCGGGCCGATATGTCATCGAAACGATGCACGACCTTTCAGATATTTCGATAAGCGCCACCCTGCGCGATTACGAACAGGAGAATATCGATGCGGCGCGAGCTTTGGCGCAGGAATTCGGACTGAAAAATGTAACCGCGGAACGAGGCGACGCATTCGATCGCGATTCAATTGCCGCAATTGCGCCGCGCGCAACGATAGGAATCGTGTCGGGGCTTTACGAATTGTTTCCGCTAAATCAAGCGGTCCTGAATTCGCTACGCGGGCTTGCCGGAGCAATCGAGCCGGGCGGTTATTTGATTTACACGAATCAACCCTGGCATCCGCAGGTCGAGTTTATCGCGCGCGTTTTGCGTAATCGCGAGGGCCAGCCATGGATCATGCGCCGCCGAACGACGGCTGAAATAGACGAATTGGTGCGCGTGGCCGGTTTTCAAAAAGTGGCGATGGAAGTGGATCAGTGGGGAATGTTCACCGTCTCAATCGCACAGCGCCCGGAGCCTTGACCATCGCGTGCAAGTCTCGCGGTTCAAAGCGTTCGCGGTTTCTGCGGGATTGTCAATCTTGTTTCTGGTCGTTTACGGCGGCTGCAACTGGATCACAGGGCAACGCGGTCACGTCGGCTCATTTTATTTTCAATGGGAGCGCGCCATCCCATTCGTTCCTTTCATGATTCTCCCCTACATGTCGATCGACTTCTTCTTCATCGCGGCTCCATTCCTTCTACGAACGGACGAGGAGCTGCAAATCTTTTCGCGGCGAGTCGTAGCCGCGATTCTCATTGCCGGTCTTTGCTTTCTGCTTTTCCCGCTGCGCTTCGCTTTTCCGCGCCCTCACGCGAGCGGATGGCTCGGCGCGATCTTCAATTGGTTTCGCGGAATGGATGCGCCCTTTAATCTTCTCCCGTCGCTGCACGCCGCGCTCCTGTTGCTCCTGGTCGATCTTTACGCGAGAAAACTTCACGGCGTTTTCTTTTTCGCCGTCATGCTTTGGTTCTTTCTCATCGGTCTCTCGCCATTGCTCACTTACCAGCACCACGTCATCGACATCGTCGGTGGTTTTGTTCTCGCGGGATATTGCTTCTATTTTTTTCGCGAGCCTCCGCTAACCGTGCCATTCGTCGTGAATCGCCGCATCGGTTCGTACTACGCAACGGGAGCGGCGGTGCTCTTGATCTTGGCCGCGATGTTCTGGCCGTGGGGCGCACTGCTTCTTTGGCCGACGATCGCCCTCGGCATCGTGGCGATTGGATACTTTGGAGCCGGTCCAATTGTTTTTCGGAAGACGAAAGGGAACCTGCCCTGGTGCACGCGGTTTGTGCTGGCGCCGTGTCTGCTCGGTCAATATTTCTCGCTGCTGTATTATCGCCGTCGATGCCGCTGTTGGGATGAAGTGACACCACGAATTTGGATCGGCGGCAAACTGCGCGACGGTGACGCGACCAAAGCTTTACGGTCCGGCGTGGCTTCAGTGCTCGATTTGAGCGCCGAGTTTTCCGAGGCGAAACCGTTTCGCGAAATCAATTATCGAAACATCCCCGTCCTGGATTTGACTGCTCCCACCCAGGCGCAGCTCGCGGAGATGGGCGAATTCATCGGCAATCAAGCTCGAAACCATGTCGTCTATGTTCACTGTAAGATCGGTTATTCGCGAAGCGCGGCCGCGGTCGCCGCCTATTTAATAATGAGTGGCAAAGCGAATACCGCGAAAGAAGCCCTCGCCATCATTCGCCGGGTTCGACCATCCGTTGTCATTCGGCCCGAGGTGATCTCCGCCTTGTCCGAATTTGAACCTCGACCTCGCCCTTCGCCCGTTGGTGCGGATTCTTTCTTTCTCGCCTCAGATGGTGGCGTTCGTTTATAATCGCGGGAATCCTATGAGCTATAACGAACTGATTCAGCTTTACTTCGAGCGCTCGAGCGCGATGCAGCAATACTGGAACCTCTACGTCATCATCGTTGGCGGTGTCCTCGCGTTTTCCTCTCTGCGCAAACAACCCGCCGCAGTTACCACCGCGCTGGTCTGTATTCTATTCGGCCTATTCGCTTATAAGAATCTCGATGCCATGAAAGATACGACCGCGCAACGCTTTGCTGCCGTTGAAGCGATCAAACAATTTGATTCTGGGAGTATCTCCGCCACTGCCTCGACCCAAGTGCGCGGCCTGCTCGAGCCAACTCTTACGCCCGCTACGTTTGGAAGCGTAAAGGCCACGCACATCACCAGCGACCTGCTTACCATCGCCGCACTTTGCGCGATGGAGCTTCGAAGAAGAAGGCTCAAAGCAACTCCCAGCACGTCCTGACGCGCGCTAGATCTTTGCGCAGTGCGCCTTCCACCAGCACGCCACAGTAAACACGGGCTGTGTTGCTGTGAACTCTTCAGTAACGCTGGGCTATCGCCGGCGCCACGCTGACCGGCTCTTTGAAATCGCCTGCGTGCTCGTGTGTCTCGATCACCTTGCCCGCTTCATCAAAACCGCGAACACGGGATCATTGCGATCCACTGAAAAACAGCGCGAGCTTTGCGGTCGGTTTGCCATACTACTGATAAATAAAAAGCCACACGGTTCGGAAACCATGCGGCTTTTATTCTTAATATCGCAGCCGCGCAGGCTCAGTCTAGAACGACCACGTGATCGACCATGCGCAAATCGCCCGTGTTTACGTAATAAACACGCATTCGTGTCCCGGGCTTGATCGCGCTTTGAACGACTTCACCGGCCTTGTTCAAAACGTGACCAGGTCCGTTGAGGGCATAACTACTCGGATTATTCGAGCCATCCTCACGAACGATGAGCGTTTTGACAGGCTGATAGCTAGTTGCTGCGCCTTCCTTGGTCGTCAGTTTGAGGGCCGTTCCTGTTACTGTTATTGGTTCTGTGGTTGTTTGTTGTTTATGCGTCGAACTCGTCTGCGCAAATGCCAGCAGGGCAATTAGCGTGAAGACAAGAGTGATAATTGTTTTTTTCATGATGCCTCCATCTTTGGTGTTAGTGTTAATGAATCTTTAGCTGGGCAAAATTTCTGGAGCTGGTTTGAATTGAACAAGAGCCACTTCGTGTTTTTGCCACAGCCCACTTTCGCTTCCCTCGCAGAGCAAAGGAGTTGCCTTACATAATTGGGACCATTTGCGATCAACTGATCACGTTTCGATTTTTGTCGACGCGCCTCATTAAAGCTGGGCAGCGTTGCCTTGAATCAGGATCTTGTCAGTGACTTGTTTCGTCGACACCTCTGCGATTCTGGCGAATGCTTTGGAGATGGGCGGGAGTCGACTGCCGATTTGGGTTCAACCATTTCCTGCGTTGCAGACTCGATTGTAGGCAAGGCGACGCAGTTTCTCAGGAATCGTGCCCCCCGGTGGATGTTTGCAGTTAAGACTGAAACACAAAGGAAGGGCTAATATAGTCCCAGCGTCTCGACTGTCGCTTCATCAATGGCTCCGGTAATTTGCAAGCCGTAATCGCGCTGGAAATTCGCGAGGGCCGCTCGCGTTTCAAGGCTTAACGAGCCTGTTATTGCTCCAAAATAGTAGCCTGCATCTTGCAAGGCGGTCTGGACGTTCGCGATTACCTCGTCGGGGAGTAGATTACTGTAAGTATAGATCGGCCCATCGTAATCGTAATAGCTGTTGAGAGGATCGTAGCCATAGGCAGGGTACCAATAGCTTCCGTCCAGAAAATAGTATCCGATGCTGACGAAAACGATCGCGTCACAATGATCGTGCCACCAGTTGCGATCATGCCACTCGTGCCAATGACGGCGGAATGCATCGGCATAGCTGGGTTGATCATTTCTGTTGCACCATTTTTTTGTTGCCAGGTCTTTTGGTGCTTCGCGCGTCTCTAACTGAGGTCCCGCCGCCGGGTCGTGGGTCGTGACATGTCGTTGGGCATCTATCGCAGCGAGTGTTCGATTCTCAGTTCGGAAGCCGCGCCGTTCACGCATTGTCGCCAAAGTGCGCAATTCGCTTTCACGTTTTGCTGGATCAAGGGTGATTGATTGCTGGGTTCCGAAGCCGCGCCGTTCATGGATTGCTGGCAAAGTGCGCGATTCTCTCGCACGTATCGCTCGATCAAGCGTGATCGCTTGTTCGGCCACCCGCGCACTCTGCTGAGTCCTGAACGCTGCAAACGTGGGATTCAAAGTCCGCGTTGGCGGCGAATAATTCCGCTGCAGATTCGCTCCCGGCTGAGCGACGACGCGAGGCGCGGATGAGCCGACAATGCGAGGGTTGAAACCCGTTGGTCTTGGGGCGACATGCGCTGCCATTGACGTGTTCGCAATCGGCCTAGCCACTGGCGCGCTACGACTAGTCACCGCGCGCAAAGAAACATTTTGCACGCTCGGGTTGATTACTTGTCCAGCAACGCTAGGAATGCTTGCCGCGAAGGCCGCGATTAGGCAAAAGGTCAAAAATTTAGACTGTTTCATCAGGTGCTCCGCCCAATTCAACATCACAAATGTCTCTTTGTTGCAAACTTTGGTTTTTAACTTGTTGCAACCGAATCGCTTTCGAGATTGGATGCCGGGACTGTTCATCGCAAAAATCCACCTGGCAGGTTGCAATCCGCGATCTGAAATTTACAATCTGAGATCGTTTGCTGGGGTCTTAGCTCAGTTGGTAGAGCGCCTCAATGGCATTGAGGAGGTCACGGGTTCGAATCCCGTAGGCTCCACAACCTTTTTACAGTGGAACAGCAGGCAACTCCAAAGTTTTCATGACGGATTCATGACAAAACGCCGCGCCAGGATCCTTTTTGATTGCCGCACGGCGAACGATCCAATTGATCGTGTAGACGGTCTCGGTGTTGGCGTGAGGAACACCGATTTCGAGTCCAGCAGCGTCTCGAAAATGATGGCGGTCTAAGTCCTCAGGGCCGAAAGACCGACAGCCATTTCGCACTGCGGAGAGCGACGCTCTGGGCATGGCCGTGAGAAACGACTGCACGTGGGGGTGGAAGTCGAGGTTCTCGTAGACCTTTTCGCCGGGGTCCTTGTCCCGAAAGCCGTTGGCAAACTCGAGCGTGCCGAGCCGCCACGTTTCCAGAGTGACGGGGCTGGTGATCGCCGGCGGGATTTCAGTCTTGTACTTCTACGCGAAGGCCGGCGAAGCAGTCGAAATCACCAGCGCGATACCCAACGAATAGGTAACGAGTTTCATTTTCATGTTTACTTCCCTCTTCATTTTGTTGTTAAGATTAAAATTAAAATTTACCATTCCTACGCGAAGGTGTCGCTAGGATGCAGTGGCCATGAGTCTGACATGACGACTACTCTTGCGTGTAGGACGTGGACCTACAGGCGGTAACAAACGCGTTACTTTTCTCATGCAGCGCGCAGCGCGAACCGCTGCGATTCTACGGGCGTGAACGTAATACGTAATCCTACAGCAAATGGCTCTAGCAGGAGCGAAAGTCGCCCTCTAGAGGATAACTTGGAGAAGAAAATTAAACACCGGAAACGGTTCATCAGCCGTCGTTCCTTCCTGACCAAAACGATCGCCCTGGGAGCAGGAACCGTTGGCGCGGGACTGTTGGGCAGCGTCCGAACCGCTGAGGCAAGTGTTAGCCTTTCGCCCGGAGACGCGGCACTGCTTCGGTTCCCGGCGGCGCTGGAAACACTCGAATCCGACTTTTGGATCCAATACAACGAACTCGGCGGCATTCAGGACGACGAAGTTCCGGGCGGCAGTGGCAATGAAGCCTACACGGACGCCTTGGAGGTTATTGAGGATGAAATGCAAGACTACATCCACGACAACACCGATGATGAGATCACCCATTGGCACTTCCTCAACGCCTATCTGGTCTCCAAGGGAGCGGCTCCTGCAAACCTCGACCCGTTTCGCACGTTGATGGGCAGCACCGCGACGGGAGTCAATCCGGACTTGATCGGACATCGGCTCACTAACCTGGCGCAACTTACCATCGACACCAGTTGGTGGACACGCTATCGCGACGACAAGCATAACCCGGATCTTGATCCGAACTTTGTCTTCAAGCAGGCGGTCCCCACTTTAGGGGTGAACCAGCATACGGCAATTCCTCGAACGGATGCGGATACAACGGATCCTAATTTCCTACAGGCGATTGCGAATACTGCGGCATTCCACTTTCCAACTATTGAACAAGGTGGCAGCAGCCTTTACCCGTCGCTGGCGCAAAGGGCTACCGATGTGGAAGTGCTGCGTATTCTGATGAGCATCGGCCCGACCGAGACCATGCACTTTCAAACCTGGTCGGATGTGGCGGGTAATGCGCCTCCTCTGACTGCCGTCGATCCGGTAACGGGCGTTAGGGTGAGGTTTCCTGATCTGGAGGTTGAAAACGAGCTCTTCGACAAGGCCCTGATCATGCCAGAGCCGTGTCCGTTCCTGGATCGAAGCCTTCCCATTGTTTCGATCATTCGGCCAACGAACACGGAAGGCGCCGCCATGGGTGCTCTCACATTCCTCACCAACATGGGGCTCTTCATCGGCCAATCGCAGGCGTTTTTTGCCTATATGACCCAACTGGCACAAGACGCAGATGCGGCCGAACGCGAGTGTGGATAAACCATGTGACTGCCAGATCATATAGATAACAAGAAAGTCGCGAACGGTCGCACGCGAGATGGCGGCCGTTCGCGACTGAAGCAGGTGTCATCCTTCCTCGAAGATTTTTCCCTTTCGCGAAAATGATTTTCGGGGAAGGATGCTGTGTTTGTTGGAAGCCGCGCAACGTTTGAGGCCTGTCGCGGTTTCAATCTTCCCATCGACAGGAGGAAGAATGCACAGGACGAATTCCATTCTCATGCGGGCGCCAAAGATGATCATCTTCGACACAGCAGCGAACTTGGAGCTGTGGCCGAAAATTCTCCCGCATTATCGTTACATTCGTTTTCTGGAGCGTGGGCCGGATCGCAACATCGTTGTGATGGCCACCCGGCGTTCCGGGATTCCGATTTCGTGGACGTCCGAGGAAATAATCGATCGCGACCGACTCGAAATTCGTTTTCTTCATCTGAAAGCTTGGACCAAAGGTATGCACGTGGTGTGGACATTCTCCGATACGCCTGATGGTGTATTGGTTACGATCTCGCACGATCTGCGGTTTCGCATTCCTGCTCTGTCGCCGATTGTCAATCCGATCATCGGTGACTTTTTCATCCACAACATCGCCAACAAAACGTTGCGTTGCATGAAAGCTTATGTGGAAGCAAGGGCAAACAAGGTGACCGCATGAGCCGAAGACGCACGGTCATTACCGGTATTGGCCCGATCACATGCATCGGCGCCGGTGTTGGGAATTTTTGGGATGCAATTCTCGCGGAAAAAAGCGGCATTTGCAGCATAAGCAGCTTTGATCCAAGCGTGTTCCATGTGCGTTGCGCGGGCGAGATTCGTGATTGGGATGGCGAAGAATATTTTTCACCGCACCGCCTGAAACGGCTGGATCGTTACGCGCAATTCGCGGTGGTATCTGCAAAGCTCGCCCTGGAGGATGCCCGCATCGAGTGTTCGCGCGAAAAGCCGCAAGAGCGCGTTGGCGTCAGTTTCGGCACTGCGCTGGGCGGTGTCTGCAAAGCCGAGGAGCAATACATCAGGTATCTAAAAAAAGGCGCACGCGGCGTCCAACCCACACTAGCTGTCCAGGTCTTCGGTGGTTCGGCACATTCGAACATCGCGATTGAATTCGGCTTTCGCGGTGTCGGCACGACAAATTCAAACAGTTGCGCCAGCGGCACGGTATCTGTGGGCGAAGCGCTTCGGTACATTCGAGATGATTTTGCGGATGCGATTGTCGCGGGCGGAGCGGAAGCACCTCTCACGGCCATTACTATCGGAGCGTTCGACATCATTAAGACCATGAGCAGGTGGACGGGCGATCCGGCGTTGGCTTGTCGTCCATTCGATCTCTCACGCGATGGATTCGTCATGGGCGAAGGCGGCGCTTCGCTCGTCGTCGAGGAGCTTGAACATGCGCGGGCACGTGGCGCCCGCATCTACGCGGAGGTGCTCGGATACAGCTTAAACAATGATGCTTTCCACATGACTTCGCCTCTGCCGAATGGGGAATCTTCCATTCGCGCCATGCGCGAAGCGCTCGCGGATGCACAACTGGCGCCTGAGCAGATCGATTACGTTAACGCGCACGCCAGTTCGACTCAGCTCAACGACAGTGCCGAAACAGCGGCAATTAAACAAGTGTTTGGCGAACATGCGCACCGAATCCCGGTTAGTGGGACGAAAGGTTATTACGCCCATCCACTGGGCGCGACGGGTGCCATCGAAGCGGCACTTTGTGCGCTCGCATTGGATCGGCAGTGGGTTCCGCCGACCATCAACTATCGAAATCTCGATCCAGCATGTGATCTCGACATTGTGCCGAATCATGGGCGCGCCGCGGAGTTGAATTACGTCATGAGCAATTCATTCGGTTTCGGCGGAATCAACGCTTGCGTGGTAATGGGAAGAATTCGCGATTGATTCAGCAGATGCGCCGAGGACGGCGCATTCTACAGCGCACACCGGAGTCTAGCGCCTGCTGTCCTTAGCGGAGCAAATCTGAGCGGTTCTGGCGTGTTCGCTCGATTGCCTGTTCTTTGCGCCACTTCGCGATCTCGGCGTGATTTCCGGAAAGCAAAATCGCCGGGACTTTCCAGCCGCGAAATTCGGCTGGCCGCGTGTACTGCGGAGCTTCGAGTCCCGATCCTTTGAGACTGAAGCTATCATCCGCGGCCGATTGCTCATGGCCAAGCACGCCCGGTAGCAAACGCACCATTGCATCAACGAGAACGGCTGCGGCGATCGCGCCATTCGTGAGCACGTAATCGCCTATGGAAATCTCCAGATCGACAAGATGTTCGATCACCCGCTGATCGATTCCTTCGTAATGGCCACAGACGATGATCAGATGCGATTCCTGCGAAAGTTCTGTTGCCAGCTGCTGGTTCAAACGTCGGCCCGCTGGCGACATCAGAATGACCTTTGAGGTTTGAGCTTTCAGGTTTGATGTTTGCTGCAGGTCTTCTACTGCCGCAAAAATCGGCTCTGGTTTCATGACCATCCCCTGGCCGCCACCGAACGGCGCGTCGTCCACGATGTGATGTTTATCCGTGGTCCAGTCCCGCAGGTTATGGATCCGAAGATCGACAATCCCATTTTCTTGAGCGCGTTTCATGATGCTTTCGCTAAGAGGCGCAGTACAGATGTCGGGAAACAAAGTGAGGATGTCGACCTTCATTTAAGCAAGATACCAAATTGTAGGGCGTTTCTGTGAAACGCCATTGGCTCGGCGTCTGCCACAGACGCCCCCCAAAAAAAACGTAAGGCTAGTCTACAATCTCGAGAATGGCGCGCTGTCCGTGCCGCGCGGCCGAACTGGCGAGTAACGCGCGAATGGCCTGAATGGTTTGGCCACCACGCCCAATCACCCGACCAACGTCTCCGCGTCGAAGTTGCAGCTTAAAGACTGTTGTTCTGCCGCTTGGAATTTCGGTCAGTACCATATCATCAGGAAACTCAATCAGCTGGCGGATGACGAATTCGAGAAACTCCCTCATGCCGCCAGGAAGCTAACCACGAATGAAAACGAATAAACACGAAATTTCAGCGGCGCTGAAGCAAAGCTGTCATCTGCTGAGGACAGCGCAGCGCATTCTACAGCAACTAAGTGAAAATGATGCTAGCGAACTAGCTGGACGTCTCAACAGGAGGCGAAGGAGGCAAAGACTCTTGCTGAATCGGTTCCGGCGCCCCGCCTTCCGTTCGGGCTGAAGCCTCGGGGGCCGCAGCTTGCTTCTTGGTTTTCTTGATCAAGCTACGCACCGTGTCGGACGGTTGGGCTCCTTTGCTGATCCAATACTCGACCCGTTCAACGTTCAACGAGCTATTATGACCTGGGATTTTCGGATCGTACGTGCCGATGATCTCGATAAATTTCCCCTCGCGTGGGCTGCGGCTGTCGGCCACTACCACTTTGTAATACGGGCGATTTTTCGCGCCTTCTCTGCGTAATCTGATTGAAACTGCCATAGCCAAGGATGTTACAAGGTTTAAAGGGTTAAAAAGTTAGAACGACATACCCGCTGCCGAGCTTAGCGATGTAACTGTTGTAGCCCTTTTAACATTTTCTTCATTTTGCCCGCGCTTTTCATCATCTTGCGCATCTGATCAAAACGCCGCAGCAATTCGTTGACCTCCGTGACGGTGCAGCCGCTGCCGCGCGCGATGCGCTGACGCCGCCGCGCATTCAAAATGTCGGGGCGCGTTCGCTCTTCTTTCGTCATCGAAAGCACGATCGCTTCCGTGCGCTTAAGCTGCTTCTCATCAACCGAGAGGCCTTGCACATTACTCATGCCGGGCAACATGCCAAGAATATTCTCCAGCGGCCCCATCC
>WNGE01008206.1_pt1 | contig 21062 bp, 16 predicted proteins | sample 5400651 | NCBI WGS metagenome assembly WNGE01 (sample SAMN13153370, study PRJNA577476) | soil metagenome | isolation source: 60 cm soil or saprolite under grassland replicate 2 | place: USA:California | collected 2016-06-15 | reverse complement strand
GCGCGTTGTAGGGCGTCACGACGAGCACGTCGTCCCAGCCGAGGCGGTGCTCGCGCGCATTGCTATCTGTGAACGTCCCCGCGAGGAGCATGTCGAGCTCCGCGGCGATCCGATCGGCTTCCTCGATCGAGGCGCCACGGTTGCCCTCGTGCTCGACGGCGAGCCGGCGCAGCCCCGTGCCCGCCAGGCCGGGTGAGTCGATCCGCTGCCGCTCGCACGCCGGGACCGCATGCAGCCGGCCTTCGTACGACGTTTCCGAGATGAAGCGGCAGACGTCCGGATGCATCCGCCAGGTGCGCGAGAGAAAGAGACCGCGGTCGGCCGGCACCGTGTCCTCCCCGCCGAGCAAGTGCTCGAGCACCGACGCAGCCGCGCCGGGCGGATGGATTCCCTGGGAGACCTGGCCGAGCTGCTGCGGATCGCCGAGCAGCACGATGTTCCGGGCGCACGTCGCAAGCGCGAGCCCGTCGGCGAGCGACACCTGCCCCGCCTCGTCGACGAACAGTGTGTCGACGACGCCTCGCATGTCCTCGCGCGCGAAGAGCCACGCTGTGCCGGCGAGCAGCAGCACGTCGTCGTCGGGCTCCGAGAAGTGCGCCTGGTTCCCGGAGGTCGAGACGAACGGCCCGTCGTACGAATCGCCCTTCTTCAAACCGCGGAACGTGACGCCCTCCTCGCGCGCCGCCTTCTCGACCTCGGCGACGAGGTTGTGGATCGCCTTGTGGCTCGTCGCCGTGACGCCGACCCGCCGGCCGAGGCTCATCAGGTGGACGATCAGGCGCGCGCCGGTGTGGGTCTTTCCCGCCCCGGGTGGCACCTGGATGACGAGGTGCCGGCCGTCGAGCCCGTCGACGAGCTGCTTGACTGCCTCGAGGTCGTCTTGCACAAGGGCGGCCGCGAAGGGCTCGCGGACGAGGATCGACTTGGAGGCGAGGTAGGACACGTCGCCCGCCAGGACCGATCGGCCGAGCCGCCGAAGCGCGGCCTGCTGCACCTTCGTGTCGAACGGCCCACCCGGGATGAGCGCAGCCGGCAAGGCGACGCCGTCGAGCTTCGGCCCTCGGCGCAACGCCAGGGTGCCGGCCTCCTCGTCGAGCGAGTCGATCTTGCCTGCGGGACCTCCCGTAGCCGGGTCGAAAACCGCATCGTCTTCCGCGAGATGGTGCTGCTGCGCGGGAAACGTGAAGGGCCAGACGAGCGAGTGCGCAGAACCGACGGGTGGCCCCGCCTGCTCGAGCCTGCCGATCGCGTCGGAATCGCGCTCCTGCAGCTCCTCGCTCGTGCGGCCGATCCTGTTGAAGAACGCCCACCAGACGGGCTTCTCCTCACGCCGGTGGTAGAGGAGGAGCTGCGCCAGCAGCCAGCGCGGGCGGTCCGCGTCCGCGACCTCGTAGGGATCGTCGGGCAGCCCGGCGAGGAGCGCGGCACGGAGTTCCTCGGTCTCGGCCGCACCCTCCGGCGGCTCGCGTGGCTCCGGCGGCTCGGGCCGCAGCGCCTCCCCAGGTCGGAGCGGAAGGAGCCAGTTCCGGAGCTGGAGCGTCGAGACGCAGTCCTCCTCGTTGTACGCGGCGATCTCGTCGAGGATCCGCGGCTCGTGGCGCTCGAGCCAGTCCTCGTAGAGCACGATCGAGTCGTCGCCAGCGCGGAGGTCGGCATGGCGCTCGAAGTAGAAGGTCTCGACCTGCTTGAGCCCGTAGCGCTCGTGCGAGAGGCGCAGTCCCTGCGAGACGACCTTGTAGAGATCGACGAAGACCTCGCCGCGAAGCAGGTCGTCGAGCTCTTCCTCGCGCGTCCCGTATTCGCACGTGAGCCGCTTCAGCGCGGTGACCTCGTACGCGGCGTAGTGGTAGACGTGCATCGCTGGGTCGGCGGCGCGACGCTCGCGGATCAGGTCGATCACGCCTTCGACCGCACGCCGTTCCTGCGCCCGGTCGTGCGCCCAGAACGGGCGGAACGACCCGGCCGTGTCGACGATCCCCCAGAGGTATTCGAGCCCGCGGCCGGGCTCCCAGAACGGGTCGCCCTCGATGTCGAAGAAGAGGTCGCCGTCGCTCGGCGGCGGCAGCAGCGCGAACCCCCGCGCCGGCTCGGGCGAGAGCACCTTCCAGGCGTGCCCGTTCGCGCGAGCGGCGACCTGCATCGCCGCCTGGTCGCGGAGGGTCTCGAACGTGCGCGGCGCCATCGCGGACGGGCGAGCGTCGGCCGGCGCCTGGGCGAACTCGGCGACGGTCCTGATCCCTTCGCCCTCCAGCCGTCGAATCTGGTCGCGTCGCATCCGCGCGACGAGGCTGAGGTGGTCGTCGTTCCGCCAACGGTCCTCGCACCGCTTCTGGAACTCGCACCGGTCGCAGAACGAGACCGGCAGCGGGTAGACGTCGATCCCCGCCGCAACCGCGCCTACGAAACGCTCGCGCACGCGGTGGTAGTAGGCGAGGAAGTCAGCGACGCGGAGGCTCTCCCGCTCGCGCGTGCCGAGAACGACATGCATCCGTTCGGGCATCGAGCCCTGAATGCGCGCTACCTGCTCGGAGTAGAAGCAGAGCTGGAGCACGTAGGCGGGCTTCGAGTGGCGCGCGAGCTTCGTGTCGACGACCTCGTAGCGCCCGTCCGGCTGGCGCTCGACGAAGTCGGCGAACCCGCGCCAGTCGCCGTCGACGAAGCAGGCCTGGTAGATGACATCGGCGCCGGTTCGCATCGCCTCCTCGGTCGCCCGTGCAGCAGTGTCGAGATCCCAGTCGTTCGCGATCGTGATGACCTCGCGGCCGTGGGCCACGAGTGCCGCGAGATAAGCGGCTTCGTGCTCGTCGCCCTTGCGCTTGACGAGGTCGGGCCTGCGGATTCTCGTCGGCGGGCCGCTCGAGCTCGCGCCGCGCAACCGCGAGCTCGAGCTGCGTCAAATGCTCGCACTCGAGGAACGCGTTCAGGTCCGAAGGCGAAAAGAGGATCTTGCCGTTGCGCTGCTGCACGAGCCGAGTATCAGGCTACGAGACCGCTGCCTCCCCGAGCAGGTGCTTGACCTCCGCAAAGAAGTCGGGGACGGGGTGCACGCGGTAGTTCGGGCCGAGCTCGAGAAGCTTCGAACCCATCGACGTCACGAGGTCGACGTAGACCGGAGCCTCGCCCGGGAAGTCCTTCACGAGCATCGCGAGGTCGCGCACGATTCCCGCCGGCGCGATGCGCGCGTCGACCTTCAGCCGCACCTCCTTGCGCTCGGGCGTCGCCTCGAACGCGGTCACCTCCATCGCGACGAGCTTCGTCTCCCCCGCCTGCTTGTGGTCGACGCGACCCTTCACGATCAGCACGCGGTCTTGCACAAGAAGGTCGCGCGCCTGCTGGTACACGGAATTGAAGGCGACGACCTCGCATGAGCCCGTGACGTCCTCGAGCCCGGCGAACACCATCGGGTCGCCCTTCTTCGTCGTCATCTGCTTCAACGAGGAAACGATGCCGCCGACAAGGACGATCTCGCCGTCGCGGCGCCGCTCGATCTCGTTGATCGCGCAGTCCGTCTTGCGGCGAAGTTGGTCGCGGATCGGCGTCAGCGGGTGATCGGAGACGTAGAGCCCGAGCGTCTCCTTTTCCAGCCTGAGGAGGTCGTTCTTTTCGAACTCGCCGCTCGCCGGGATCGTCGGATGGTGGCTTGGCGAAGCATCTCCGGTCGGCTCGCCGAGGTCGAAGATCGAGCCCTGGCCGAGCAGCTTGTCGGACTGCTGCTTCGTCCCCCACGCGAGCGCCTGCTCGAGACACTCGAGCATTCCCTTCCGAGGGGAGGTCGTCGAGTCGAGCGCGCCGCACTTGACGAGCGATTCGAGCGCGCGCTTGTTCACGAGCTGCGGGTCGACGCGCTCGGTGAAGTCCCAGATCGATGTGAACGGGCCGCCCTCCTCGCGAGCGCGCACGATCGCGCGGCACGCAGACTCACCGACGTTCTTCACGGCGTTGAGGCCGAAGCGGATCTTTCCCTCGACAACTGCGAAATCGATCATCGAGGTGTTCACGTCGGGCGGCAGCACATCGATCGCGAGGTCGTGGCAGGCGTTGACGTAGAAGGGAACCTTGTCCTTGGTGTTCATGACGGAGGAGATGAGCGCCGCCATGTACTCCTTCGGGTGGTTCGCCCTGAGCCAGGCCGTGCGGTAGGCGATGAGCGCGTAGCAGGCGGCGTGGGACTTGTTGAAGGAGTAGTCCTGAGCAGCCTCTAGATCGGACCAGAGCTGGTTGGCAGTCGCGGCTGCGACCCCGTTTGACGCGCAGCCCTCGAGGAACTTGCCCTTCAGCGAGGCCATCAGGGAATGGATCTTCTTCCCGATCGCTTTGCGGAGGTCGTCGGCTTCGGCGGGGGAGAAGCCGGCGACCTTCTTTGCGATCTCCATCGCGCTTTCCTGATAGATGCAGATCCCGTAGGTGTCGTGGAGGATCTCCTTGAGCCTGGGATCCGGGTAGGTGACCGGTTCTTGCCCGTGCTTCCGGCGCGCATAGACCGGGATGTACGCCATCGGCCCAGGGCGGTAGAGCGCGACGAGGGCAATCAGGTCCTCGAAGAGCGTCGGCTTGACCTGGCGGAGCGCCTCGCGCATGCCTGAGCTTTCGAACTGGAAGACGCCCGTCGACTCGCCACGTGCGAGCATCGCGTACGTCTGCTTGTCGTCGAGCGGGATCGCGCCGATGTCGAGATTCCCGACGAGCGCGCAGGCCTTGTCGATGACGTCGAGGTTGCGAAGACCGAGGAAGTCCATCTTCAGGAGGCCGAGCGCCTCGATGTTCGTGCCGGAGACCTGCGTGACGACTTCCTGGTCGGCGCCCTTCTGCTGGAGCGGCAGCAGATCCATGAGCGGCTCGGCGCCGATCACGACCGCGGCTGCATGGATGCCGTCCTGGCGTGTCAGGCCTTCGAGCGGCTTCGCGAGGTCGACGATCTCGCGCGTGACCGGGTCGGAGTCGTACGACTGCTTCAACTCCGAGCCGGGCTTCAGGCAGTCGTCGAGCGTCTGGCCCGGGCCTTCCGGAATGAGCTTCGCGATCTTGTCGACGGTGCCGTAGGGAACCTCGAGCACGCGGCCCGCGTCGCGCACGGCGGCGCGCGCCGCCATCGTCCCGAAGGTGATCACCTGCGCGACGCGGTCGCGGCCGTACTTCTCGGTGACGTAGTTGATGACGCGCTCGCGGCCGTCGACAGCGAAGTCGATGTCGATGTCGGGCATCGTCTTGCGGCCGGGGTTCAGGAAACGCTCGAAGAGCAGGTCGTATCGGATGGGGTCGAGGTCGGTGATGTCCAGGCAATAGGAGACGAGGCTTCCGGCAGCGGAGCCGCGGCCCGGGCCGACGCTAACGCCGTTGCGCTTCGCAAAGCCGATGAAGTCGGCGACGATCAGGAAGTAGTCCGCGAAGCCCATCTCGCGGATCGTCTTCAGCTCGAACTGCAGGCGCTCGCGCAAATCGGTCGTGACCTTGTCGTAGCGGCGCTCGAGTCCCTTCTCGCAGAGCTCGACGAGGTAGTCGAACGGATCGCGTCCGTCGGGCGTTGGGAAGTGCGGGAGCAGGATGCGGCCGAGCTCGATCTCGACGTTGCAGCGGTCGGCGATCTCGAGCGTGCGGCGCAGCGCGTCCTCGTGGCCCGGGAAGTCACCGAGCATCTCCTGCTGCGTCTTGAAGAAGAAGTGGTCGGTGTCGAACTTCCAGTGGTTCGGGTTCTTGAGCGAGTCGCCGGATTGGATGCAGAGCAGCGCCTCGTGCGCGCGCGCGTCCTCGTGCCGGAGGTAGTGCACATCGCCGGTGGCGACGGTCGGCAAGCCGCGCTTCGTGGCGAGCTGCTCGAGCAGCGGGTTGATGCGCTGCTGCACCGCGAGGTGCGCGTTCTGCATCTCGACGTAGACGTTGTCCTTGTCGAAGATCGTCGCCAGCCGGTCGAGCTCGCCCTCGGCATCGTCGGCTCGCCCCTCCTCCAACGCCTTGCAGACGCGGCCACTTAGGCAGCCCGAGAGCGCAATCAGCCCGGTGCTGTGCTGGTCGAGCAGCTCCCAGTCGACGCGCGGCTTGTAGTAGTAGCCCTCGAGGTAGCCGAGGCTCGAGAGCTTGATCAGGTTCGCGTAGCCGGCGTTGTCCTGCGCGAGGAGCGTGAGGTGTGCGTAGCCCTTCGCCTGCGCCTTGCGGTCGTCGGCGACATAGACCTCGCAGCCAAGCAACGGCTTGACGCCGTGGTTCTTGGCCTCCTTGACGAGGTCGATCGCGCCGGCGAGCGAACCGTGGTCGGTGAGCCCAACCGCGGGCATCTCGAGCTCGGCGGCCCGCTCGGCGAGGGCAGGGATCCGGCACGCCCCGTCGAGAATCGAGTACTCGGAGTGGACGTGAAGATGTACGAACGGGACGGTCTCGGGCACGGGGAAGCCATGCTACTAGGGGGTCCCGACGTGCCCCGAAAAACGCGAAGATGGGCCCTTCGGGCCCTTCTCGCGGAGTCGTTGCTGGGGCTCGTCAGTGGTCGCGATCGCAGCCGGACTCGTGCTCGGCGCGTCGCTCACCGAGCGAGAAGAGCAGCGAACGTTCGCCTCGGCGGCCGGCGAACACGGCGCCCTTGACGGAGCCGTCGGCCTTCTCCAGTAGGAAGGTCTTCGCGGTCTTCCCGGTGAGCGCTGCGAGCGTTCCGGCGCCGGTCGCCGTGCCTCGACCGAAGAACGCACGGACGACGTCAGTACTCCCTGTCTTCGTCCATGTGCACGTCTTCCCGGCCAGCGCCGCCGTGACCTTGTTCGCCGAAGAGGCGCTGTCGGTGAGCGTCAGCGAAGCGGTCGCCGGCTCACAAGTGAGCGTGCCGCGGTCGAATGTCTTCGTAGTCGCCTTTGACAGGTCGTTCGTCAGGCTGACGCTGAACGTGCCGGTCGCGAGCTTGTCGCTGCGGCCTGCAAGCGTGCCGGATGCGCTCGCCGTCGCGCCGCCGAAGCTCGTTCCGGTGCCGGTGAGCTTCGCGAGCACTGCATAATGGTGGTGCCACCAGCCGTGCCCGAACGCCGCGGTCGGAGTGACGAGCGCGGCTGTCGCGAGCAAGGACAGCAGAAGCCGTTTCATCGGTTTCCCTCCAGTTGGTTCGTTCATCCGAGACCTACCCTGGCGCGCCACTCGCCACGCGTAAAATCGCTGTAAATCGGGCGCGAAGAGCCGACGAGCTCCGGGCTCGACCTGGCGCGTCCCACGACTCGTCGTCTGCCCAAACGAGGCTTTGTCGGCGTGCAGCCCAGACGATCCCGATCGGACTTGCTCGACTCGAGATGAACGATGACCGCAAGGTCGCGCGTCGGCTTCGGCACGCATCCGGGGAGCCTGCGTAGAGGACATTACGAGGAGGCCTGAAGCATGCACATCCTCGACGGACATAGGGCGGCCCACTGCTCTACGATCGCGCCGTGCGCGATGAGGGACTCCGTAGCTCGTGCTTCGCATCTCTCGACGTCCTCTGCGCCCAATATGGAGATGACATTCCCTATCCGGGCGGGCTCGATAAGGGCTTTCCGTACCGCGGCCGCCGAGTGCCTTTCCTCTCACGGTTCAAGGGCATCCATCGCGCGGCGGCGCAGGAAGGCCCCGCCGCGCTCTCAATCAACACGTCCGCCGACTCGCCCTATGACGACGAGGAGATTCCCGACGGCTTCCTCTATGCGTACCGCTCAGGCTCGATCGAGCAGTCGGATAACCGGGCCCTTCGCGCGGCGCACTCCCTCGGCGTACCGCTCGTCTATTTCGTCGCGACTCGACCCGGCTGGTACAAGCCGCTCTATCCCTGCTACGTCGTTGGCGACGATGCGCCGGCACGGCGCGTGCTCGCCGCGCCCGGCCGAATGATTGGCCCGATCGACGAGCGCGACCCCGTCCCGCCCGACGACCCGCTAGAGCGTCGCTACAGCGTTCGCGAGGCACGTGTGAGGCTCCACCAGGCTCGCTTTCGCGGCCGCGTACTCGTCGCGTATGCAAGCAAGTGCACGATCTGCCGACTCAAAGAAGGGCGGCTCCTTGACGCCGCGCACATCGTCGGTGACCTCGAGCAGCGTGGCGGTCCGCGCATCGAGAATGGTTTGAGCCTGTGCTCGATCCACCACCGGGCGTTCGACCAGGACCTTGTCGGAATCGCCCCGGATTACCGCGTACACGTTTCGCGCCGCCTACTCGAGGACGAGGACGGCCCTATGCTCGACCTGCTAAAGACGTTTCATGAGCAGACCATCGACCTTCCTTCGCGCCGCGTGTGGCGTCCGGATCCTGAGCGGCTGGAGGCGCGGTTCGAGCGATTCGCCGCGGCATCGAGCTAACGCCGCAGGTGCACTCGTCTCAACGCGACCGACGAGCGGAGCGCGGAGAGTCTCGCTCTACTCATCGGCGCGCCAGCGGTAGGGACAGAGCGAGACGATTTGCGACCCGCTCCATAGTCTCTCGCGCGAGATCGCCATTCTTCTTGAGCCGGTCACGAAGGGCCTCGGGGTAGAGGACAGCCATACAGGTCGCACGCTTCGCATCGCCGTCCCAATAAGCCTCCGTGCGCGGCGACAGCGCGATGCCACAGACCGAGCAAGTTGCGGCGTAGCGCAAGCGCAGCCGCCGCAACGAAACCGACCCCTCCATCGCATCGCATCATGATTCATCGTGAGGCGACGTGCAATACATCAGCAGCGGGTCGCTGACCATCTGAAAGCGAGGTCAACGCCGCAGAGGGTCGAAGGAGCCCAACTCGTCGCCAGCGTAGGCAACAACATCCGTTCCAGCTGACTCGGAGCCGGAAAGCAGTCAGGGGACACGCAGAGCCATCAGGATGGCGTCTACGTCCTCTCCTGCTCGCTGGTAATGGGCTTTGCGATAGCCCTCGCGTTCGAACCCGAACCGCTCGTAGAGCTGAACGGCCGGTTCGTTCCACGGGAACACGTGAAGCTCTAGTTTGCGCACGCCGCTTCGGCCTGCCCAGTCCACGGCGGCTTCGAGAAGCGCCCGCCCTACACCCTGTCGGCGCGCGTCCTTCGCGACCATTAACCCGAAGTCCGCGACGTGTGCACTCGCGGGATGCGAGTCGCGCGCAAGCGACAGACGCCCGATCAATGCGCCGTCATTCCGCTCGGCGACGAACACCGCCGCATGCGGATACCGTCTGACGGCTTTCAGATAGCGCCGCTCATCGCCGACGCTGCGCCAATCGCCGTCGGCTGAGATCAGCCACGCTTCTGGCTCCGCGCTCACTGCTTCTGCTAGGCGCGTCAGCGCCTCCGCGTCGCCCGGCTCGGCCGGACGGACGACGAAGTTCCGGCTCATGCGACGACCACTGCTGCTCCGCCACGACGCGGATCGCCTGCGGCCGCGAGCTCGCCGTTCTCCGCCACCTCGACCGCGCTCACGCCGCCGAAGTAGAGGTTGCGCTGCCGCCACCGCACGACCGAGCGTCCCTCCGCTTCGAGTGCGTCGGCGACACCGGAGTCCTCGCAATGCACAACGCCCTCCTCGGCGTGGACACGCGGCGCCTCGACAGCCTCCTCGACACCCAACTCTCGTCCGACGACGTTCGCCACCACCTGAAGGATCGCGCCGCGCAATCTTGCACTGCCCGCGCTGCCGAGCACGAGCCGTACCCGACCGTCGCCGAACACGAGCGCCGGGGCCATCATCGAGGTCAGCCGCTCGCCCGGACGCGATGCGCCGATCAGGTCCAGCTCGCCGAGCATGTTGTTCAGGTGAATCCCCGTTCCCGGCACGACGATGCCCGAGCCGCTTCCCAGCGAGGAGCTCAGCGACGCGGCGTCGCCGTCCGCGGTGACGACCGAGATCGCCGTCGTCCCGCTGAGCACCTGCTTCGCCAGACCACCGCGATACAGCGCACGCGCAAACCCAGGAGCGCCTGCAATCCGACCGCAATCAGCACACCCCCGCTCGACGGCGGCGGGCTCGACCGGCACTCATGCCCCCGATACGCCACCGACAGTGGCCGGCGTCGCACGACGCGATAGCCCTCGAGATCCTCCAGCGACAGCGCCCCACCGCCCCGCTCGACATGCGCGACGATCGCCTGCGCGAGATCACCCGTATAGAGAACTGACGCACCCTCCGCCCCGAGCCGCTCGAGCATCGCCGCGAACTCCGGAAACGCCAGCCGCTCGCCTACGCCCGCACTCCGCCCCTCGACCGCGTACATCGCATCCCCCTCGGGGGTATGCCGGAGCAGCGGATCGAGGATCCGGTGCAGATACGCCCCTGCCTCGGTCACCACGAACCCCTCGCGCGCGAGCCGCACCGCCGGCGCCACGAGCTCCGCCCACGGGATCCGGCCCCACCGGCGATGCGCCGTCTCGAGCCCGAGCGCGGTCCCCGGAACCGCCACCGCGGCCGCACCGGTCCGGAAAAGCTGCTGCGTATCGCCGTCGAAATCCACCGCCAGCTCGAGCAGATCGGCCGTCGCCACCCGGTTTGGGACGCTGACGAAGAAATCGACTATTGAAGTTTTGGCGCTGGATGCCGAATGAACAAGCATGAAGCCACCGCCGCCCGGGCCCGTCAGCGGGCTTTCGCACACCCAGGACACAAAAGCAGCCGCAACGCAGGCATCCACGGCCGTCCCACCCGCCTCCAGCACCCTCGCGCCCGCCTCCGCGGTCAACGGATGCCCCGCTGCGATCGCTCCTTTCACGCGACGTTCACGTTTTAAGGCTATTACTGGAGCGCACCGCGCAAACAGCGGCCGCCGTTATACGTCTGAACCACTAGAGGGCCAGGTCGTGAACTCAACAATCGATCAGATCCGCTCCCGGATTGGCCGCCGCGGCTTTGCCGCGGCCGGCGTGCTTCTGCTTGCGTTGCTCGCGGCCGTCGCCACGCCGCAGATCCTCGGCACCCGCGTCGCGCGGGCGCTCGACACGGTGGGCGCCGCCGACCCGAAATGGCTCTGGATCGCCGGCCTCGGCTTCGCCCTCTCCGTCCTCGCTGCTGCCGGCTCCTGGCGCTGCGCGATCGGGCTCTGCGGCGGGCGCATCGGCGTCATGGACGCCTGCGCGCGCTACGGCGCCGGCTCGCTCGTCAACACCTTCGTGCCCGCCCGCGCCGGGGACGCCGTCCGCATCGGGCTCTTCGCCCGCGCGCTGCCGAACAAAGACCGCCTCTGGACGACGGGCGGCGCGTTCGCGGTCGTCAGCGCCTCGAAAGCGGCCGTGCTCGGCGCTCTCGTGGTCGCCGGCGCGGCCACCGGCGTCGTGCCGCTCTGGCCGCTGCTGATCTCCGTCGGGCTCGTCGTCGCCGTGATCGGCATCGCCCTCGCGGCCCGCCGGCACGAGGCCGGCAACCGCGTCTCGCACCTGCTCGACGTCTTCCGCGCCATCGGCCTCCACCCGAGCGGGGCGCTCCGCCTCGCGACCTGGGCCTTCCTCTCGGCCGCCGCCCGCCTGACCGCGGCGACAGCGATCCTCGCCTCGCTCGGGATCGGCCACCCGCTCGTCGCCGCGATCGTCATCGTGGCCGCCCTCGACGTCGCCAGCGCCCTCCCGCTCACCCCCGGCAACTTCGGCATCACCTCCGGCGCGGTCGCGATGGCGCTCCAGGCGCACGGGCTCTCCTTCACGGACGGCCTCGCCGCCGGGATCGCCCTCCACGCGGTCGAGACCGCCATTGGCCTGATGGTCGGGATCGCCAGCGTCGTCTGGCTCGCCCCCTACCCCTCGCCGGCCGCCCGCCGGGTCACCATGCTCGCCGGCACCGCCAGCTGGGTGCTCGGGATCGCCGGCGCATTCGGTGCGACCGTACTCGCTCCCCTCGTCTAGTTTCTACCCCACCGGGTAGGCTCGTTCCTCGTGAAAGCGATCCGCGCATTGGTCCTCGGATGCGTGGTCGCGCTCACGGTCTCCGGCTCGGCTGCGGCCAAGACCTCCCCCGACTTCTCCGGCCACCCGCGGCAGGTCTTCCCCGTCTACGTCGTCAAGGGCCTGACGCTCGGCGACCTGCCCCAGCTCGCGACCGAGGGCGCCGTCGGCGTCATGGTCCCGAACGCAGGGCCACGGACGAGCCAGGCCGCCGCGTTCGCGGGGATGGTGCGCGGGATCCTCTACAACACGCGGCTGCCGCGGCCGCGCGACGCCGTGCTGATCCGCGTGCGCCACGTGACCGAGATTCCGGCGCACGGCCCGGCGATCGTCGTCGGGCTACCGCCCGCAACCTCGGCGCCGAACGACCGCCGCTACCCGATCGCGGTGATCGGCCGCGGGTACCACGGGCTGCTCACGTCGAGCCTCACACGCGTACCGGGTCTCGTCTCGATTGCCGACGTCGCGCGCACGGCACTGCAGACGCCGCACGCACTCGACACGAGGCGTGACGGCGGGCCCGTCGCGACCTCGTACCGCCTCGAGGATCAGATCGACGTCGCGCGCAGCACGACGATGGCCGGCTCGGTGCTCGTGCTCTGCCTGCTCGTCATGTTCACGCTCTTCCATCCGCGCGGCTCGCCCACGGCGATCGGAACGGCGATCGCGGTCAACCTCGTGCTCGGCTGGTTCCCGTCCGGGGACACCGCGCCGCGCGTCCTCCTGCTCGGGCTCTCCACCATTGCGGGCGGACTGCTCGGGCCGAAGTTGCTGCGGCACCGGACAACTCTGGGGCTCGCCCTCACCGCGTTGCTCGCGGCCTACACGGTCTCGATGCTCGTGCGACCCTCGACGCTGTCGCTCGCACCGGTCGGCCCCGAGCTGACGAGTCGCTTCTACGGCGTCTCGAACCTGCTCGAGACGTGGCTGCTCGTTCCCTCACTTGTGGGCGCAGCGCTCCTCGCGCGCCGCTTCGGCCCGCTTGCGTTCGTCGCCGTCGGCGCCCTCTCGCTCGCGACGATCGCGGAGAACAAGCTCGGCGCGGACGGCGGTGGCGCGATCGTCGTCGGCGTGGCGTTCGCGGTTCTCGCCGTGCAGCTGATCGGCGCACGGCTCCGCTACACCGTGCCTGCCCTCGGCGTTGCGGCGGTCATCGTGCTCGCGCTCGTCAACCTCGACGCGGCGGCGAGCGGCCCCGACCATCTTCGCGGCGCGCTGCACGGGGGCTTCAACGGGATCGCCAACGTCGCCGCCAACCGCGTGCCGCTCGCCTACGCGCGCATGCTCGAGCAGTGGTGGCTGCTCATCCCCGGCCTCGCCGCGGTGATCGTCGGCATCGCCGTGATGCGCACCGCGCGCTCCCGCGCCGACCGCGCCGTCGCCGCCGCGCTGCTCGGCGGGCTCCTGGCCTCGCTCCTCGTCAACGACTCGCCCGGCCCGGTGACGATCGCCGGGCTCGCCGCGGTGCTCTCGATCGAAGGCGGTCTCGTGCACCGCACGCTCGCGCTGCCCGTCCTCCGCCGGCTCGTGCCGCCAGTCACGGCCGCGCAACCTCAGGAACCGTGAGCCTGAGGCTCCGGCAGCCGCTCGTCCGTGAGGCAGTGCTCTCGGCGGCGGCGGCCGCAGCGATCGCCGCCGCGCTCGCGTGGTTCGGCCCGCCCGGCACGGACTTCGCTGCGCACGCGTACCAGCGCGCGGCGTTCCTCGACCACGGCTTCACGCTCTGGAACAACTACTGGTACGCCGGGCGCTACAGCTTCGTCACCTACAGCGTCTTCTATTACCCGCTTGCGGCGCTCCTGGGGATCCGCCTGCTCGCCGTCGCGACGGTCGCGCTCGCGGCGCTCGCCTTCGCCGTCGTCATCTGGCGCGAGTGGGGAGCAACGACCCGCTGGTCGAGCCGGACGTTCGCGGTCGTCTGGGCGGGAATCGTGCTCTCGGCAGCGTTCCCGTTCGCGCTCGGGATGGCAGTCGCACTGCTCGCGATCTGGGCGCTGCAGGCGGACGCGCGCTGGCGCTTCGCGGCGCTCGCCGCCCTCACCCTCGCGGCGAGCCCGCTCGCGTTCCTGCTCCTCGTCGTGGTGCTCGCCGGCGTCGCGCTCGCACGACGCGGCTCGCTCCTTCGGAACTGGGTGCCGGTCGTCGGCGTGGGGATTGCCGGAATCGCCGAAATCGCCGTCTGGCGGATCTTCCCGGGCAGCGGGCACTTCCCGTTCTCGGCACCCGAGCTGGCCGCGGGCGTCGCCTTCTGCGTCGTCGGTCTCGGGCTCACGTGGCGGGTCGAGAGCGCGCGCGTGCTTCGGTTCGTCTTCGCGGTGTACCTGCTCGCGATCGTCGCGACGTACGTGATCCCGTCGGCGATCGGGGAGAACGTGGCGCGGCTTCGCTATGCGGCGATCCCGCTCGTCATCCTCGTCTTCTCGCTGCGGCGCTGGCAGCCAAGGCTCGTCGGCGTGATCGCGATCGCCCTGGCCGTCGCGTGGAACATCTCGCCGCTCGCGTACAGCCTGGCGCGGAACACCCAGGACGTGACGACGCAGGCGACGACGTGGTCAGGCGCGATCGCGTTCCTGAAGACGCACCTCGATCCGTCGTACCGCGTCGAGGCGGTCGACACCGTGACCCATTCGGCGGCGGTGTACCTCGCACAGGCCGACATCCCGCTCGCGCGCGGCTGGTACCGGCAGGACGACTTTCCGCAGAACGAGCTGCTGTATGACGACGACCTGGGGCCGAAGACCTACCTCGCGTGGTTGCGCGGGCTCGGCGTTCGGTACGTCGTGCTGCCGCACGCGAGCCCGGACTACAGCTCCAAGGCCGAAGCGCAGCTCGTGCGCAGCGGACGAGCCGGACTGCTGCCGGTCTTCCACACGACCGAGCTGACGATCTACGCGGTGCCGAACGCCCGGCCGATCGTCACCGGGCCGCACTCACCGATCGTCACCTCGCTCACGGGGTCGAAGATCGGCGTCGTCGTGCACGGCGCGGGGACGTATCGAATCGCGGTGCGGTGGTCGCCGTACTGGCACGCGTCGCTCGGCTGTCTCGGCAAGGGCGGCGACGGGATGATCAGGCTGACAACGCGGCGCGCGCACTTCGTCCGGCTCAGCTTCCACGTGAACGCCTCGCGCGCACTCGACGAGCTCGCCGGTCAGCAGCCCACCTGCCGGCTGCCTCAGCGGTAGCGGACGACCTCGTCGAACGGCTTGCGCCTCGCGCGCGCCGACCACTCCTCGGGGGTGCGCGCTTCCGGATTGCGCGTCCTCGCCGGATAGCCGAACGTGAGCACGATGCCGACCGGCGCACCGGCGATGCGCTCCGCCGCGTCCGCGTCACGCACGCCGTTCGGACACGAGCCGACGCCGTCGTTCCAGGCGGCGAGCATCATGTTCTGGGCGGCGCGGCCGAAGTCGAACGGGCGCGCGGTGCCGGCGATCGCGACGACGAGCGCCGCGCCGAGAACGTTGCCCGGCATATAGACGGCCTCCGCCAGCGCCTCCTTGTCGCTCACGACGACGAACTCCCAGTTCTGGGAGTTGCGCGACGAGCCGGTCAGGCGACCGGCGTCGAGGATGCGGTGGACGACGTCGTCCGGAAGCGGCGTCGGGGCGTAGTCGCGGACCTCGCGGCGGCTGGCTATGGCGAGCCCGGTGTCCACGCGCGGATCATGCCGGACCAAGACTGCGACCTGGCTGAAGCCAGGTTGCTACCGCAGGAAGCTCGGCACGTCGACGTCCTCGCCGTTGCTCTCGCTGCGACGCGCCGGAACCGGCGCCTCGTACGGAGGCCGCCGCACCCGGGCGCCGCGGCCGATGCCGGTGGCGACGACCGTCACCCAGACCTGGCCCGCGAGCCGCTCGTCGACGGTGGCGCCGAAGATGATGTTCGTGTCCTCCGTCGCGGCGCTGCGGATCGCCTCCGCCGCATCGTTGACCTCGATCAGCGTCATGTCCTCGCCGCCGGCGATCGAGAGCAGGATCCCGGACGCGCCGGTGATCTCCTCGTCGATCAGCGGTGAGCGCAACGCACGCTCGGCCGCCTCCTTGGCGCGGTTGTCCGTCCCGGACGAGAAGCCGATGCCCATCAGCGCCGTGCCGCTGTCGCTCATGATCGTGCGCACGTCGGCGAAGTCGAGGTTGATCAGCCCCGGCATCGTAATCAGGTCGCAGATGCCCTGGACGCCCTGGCGCAGGACGTCGTCGGCGACCTTGAACGCGTCGAGCATCGACGTCGAGCGGTCGAGCACCTCGAGCAGCCGGTCGTTCGGGATGACGATCGTCGTATCGCACGCCTGACGGAGCAGCTGCACGCCCTCATCGGACTGCGCCCGCCGCTTCGTGCCCTCGAACTTGAACGGCGTCGTGACGATGCCGACCGTCAGCGCGCCGAGCTCGCGCGCGATCTTCGCGACGACCGGCGCCGCGCCGGTGCCGGTACCGCCGCCCTCGCCCGCCGCGACGAACACCATGTCCGAGCCGCGGAGCGCGTGCTTCAGCTGGTCGTAGCCTTCCTCGGCCGCGCGCCTGCCGACGTCCGGCTCCGCACCGCTACCGAGCCCGTTCGTCAGCTCGCCGCCGATGTGGATCTTCGTCGGCGCGTCGCTCATGTGCAGCGCCTGGATGTCGGTGTTCACGGCGATGAACTCGACCTGGTTGATGCCCGCGTCGATCATCCGGTTCACGGCGTTCAGGCCGGCGCCGCCGACGCCGACGACCTTGATCACGGCGAGGTACGCGCCACCTTCGCGAAGCGGGGCGCGGTGCAGGCGGGCAGGCTGCTCGGGCAGCGGATCCGGGATGTAGCGCGTCACCGGCGGCTGCGCGCGGATCTGCGGCGGCCCGGGATCGGGCGGTTGCGGCGGCGGCACCGGCTCGGGCTCCGGTGCCGGCGGCATCGGATCGGGACGCGGGGACGGCGGCGCGGGCGGTGGGGACTCGACCTGCGCAGCCTCCTCCCAGCTCGGGACGTGGTCGACCGTGCGCTCGTCCGGCTCCTCGGGCGGAGCCGCTGCTCCGGCGGCCTCTTCGGGGGCAGCCGGCTCTGCGCCCTCACCCTGGCGCTGTGCGGCCTCCGTCGCGCGGAACAGCTCCGCGAGCGGGCCTTCACGCATGCTCGCGCGGCGACGCGCCATTGAGCACCTCCTTGGCGAGGTCGCGGTACATGTCCGCAGCCTCCCCGCTCGGGTCGTACTTCAGAATCGACTGCCCCTTCACCGGTGCCTCCGCAAAACGAACCGTCTTGCGGATCTTCGTGTTCAAGACTAGCTCGCCGAAGTTCTCCTTCAGGATCTCGACCGCCTCGCGCGAGTGCAGCAGGCGCTTGTCGAACATCGTCGCCAGGATCCCCTCGATCTCGACCGCCGGGTTCAGGTTCTCCCGGATCATCGACAGCGTGTTCTCGAGCTGCACGAGCCCGCGCAGCGAGAGGTACTCGCACTGCACCGGAACGATCACGCCGGTCGCCGCCACGAACGCGTTGATCGTCAGCAGGCCGAGCGACGGCGGCGTGTCGATCATGATCCAGTCGTACTCGTCGCGGACACCGAGCAGCGCCTTCTCGAGCGCGCGCTCGCGGCCGATCATCCCGCTCAGCGCGAGCTCGGCGCCGGCGAGGTCGATCGAGGAGACGGCGACGTCGATCTCGTTGTGCCGGATGATCTCCGAGATCGGCAGCTTGTGCACGAGCACGTCGAACATCGAGCGGTCGATCTCGTCCGGGTTCCACCCCTGGGACATGGTCAGGTTGCCCTGCGGATCGAGGTCGATCGCGAGGACCTTCTGCCCCTTCTCGGCGAGCGCGACGCCGAGGTTCAGGGTCGTCGTCGTCTTGGCGACGCCGCCCTTCTGGTTTGCGAAGGCGATGACCCGAGCCAAGGTGGGACCCCTATCCGCCGCCACCCGGATATGCGGGCGGGGCAACAACCGCGTGAGCGCCATAGTCGCTCACCTTTCGAATCACGCTAGCAGAGTCCTCTCTGGCCACCTGCAGGCCATTTTCGCGCTTCTACACGACGGAGGGGCGCCACAGATGCGGCTTGACCCGCAATGCGACCTGCCAGCCGGCCACGAGGAGGATGACCGCCGCCCCCGTGACGACCACGAGCGCCTGCGCGGCGACCGAGAACGCGAGGGCCTCCGCCTTCGGCATTCCGCTCAACGCGAGGAGCGTCGCTCCCGCGCCGGCCTGCATCGCAGCGCCGGCCGGGCCGATCGGCACCGCGGCCGAGGCGGCCGAGGCGCAGAGGAAGCCGAGCGCGAGCGGGAACGATCCCTTGAGCGCGAGCGCGTTCAGAAGCAGGAAGACGGCGGTGCCGCGGAGCGCCCACGAGACCGAGATCAGACCGAGCGCGGCAGCGGATTCCTTCCGGCACTGCGTGTGCTGGCCGAGCCAGCGGCCGAGGCGGAAGCGGACGACGTGGCGCGTCGCGGAAAGCTGTGGCAGGAAGGCGACGACGGCTGCCGCGAGAACACCGGCGACGGCGACGACGAGGAAGCCTGCGCGCACCGTCCAGGAGCTCGCATCGGCCAGCGCGACCGACGCGAGCGGCGCCAGGGCGGCGTTGTCGAGCATGCCGACGACGATGAGGGTGAGGCCGATCGTGCCGAGACCCGCCGTCGTGCCCGGGAAGCGGCGCACGCACGCGATGCGAATCGCGTCGTCGACGCGGCCCGGCATCGCAACGCCGCCGACGCATGCCGCGCCGCCGGCGAAGGCAAGTGCGCCCGCCGCGGGCCGCTCCTCTTCCTTGAAGAGGCGCTGCCAGCCCCACGCCTTGAAGGCGTAGGCGATGAGGAACAGGGCAGCGGCGGCGCCGACGAGGATCGGATCCGCCTGTTTCAGCGGCCAGCCGCCCTTCACGAAGTGCTTGGCGCCGAAGAACCCGACAGCGAGGAGGACGAGCCCGAAGCCCCCGTTCAACAGGACCTGGACCTTGCGATTGGCGAGGTGGTGGCGCACGAAAGACCTAGCGGAGACATCGGCCTTCGCGGTGCGGGCCTGAAGTCCCCTCTACGAGGGTAGCCGCGATCAGGCCGGCTCGCCGTCGGAATAGTCGAGCGGCTCCAGGCGCGCGATCAAGCCGAGCCCGCGGAAGTAGATCTTGTTCGAGCGCGGGTAGTAGGCGATGTCGTTCGAGTCTCTCGTTCCGTAGGCCAGATAGGTCAGACCCTGACTGCCTGCGCGGAAGCTGTGGGAGACCCTCGTTCCGGCCGGCCTCGAGACGACGTGGCCGCGGCGGAGCGGGTGCCGCTCGGACGGCTCGGTCGCCGGCGGCGCCCCGGCCTTCGGCGGGCCCCAGAGCTCGAGCGTGCCCTCGCCGTCGAGAACGACGAAGACCTCTTCCTCGGCGGAATGGCAGTGCGGCGGGGCTCCCTCGTCGTTCGGCGGAGCCGCTACCAGGTTCAGGCCGGTGCGTTTCGCGCCGGCTTCTCTTCCCGGGTGCTTGACGATGCCTCCGTACTCGCCCTCGATGTCGTCGAGCGCGACGACGTTCGCCGGCCGCTCGACGGGCTCGCCCTCGGGGATCCCGAGCTCCGCTTCGCGGTCCCACGGGTGGCCTTCGATCGCCTGGACGCCCTGGTGGCCGAGCCACGCTTGTCGCGTTCGCGGCAGGAAGCTCCCTTCCGGCGTCAGCCGCTCGCCGAAGATCAGCACCTCGAGTCCGCTGTCGCCTGCGATCAGCGTGTGCGCGGCTCCGCCGGGTTCGTGGACGATCGTGTCACCCGCGGTCACGACGCATGTCTTGCCGTCCTGCCAGAGCGTCGCCGAGCCGGTTAGCACGTGGAAGGATCTCCTCCTCCGCGGTGTGCTGGTGCGGCGGCGTGATCATCTGCCCGGGCGCGAGCTGCACGCGGTGCGCGCCGACACGCACGCTGCCCGCCGCGTCGGCGAGCCGCTGCCAGCGGCCGCCGAGGGGCTTGACGCCTTCGGGCACATCGACGCCCGCGACATCGTCCCAGTGCACGAGTGTCACACGCTGACTATTGCATGCTCTGCAAGTAACGCCGCAGCTGCCTCCGCTCCGGGGTCGCGCTCCCTGCGCGCCCACGCCTCGACTTCACGCACGAGCTCCCGCAGCTCGTCGAGCACGATGCCGGGCTCGGCGTTCGCGCGGTCGAGCGCCTCGATCCGCTCGAGCCGGGACAGCACCGCACGCGCCTCCTCCATGCCTTCGACGTTACCGCGGTGCGTGTGTCAGCTTGCGCGCAGCTCTGCAACGCGATCGCGACCGGCGCGAAGGCCGAGCAATGCGCTGTCGAGCTCGCGGAGCAGCCGGGCGCGGTCGCCGTGCAGCAGGACGGCGACGAGCAGGCGGCGGACGAGATCCGGCGTCGGCGTCCGGAGGCGCTCGACGAGGTCGGCGCGCTCCTCCGGGGTCTCGCCGAGCAGGGCGGCGGCGCGCATCGCTGCCGCCCAGACGCCCTCGCCGTCGCCGAGCGCCGAGTCGAGCGCCTGCCGCAGCTGCTCGCCGCGGAACGGCTCGTCCTGAAAGAGCGAGAGCTCCCAGCGATCGAGCGCGTCGCCGAGGCGCGCGTCGTCGTCCGCGACCGCGAGCATCGGGCGCAGCTTCTCGGCCACCGACGCGCGGAACGGATCGAGCCGCGTGGGCTCGCCGGGCGGCGCAGTCGCCGCGATCGGGAGCACCGGGCGGATGCCGTACGGTCGCCAGTCGAGCCGCTCGAAGAGCACCGGCCCCGCCGCGACCGGCGCGGCGGTCGCGAGCCGGAGCGCGGTGACGGCGTCGGCGAGGTCGCCGGGCGCGTCGGGCGCCTCGTCGGCTCCCTTGTCGAGCGAACGCTCGAGCTCGAGCACGCAGAGGCGGTCGATCTCGCGGCCGAAGTCGCGCGGGAGCAGCCCGGACGCTTCCGGCCACATTGCGGCGAGCTCGCCGGTCGCCGCGGCGCGCACGCGAATGCCGTCGCCGAGCTCGATCTGCGTTCCGCACGAGATGCCGATCAGCGGTGCGACCGCGCCGTACGAATGGCCTTCGCCGTAGAGCGACTGCTCGAGCTCCGCGAACGCACGGTTGAAAGCGGCGTCGTCCCAGTCGAAGCCGCCGCAGCCTTCCGCGGTGCGCACGAGCAGCGGCACGAGAACACTCCGGTAGAGGGCGCGCGCCTCGTCGTGCGTCACACCCTCGTGTGCGCGCGCGAAGATCCGCGCGGCGGGCTCGCGCAACAGATCGTCGACCGCCTGGCGCACGTCGTCGCGCGCGAACAGCCGCTCGGCGCGCGCCTCGATGAAGCCGCG
>WNGE01002781.1_pt1 | contig 21066 bp, 16 predicted proteins | sample 5400651 | NCBI WGS metagenome assembly WNGE01 (sample SAMN13153370, study PRJNA577476) | soil metagenome | isolation source: 60 cm soil or saprolite under grassland replicate 2 | place: USA:California | collected 2016-06-15 | reverse complement strand
GATGTGATGCACGAATTATTACGCATCCACCCAGGCAGGTCAAGAAAATTCGCACCCCTACAGCCTCATGTCAGGAGTCCTGAAATTGAATCAATTCAGTGCTCGGAGTGATGGGCTTCCAGGTAGCGCTCGGCCTCGAGCGCGGCCATGCAGCCGGTGCCGGCGGCGGTCACCGCCTGGCGGTAAGTGAAGTCCTGGACGTCGCCGGCCGCGAAGACGCCCGGCACCGAGGTCTGCGTCGTGCCGGGAACGACCTTGACGTACTCGTTCGGCAACAGCTCGACCTGCCCCTTGAAGATGGCCGTGTTGGGCTGGTGACCGATGGCGATGAAGAGCCCGTCCACCGCGGTCTCCCACTGGACGCCCGTCTTGAGGTTGCGCAGCCGCACGCCGGTGACCTTGCCCGCCGCGGCATCCATGACGTCCTCCAGTCCGGTGTCCCAGATGAAGGAGATCTTCGGGTTCTTGAAGGCGCGATCCTGCATGATCTTCGAGGCGCGGAGGCTGTCGCGGCGGTGGACGACGTCGACCTTGCGGCCGAGCCGGGAGAGGTAGAGCGCCTCCTCCATGGCCGAGTCGCCGCCTCCCACCACCATGATGTCCTGGTCCTTGAAGAAGAAGCCGTCGCAGGTGGCGCAGGTGGAGACGCCCCGCCCCATGAGCTTGGACTCGTTGGGCAGGCCCAGGAGCTTGGCCGAGGCGCCGGTGGCGATGACGACCGTATGGCCCTCGACGGTGGTGTCGCCGGCGCTCACGCGGAACGGCCGCCGGCCGAAGTCCACGCTGGTGACGTCCTCGTCGATCATCTCGGTGCCGAAGCGCTCCGCCTGCTTCCGGAACGTGTCCATCAGCGGGGGGCCGTCGATGCCCTCGATGAAGCCCGGGTAGTTCTCCACCAGCGTGGTCAGCATGAGCTGCCCGCCCGACTGCACCCCGGTGAACATGAGCGGCGAGAGGTTGGCCCGCGCCGCGTAGATGGCCGCCGTGTAGCCGGCCGGGCCGGATCCGATGATGATCACCTTGCGCGTGGTCGCCACGTCAGTTTCCTCCTTGTCCCTTGGATGCGCTTCGCCGCCGGTCAGATGCCGACGATCCGTGTGAGCTCCTCCAGATCGTGGATCTCGAACTCCGGGGGCCGGATCCCCGGGGGCAGCGCCGAGGCATCTCGATTGATCCACACCGCGTCCATTCCCACCCCCTGCGCCCCCACCACGTCGATGTCGGCGCGATCCCCCACGTAGACCGCCTCGCCCGCGCTGACGCCGAGCCGGCGCAGCGCGGTCTCGAAGATCACGGGCTGGGGCTTGCGCCAGCCGACCTCGTCGGAGACCACCACCGTCTCGAACAGGTGGATGATGCCTTCACGTTCCAGGATACCGCACGCGGTCGGCGTGTAGTCGAAGTTGGACACGACGGCGAGGCGATGACGTGATCGCAGCTCGCGCAGGAGCGCGGCGTGGTGCGGGGGCAACACGACGGCCTTGGACAGCTCCCGCATGTGGGTGGCGAGGAGCGCGGGGATGGCTTCCGGCGCGAGCAGCGAGACCTCGAGCCCCAGCCGTCCGATGAGCAGGCGGAGGCGCTCGGGCGCCGCGACCTCCCGGTGGGTTTCCGCTCTCGCCCGCTCCGCCTCCTGCCAGCTCCACGTGAGCGCGTCCACGAACTCCGTCAGCTCGACACCGGGGGCGAAGGGCCGGAAGGCCTGGTGGAGCTGGCCGGCGGTGGAGCGGATGACCCTGCCATCGACGCGCACCTCGGGAAGCCGGTTCCGGTCGAACCGGACCAGGGTGTCGAAGAGGTCGAAGAGGACCGCGCGGTACCTCACGGCAGCGGCTTCCGCTGCGCATAGCCCTCGTCGAAACCGTGCCAGAAGCGCACCTCCGCCTCCCCGGCCTTCCAGCAGAGGTTCACGGTCTCGCCTCCCACCACGCCGGGAAAGTCCACCAGCCCCTGCTCGAGGTCCTTGGTCACGCCGCCCAGGTCCCCGATCTCCTGCAGGAGGGCGCGGATCTCGATGGTCAGGCCGTCGAGACGCTCGGCCCTGGCCTTCCAGTCGCGGCGGTCGATCAGCCCGCCGCCGGAGGCGCGGATGCGCGCCTGCTCCTCGTGGAGATGGCGCTGGAGCGCCGTCGCCTGCCGGTGGCGGTCCATCGCCCGCTCCATGAGCGCCGACAGCGCGGGGATCAGGCCGTTCACCTCGGCCGGCGTGAAGAGACGCTCGCTCACGGCGCCGCCACGAAGATCGCGTGCACGTGCTTCGGCCCGTGCACGCCTCGCGTCAGGGTCAGCTCGATGTCCGCCGTGCGGGAGGGACCCGTGATGAAGTTGATCATGGCGCCCGACATGGAGCGCGCCGGATCCACGTGGAGCGCCTCGAGCAGGATCCCCACCTGGGCCAGCGACTCGACGAGGCGGCTCCGGTCGAAGACCGCGACGTGGGTGTCCGGCAGGAGCGAGGTCGACCGCGGACGCCCACGACCGGAGAGCAGGATCAGGGTGCCGGTCTCGGCGAGGACGAGATCGGCGCCGGTGACCCCGATCTGGGCCCGCGCCGACTCCTCGCGGTGGCGGCGCCGCGCCGTCTCGTCGGCGGGGTCGCTGGCGGCGACGGCCACCGCGAGCCCCTCGGCCACGAGGCGCGGCCGGAGATCGAGCCCGAGGACGGGCGGATCCCACGCCACCACGGCCGTCGCTCCCTCCTCCCGCGCGATCTCGAGGACCACGCTCGGTACCTCGGCCGGGTCGGCCGCGCGATGGAACACGCCGCCGACGCGATCGAACTCACGTCTGAACAGATCGAGAGCCTCGGGCCAGCGCTCCGCCATCTGCCGCCTCACGGCCTCCGCCGCCTCCTCCGGTCGGGCCGGGCGGGTCGCCGTCGCGGCCGTGAAGAGCCCATCCGTCCTTCGCGCCTCGCGGCGGATCCGCTCCAGGAACTCGGCGCGTGTCGCCATCGCGAGGCCCTCTACTGCAGATCCTTCCACCGCTCGCGAAAGGTCCGCGAGGCCACCGGCGGCAGGTCACGCGTCCTGGTCCACCTGGAGAGCACGAGGGGTAGCCCGGTGAGTCGCCCGTTGTTCAGGAACGGTCGCTGGAGCACGCGTCCCAGAGCCGACGAAAGCCTGAACGCCGCCGGCGACAGCAGCACGCGCCTGAGCGTCCCGAACGCGAACCGCTCGGCCCAGGGGGCGATCTTCTGCCGGTCCAGGCGCTCGCGCAGCTCGATGAGCATCCGCGGGATGTCGATCCTCACCGGACAGACGTCCTTGCACGCGCCGCAGAGCGACGAGGCGTGCGCCAGCTCCTTCACGGACTCGTCGCCCCGCAGCATCGCCGTGAGAAGGATGCCGATGGGTCCCGGATAGGTGTGGCCGTAGGCGTGTCCGCCGATCTGGCGGTACACCGGGCACACGTTGAGGCAGGCGCCGCAGCGCAGGCAGTAGAGCGCCTCCCGCAACGTGCCCGCGATCTGCCGCGAGCGACCGTTGTCCATCAGGATCAGGTGGAACTCCTCGGGGCCTTCCAGCTCGCCCGGCTGTCGCGGGCCGCGCACCAGCGTCGTGTAGGAGGACAGCTTCTGCCCCGTCGCGCTGCGCGCCAGGATGGCGAGGAAGACCACGAGGTCGGTCATGGAGGGGATGACCTTCTCGATGCCCATGACGGCCACGTGGATCCGCGGCAGCGAGGTGACCATGCGCCCGTTGCCCTCGTTGGTCACGAGGACCACGGTGCCGGTCTCCGCCACGGCGAAATTCGCGCCCGTGATCCCCATGTCGGCCTGGAGGAACTTCTCACGGAGCTGGACCCTCGCCGCCGCGGTGAGCACCTCGGGGTCGGCGGCCAGCCGCCGCCCGGCCACCTCGGAGATCAGGTCGGCGACCTGTCCCTTGGTCTTGTGGATGGCCGGCGCGATGATATGCGACGGCTTCTCGTGGGCGAGCTGGATGATGTACTCGCCGAGGTCGGTCTCCACCGGCGTCACGCCCGCCTTCTCGAGCGCCTCGTTCAGCTCGATCTCCTCCGTCGCCATGGACTTGGACTTGACCGCCATCCGGACACCCCGGTCCCGACAGAGCTGGAGGATGGTCTCGCGCGCCTCCTCACCCGTCGTCGCCCAGTGGACGCGGCCGCCCAGTCGCTCCACGTTGTCGGCGAGCTGGCCCAGATGGACGTCGAGCTTCTGAAGCGTCGCCTCCTTGATCGATCGCGCCTGGTCACGGAGGGCGTCGCCCTCGGGGAAGCCGGCGAAGGAGTCCTTCCGGAGATCGATGAACTTGGTCGTGGCGATGGTGAGCGCTTCTTGCAGAAATCGGTCCCCGAGCGCCGCACCCGCCCGCTCCGAGAACGGGACGTTCAGCAGCCCCTCGCTCACGCCTTCTCCTCCCCGGCGAGAACCTGGGCGAGATGGAGCGCCCGCACGCGCGAGCGGCGGCGCGAGAGGCCGCCGCCCATCTGCATGAGGCAGCCGGCGTCGCAGGCGACGAGACAGTCGGCGCCGGTGCGCTCGACGTTGTCGAGCTTCTTGCCGAGGATCGCCGTCGAGACCTCGGGCAGCCGGACCGAGAACGACCCGCCGAACCCGCAGCACTCGTCCGCGCCCGGCAACTCGACCAGCTCGACCCCCTTCACACCCTGGAGCAGCGCGCGCGGGCACCGCGACTCCCCCAGGCCGCGGAGCAGATGGCAGGAGTCGTGATAGGTCACCCTGCTCTTGAAGGACGACTCCACCGTCTCCACGCCCAGCACCTCCACCAGGAACTGCGACAGCTCCCGCGTGCGCGCGGCGAGGGCCAGCGCGGCGGCCCGGCGACCCGCGTCGTGCGCGAGGAGCCCGGGGTACTCGGCCTTCACCATCCACGCGCAGGACCCCGACGGCACCACGACGTGCTCCGAGCCCGCGAAGAGGTCCACCGTACGCGCCGCCACCGCCGCCGCATCCGGATGATACCCCGAATTGAAGAGCGGCATGCCGCAGCAGGTCTGTCCCTCCGGGAACTCCACCGTCACGCCGAGGCGCCGGAGGAGCTTGACCATGGCCACGCCGACCTCGGGGAAGAACAGGTCGCCGAGGCAGGTGATCATGACGGAGGCCTTCACGGACCGGGACCGTGGGGGGGCGGGGGCGTGACGACCACCAGGACGAGGAGCGGCTCCGCGCCATCGTTGACGAGGCCGTGCTCGACCCCGGCCGGGGCCACCAGCGCCTCGCCGGCCGCCAGCCGTTCCTCCTTGCCGCCCACCGAGAAGCGCCCGCCACCCTCCAGCACGTAGTAGATCTTGTCCTGCGCGTCGTGGGTATGGGCCTTCTGCGACTGCCCCGGCGCCACGCAGTAGAGGTCGAGCTGGCTCCGGTCGGTGGTCGCGAGCGCGATCTTCGCCATCTTGTCCGTGGCGAACCGGGCGAGATCCTTGACGCGGATCTTCACGTCAGCGCCCTCCCCGAGGCGTGTCGGAGCGAACCTCGTGTGTGGTCATTGACGCCATTCGAGCGCCGGCCTTGCCGGCGCAAGCTTCGGAATGCTCGCCCCGGACGGCGGGGCCCCTTTCCGAGTGATCGAGTGCCCGCGCGAGCAGCGACACGGGGTGCATGACCTCGATCTCGAGTCCCTGGGCGCGGCAGTGCCGGGCGATCTGCATGAGACATCCGGGATTGCCCGCGGCGACGATGCGGGCGCCGGTCTCCCTGATACGCTCCACCTTCCCGAGCCCGAGCTCGGCGGCGATGCGGGGCTCGAGGAGGTTGTACACCCCCGCGCTCCCGCAGCAGAGCTCGCTGTCCGCGAGCTCCACCAGCCTGAGACCTGGAATCCGCTTCAGCAGCTCGCGGGGCTGAGACCTCACCCGCTGGCCATGAACGAGGTGACAGGCATCGTGATAGGTCACGGTCTCCCTGAGCTCGCCGAGCGGCAGGTCGCTCTCCACGAGGACTTCGCAGACATCCCGTACCTTGTTCGAGAACATCTCCGCGTCGCCCTCATGCAGCCAGTGGCCGTACTCCTTCAGCGCCGAGCCGCAGCCGGCGGCGTTGGAGACGATCACGTCGAGATCGCGTTCCCAGGCGGCCATGAACCGCCTGGCCATTCGCCGGAACTCCGCGAGCCGTCCGGCGTGCAGGTGCAGGGCGCCGCAGCACTCTTGCCCGCGCGGCACCAGGACGTCGTAGCCGGCGGCCGAGAGCAGCCGCGCCGTGTCCCTGTTCACCTCGGGATAGAAGAAGCGCTGGACACAGCCGATGAGAAGGCCGGCACGTCCTCGCCGCGTTCCCCTGGCCGGGACCAGCTCGGGCAATCCTCCGGTCGCGGCGGGGAGCCGGGGCAGCAGCGCCTCCATGGTCCGGAGCTTCTCGAACGGGGACAGGAGGCCGAGGGAGCGCACGAGGCGCTGCACACCCGACCACTGGTAGAAGCGCAGGAGGCGGATGAAAGGCCCGAGCCGGGCCGGGAACGGGAACCAGCGTAGGAGACGGCCCAGCATGGCGTGGTCGGTGCCGGGGCCGCGGACATCGCGGCGCTCGAGCTGGCCGCGCGTGGCTTCGAGCAACCGGCCGAACGGCACCCCGGAGGGACAGGCCGTCTCGCAGGCGCGACAGCCGAGGCAGAGGTCCAGATGACGCGCGAGGGCCGGCGTCAGCCCGACTCGTCCCTCGGCGGCCGCTCGCATGAGATAGATCCGCCCGCGCGGCGAGTCCATCTCCTCGCCGAGCACGCGGTACGTCGGGCACTGCGGCAGACAGATCCCGCAGTGGACGCAGGCGCGCAGGCCGTCCATGGAGGGCGCATCCTCCACATCGAAGGCTCCGAGCTCTCCCGCGTGAGTCGGGGTCATAGACCCCCGACGAAGCGCCCCGGGTTGAGGATACCGTCGGGGTCGAACTCCCGCTTCAGCCTGGACATGAGAGACAGTAAATCCGGCGAGATGGGACCCCAGACGTCAAGCTCAGCCTTGAGAGCAGCCGGCGCCCGCTCGACCACCAGACTCCCGCCCTCGGGCGCGAGTCCGTCCCGGAGCGGCCGGAGAAGAGTTCCGTCCAGGGCGGCGCCCGAGACCTCGCCCTGAAGCGCGCACTGCAGCACGCCGCTTCCCGCCTGCGCCACGACGGCGGCGCGCAGCCCCAGCCTCGATGCGAGGCGCTCCAGCTCGCCGAGCCAGAAGATGAGCCGCTTGGGCTCACAGCTGAGCCGGAGCGCGACCGCGCCCCTCAGAGCCTCGCCGAGCCGTCCCCAGCATGATGCGGGCATCTCTTGCACGTTACCGCCATGCCCGGCGGCGAGCCGGGTGAGGGCGGCGCCCTGGCTCCCAACGGCCTCCTCGACACTGCCGATCGAGACCAGGAGCGCCAGCTCTCCATCCGCGCGGCTCGCTTCAGGGTTGAGCAACGTGACCCGCTCGGGCTCGAGCGAGGAGCCCAGCAGCGCCGCCAGGAAGCCCTCCGCCGCCGCGCGCGAGCTCCAGGCCGAGAGCCACGAGCCGGTGGCCAGGGGGAGCGGGTGGAGCCTCAGCGTGGCTCCCACGACGACCCCGAGCGTTCCGAGCGAGCCCACCAGGAGCTTCGGCACATCGTACCCGGTGACCGACTTGACCACCTTGGCGCCGCCCCAGGTGGTCGTGCCGTCGGCCTGGACGAAGCGAACGCCGAGGGTCAGATCGCGTGCGGTGCCGTAGCGAAAGCGCAGCGGGCCGGCGGCGTTGCTGGCCAGGACGCCTCCGATCGATCGCGTCGATCCGCCGATCGGATCGAGCGCCAGCATCTGGCCTCGCTCGGCGAGCCGGCGGCCGAGCGCGGCGAGGGACGCCCCCGCCTCCACCGTCGCCACCATGTCCTCGGGCACGTAGTCGGTGACCGCGTTCAGCCGGGCGAGGTCCACCACCAGGTCGAGGCGGCGCGGCGGATTGCCGAGGGCGAGATTGGCCCCGCTGCCTCGCGGCGCCACCGCCAGGCCTTCGGTGTGGGCCAGCGCCAGCACCCGCCCCACCTCTTCCACGCCACCCGGCCGAGCCACCCAGCGGGGCGTGACCCCGTCCACCGCGTGCGCGTCGAGCGCGGCGGCCTCGTCGACCAGATGCTCACGACCGACGATGTCGGCGAGCGCCTCGGCGAGCGCGGGCGAGGAGACGGCCATCGCGCTCAGACCCAGGCGCCGGCCGGGATGCGGGAGGGCCCGGGGCGGAAGCCCTCGCCGCACGCCGGATGGGAGGGCAGGAGCTTGCCCGGGTTCATGATCCCGTCGGGATCGAAGACGCGCCGGAGCCGCGCCATGAAGTTGAGATCGGCGGGGGCGAATTGAAGCGTCAGGCTCTGCGCCTTGTCCACCCCGACGCCGTGCTCGCCCGTGACGCTGCCCCCGAGCGCCAGGCAGGCCCGGAGCAGCTCCTCGTTGACCTCCTTCGCCCGCTCGAGCTCGCCCGGCGCGCGATCGTCGTAGAGGATGATCGGATGGAGGTTGCCGTCCCCGGCGTGGAAGACGTTGGCGATCCGGAGCCCATGGCGCGCCCCGATGGCCTGCATCTCCCGCATGATCTCGGGCAGACGGGAGCGCGGCACGACCGCGTCCTGGAGAAACCAGTTGCTCGCCATGCGCCCCACGACGCCGGCCGCCTCCTTCCGTCCCTTCCAGAGGAGCGCCCGCTCGGCCTCGTCCTGCGCCACTCGGATCTCGAGCGCGGCATGATCCCGGCAGATGGGCACGATGCGCGCCGCCTGCGCCTCGACCTCCTCGCGCGGCCCGTCGAGCTCGATGAGCAGCACCGCCCCCGCCCCCTTGGGGTAGCCGGCGCCGATCCCCTCCTCGATGGCGCGCACGAAGAACTCGTCGATCAGCTCGAGCGCGGCGGGGATGATGCCGGCGGCGATGATGGCGGACACCGTCTCCGAGGCGTCGTCCAGCGTGGAGAACGAGGCGAGCAGGGTCTTCACGCTCTCGGGGACGTGCAGCAGGCGGACGATGGCGGCGGTCACGAGCCCGAGCGTGCCCTCGCCGCCGACGAAGACGCCGGTGAGGTCATAGCCCGGCCGCTCCGGGACCTTGCCCCCGAGCCACACGAGCTCGCCCGCGCCCGTCACCACCTGGAGTCCGAGCACGTGGTTCACCGTGATGCCGTACTTGAGGCAGTGCGGGCCGCCGGCGTTGGTCGAGCAGTTGCCGCCGATCGACGAGACCATCTGGCTCGATGGGTCGGGGGCGAAGTAGTAGCCGTGCTCGCGCGTCGCCTGGCTCAGCCAGAGATTGATCAGTCCGGGCTGCACCGTGGCGCAGCGGTTCGCGAGGTCCAGCTCGAGGATCCGGTTCATCCGGTTCATCGCCACCATGACGCCCCCGAGCGGCGCCATGGCGCCTCCGATGAGACCGGTCCCCGAGCCGCGCGGCACCACCGGCACGTGTTCCCGCCGGCACAGCCCGACCACGAGCGCGACCTGTTGGGCGGTCTCCGGCAACACCACCACGTCGGGGGCGCCCTTGTAGAAGGTGTGCATGTCGGCTTCGTAGGTGAGCCGCCCCTCGGGCGAGGACACCATGCCACGCTCACCGACGATCGCTTCCAGCTCCCGGAAGAGCTCGGGCTTCATCATGGCGCGAGACGGCGCGGTGGCGAGGGCTGGCCGATCGTGTGACAGGATTGCCGGTGCGAGGCTATCCGATCTTCCAGGTCTCTCCCGAGACGAGCAGCTTGGCGATGTCCCCCGGCCCCCGCTCGGAGATGGACTTCTGCTCCTGCTGGATCAGGATCTCCTCGTAGGTCGTCTCGCCCGCGTTGGCGGCCAGCACCCCGAGCGGGATCGGGTAGTCGGGGGCCCAGAGATGCGCCAGCACGAGCGCGGTCGCGCGATCGGTCTCGTCGTGCACCCAGAGCGCGCTCTCGGGCACGTCCTTGACCTTCACGACCTTGGGCTTGACGCCGTCGAGGACGAGGCCGCGACGATCGTCCACCGGACCGAAGACCAGCGGCTTGCCGTGCTGGACCTTGAGCTCGTGCAGGACCTTCGACTCCCGGTCGTAGAGCACGTTCCAGGCGAGGTCGTTGTAGACATTGCAGTTCTGCAGGATCTCGACGAAGGCCGCGCCCTTGTGCTGGGCGGCGCGCTTGAGCGTCTCCTCCATGTGGGCGATGTTGCGGTCGACGGTGCGGGCGACGAAGGTCGCGCCCGCGCCGAGGGCGAACGAGCACGGGCTCACCGGACGGTCGGCCGAGCCCATCGGGGTGGACTTGGTCACCTTGCCCAGCTCGCTGGTCGGCGAGTACTGGCCCTTGGTCAGCCCGTAGATCCGGTTGTTGAAGAGCAGGATCGTCACGTCCACGTTGCGCCGGAGGACGTGGAGCAGGTGGTTGCCGCCGATGCTCAGCCCATCACCGTCGCCGGTGACGACGAAGACCTTGAGCTCCGGCCGCGCCAGCTTGAGGCCGGTGGCGACGGCGGGGGCGCGGCCGTGGATGGTGTGGAAGCCGTAGGTGTTCATGTAGTAGGGGAAGCGGCTCGAGCAGCCGATGCCCGAGATGAACACGATGTCCTCCCTGGGAATCCCCAGATCGGGCATGGTCTTCTGCATCGCGCTCAGGATGGCGTAATCCCCGCAGCCGGGGCACCAGCGCACGTCCTGGTCGGACTCGAAATCCTTCTTCGTGTACTTCGGGGCGCCCCCCTGGGTCGCCCCCGGGGCTCCCGTGACCGTGCTCACTGCTTCGCCTCCACGAGTTGGTTGATCGCTTCGAGGATGTCCTGGCTCGCCAGCGGCATCCCGCTCACGCGGTTGTAGCCGACGGCGTCCACCAGGTACTCCGCGCGCAGGACGCGCACGAGCTGACCGCTGTTGATCTCCGGCACGAGCACGCGCCGGTACTGGCGCAGGATCTGGCCGAGGTCCGGCGGCAACGGGTTCAGGTGGCGCAGGTGCACCGACGCCACCGGTTTGCCCTCGAGCTGCGCCTCCTCCACCGCCGCGGTGATGGCGCCGTAGGTGCCGCCCCAGCCCACCACCAGCACGTCGCCCGTCGCCGGGCCGTTGATGCTCGTCGGCGGGATCTCCTGGGCCACGCGCCGCACCTTCTCGGCGCGCGTCTTCACCATGTGATCGTGGTTCTCCGGGTCGTAGGAGATATTGCCGGTGACGTCCTGCTTCTCGATGCCGCCGATCCGGTGCTCGAGCCCGGGCGTGCCCGGGCGCACCCACGGCCGGGCCAGGGTCGCCGGATCCCGGAGGTACGGGAAGAACCCTTCCCGCTCGGTGCGGAACTTCACCGGGATGTCGGGCAGCGTCTTGACGTCGGGGATGAGCCAGGGCTCCGACCCGTTGGCGAGATAGCCATCGCTCAGCACCATGACCGGCACCATGTACTTGATGGCGATCCTCACCGCCTCGTAGGCGATGTAGAAGCAGTCACCGGGGGTGCACGGCGCGATGACCACCACCGGGGACTCGCTGTTGCGGCCGTACAGGGCCTGCATCAGGTCGGCCTGCTCGGTCTTGGTGGGAAGCCCCGTGCTGGGGCCGCCGCGCTGGATGTCGAAGATCACGATGGGCAGCTCCGCCGTCACCGCCAGCCCGATCGCCTCGCCCTTGAGCGCGATGCCGGGGCCGCTCGAGGCGGTGATGCCGATCGCGCCGCCAAAAGCCGCGCCGATCACCGATGTCGCCGCCGCGATCTCGTCCTCGGCCTGGAAGGTGCGGACGCGGAAGCGTTTGTGCATGGCCAGCTCTTCGAGGATGCTGCTGGCGGGCGTGATGGGATAGGCGCCGAAGACGACGGGGATCTGGGTGCGCTCCGCGGCCGCCAGCAGCCCCCAGGCCAGCGCCCGGTTGCCCGTCATGCTGCGGTAGAGCCCCGGCGGCATCTCGGCCGCCTCGACGCCGTAGTGCTCGGCGAACATCTCGGCGGTCTCGCCGAAGGCGTGGCCGGCCTTCAGCGCCCGCGTGTTGGCCTCGACGAACAGCGGGTTCTTGGCGAAGCGCTTCTTGATCGCGTCGAGCGTCGGGTCCAGCGGCCGCGTGTAGATCCACGACACCAGCCCGAGCGCGAAGAAGTTCTTGCAGCGCTCCTTCTCCTTGGCGTTCAGGGCCAGGTCCTCGAGCGCCTTCTTCGTCATGCCGCTGATGTCGACCTGGTAGAGCCGGTACTTCTCCCCGAGCCCCGGGTCCTCGAGCGGGTTCTTGGCGTAGCCCGCCTTGTCCAGATTCCGCTGATCGAAGGCGGCCGTGTTCACGATCAGGATGCCGCCCGGCTTGAGGTCGGACTGATGCACCTTGAGGGCGGCCGGGTTCATCGCCACCAGGGCATCGAGCTGGTCTCCCGGCGTGTGGACGCGCTGGCTCCCGAACTGGAGCTGGAAGCTGGAGACGCCGAACAGCGTCCCCGCCGGCGCCCGGATCTCGGCCGGAAAGTTGGGCAGCGTCGAGATGTCGTTCCCCGCCCACGCCGCCTCGGTGGTGAACTGCTCGCCGGTGACCTGCATGCCATCACCCGAGTCTCCGGCGAACCGGATCACGGCGCGCGTGAGCGTGCGACGGGGTTTCTGGACGACCCCTCCGGGCGCTGCGGTCTCGCTCATCGGTCTCGTACCCTTTCCTTTCGTCTTTCGTCGATCCTGTCCAGACGCGTGCCTGACTCACCTCTGTTCGAGCGCCGGCTTTGCCGGCGCAACCCCTTCCTTAGGGGAAGGCTTCGGAGGGGGCCGTCGAGGCCCCCTCCGACTCTAGCCCGCGTCCACTTCGCTTGGATGCTTCAGCGCGTCTCCGGGACGCAGGTTCAGGACCGCCTCCGGGAACAGGTCCGCCATCCACTTGATGAAATGACTCACGGTCACCACTCCCACCGGGCGCCCGTCGCCATCCACCAGCGGGACCGTCCGATACCCGGCCACGCTCATGCGGTTCACCGCGTACGCCACCCGGTCGCTGACCGAGAGGGCGTCCGGATCGCGCGTCATCACCTGCCCCATCTGGGTGGCGAGGGGATTCAGCCCGACGGCGACCACGCGCGTCAGCACGTCGCGCTCGGTGAAGATCCCCACCAATCGCCCGTCGCCGTCCACGACCAGCACGGCCGCGCGGCGCATGGCCATCATGCTCGCGACCGCTTCCCCGACCGAGACCGTCTCCGCCACGCAGAGCGGTTCATCCGGACCCAGGGTCCGGATCGTGTCGTTCAGCAGAGCTCCCTTGATCTCGTGGAACTCCTCTTCCGGCGCCGCCGAGTAGCCCTCCTCGATCTCGCTCATACGCTCCCCCCGGCCGCCATGCGGCCCGCCGGGACGCACCGGCTCCAGAGTCGAGTCACAACGGAGTGAGCCTGGTTGGCCCGTATCCTGGGAATCCCGCACCGAGGCGTGACACTTCCCTAGTCATGCTACCGGACGCCTCCACGAGAAGCAAGATTGTCCGGCGGTCAGACCGCCAGACCAGGCCCCCTACAGTTCCAGCAGCTCCAGCTTGGGGGTGCGGGTCAGGTTCCGGCAGCCACCCTCCTCGACCAGGACCATGTCCTCGATCCGGACGGCGCCCCGCCCCGGGTAGTAGAGGCCCGGCTCCACCGTCACGACATGGCCGGCGCGCAGCTCGTGGTCGACCCGGCTCACCCGCGGCGGCTCGTGGATATCGAGCCCGACGCCGTGGCCGGTGCCGTGGAAGAACCCCCGGTTCCGGCCGTCCACCACCCCGCTCGTGAACCCCCGCGCCTCCAGCGTGGCGACGACCTCGGCGTGCACGGCCGCTCCCGAGGCGCCGGCGCGGATCAGCTCGATCCCTCGCCGCTGGGCGGCGAGCACCGCATCGTAGATGCGCCGGAGGTCCTCGCTGGCCTTGCCCTTCACCACCGTCCGGCTCATGTCGGCGAAGTACCGGGACTGCGAGGAGCGGGGGAAGATGTCGAAGATGATGGGCTGGTGGGGGCGGATTGGACCGGAGCCCTGATTGTGCGGATCGACGCCCTGCTCGCCGCAGGCGATGATGGTGTGCTGGGCGATGCAGTCGCGCTCCATGAGGGAGACGTTGACGATCTTCCTCAGCTCCTCGCTCGTCAGCGGCCGCCGCTTCCACATCACCTGGTCGCCCCGGATCACGCTCTCTCTCAGGACCTGGATCGCCGCGTCGAACGCCGCCTCGGTGTGGCGCTGCGTCTCCTCGATGGCGGCCACCTCCTCCTCGGACTTGATCAGTCGGGCCGGAAAGAACGGATGAGGCCGCGCGGTGACCGTGACGCCCCGCTCCCGCAGCCGGTCCGCCGGCTCGAGCGGAAAGTCCGCCGGCACCTCGACGGCCTTCACGCCATAGTCCTCGAGCAAGAGGCTCACCGTGTCAGTGAGGCGCGGGCTCGGGTACCGCTGGCGCGCCTTGGCCTCCCACTGGGAGAGCGAGAGCACCTCGTCCACCCGCGCCTGGGAACGCGCGCGGTCCACCTCGAGGTCGGACATCAGTAGGGTCTTCCGCCCGTTCACTTCCAGATAGACGAAGGGGTCGGGGGCCAGGAACCGGCAGGCGTAGTAGAGGTTGGAGTCCGCCTCGCTGGCGGCGATGATCAAGGACGCGGTGGGCGTGGTCACGGGCTCGCTCCTCCTGCCATCAGTGGTGGACGCGGGCGGCGCCGCGGCTCACGCATCGCGCCGCGTCCCTGCCCCTACCCTACCACGCCGACGCCGGTCGCAGGCGCGCGTGCGTCGCGCCGACGCCTCACCCGGCGGCCTCGTCGGGTTTCTGCAGCTGCTCCACGAACCGCGCCACCGCCGGCGTCATCCGCCTGCCCCGCCGGTGGATGATCCCGATCGGGCGGACCAGGCCGGGGAAGGTCAGCGGCAGCGCGACCACCGTTCGCATGCCGAGCTCTTTGAGGATCGTGGGGCGGGGCAGGACGCTGAGGCCGGCATTGATGCCGATGGCCTGCTTGATCGTCTCCACGTTGTCGAACTCCATCACGACCTCCACCTTGACCCCGTGCTGCTTGAGCGCGCGGTCGATGGCCTTCCTGATGGCGAGGTCGTGGTCGAAGGCGACGAACTTCTCGCCGGTGAGGTCGGCCGCCACCAGGGAGCGGCGGCGGGCCAGCCGATGCGTCGGATGAGCCACCAGCACCATGGGCTCGGAGCGCAGGGGCAGGACATCGAGCGCGCGCGTCGCCGCCGGGTAGGAGAGGACCCCGAGGTCGGCCTCGTCGTTGAGGACCGCGTCGACGACCTTGTGCGGGTGCAGGCACTCGAGCAGCACCCGCGCATGGGGGTAGGCCGCCATGAAGGGCTGCATGTGGCGACTCATGTCGTGGAGCCCTACCGAGTAGATGGCGGCCACCCGCACCGTCCCTTCCACGCGCTGCTTGACCACCGACAGCGCCGCCCGCGCCTTGTCGAATCCCTGCAGCAACGTCCGGCAGGCCTCGAAGAAGGTCCGGCCCTCTTCCGTGGGCTGCAGCGGGCGCCGCGAGCGGTCGAGCAGGGGCAGATCGAGCTCCGCCTCCAGTTGCTGGATGGACTGGCTGGCCGCGGACTGGGAGACCTTGTTGGCCGCCGCCCCGCGCGAGACGCTCCGGAGCCGGACCACGTCGCAGTAGAGCTTGAGGGTGTCCAGGTTCACGGGCCCACCTATATCACTATTAGATGCCCTAATGTACTGTTTTTGTAAATTTGGGCTTGGCTTATGATCTGCTTCCGGTGTACTCTGCTGTCTCGACCCGGCCGCTTCAAGGCCGAGGGACGGAAGGGGAACGACGATGGTCACGATGGCAACCGGCCTGCCCCCCGCGCAGGGTCTCTACGATCCCGCTCACGAGCACGACGCCTGCGGTGTCGGCTTCGTGGTCGACATCAAGGGCCGAAAGTCGCACGCGATCGTCAGCCAGGCGCTCACCGTGCTGAAGAACCTGCTGCACCGCGGGGCCTGCGGCTGCGAAGTCAACACGGGGGACGGCGCCGGCATCCTGATCCAGATGCCCCACGCCTTCCTCCGCCGCGAGTGCGGCCGGCTGGGCGTCGCCCTCCCCGCGCCGGGTCAGTACGGCGCCGGGCTCGTGTTCCTCCCGCGCGACCCGCGGGAGCGGGCGGAGTGTCAGGCTGTCCTCGAGCGGATCGCCACCGAGGAAGGACAACGGGTCCTCGGGTGGCGCGATGTGAGGACCGACGACTCCCCGGTGGGGCCGACCGCCCGTTCCGTCGAGCCGGTCTTCAAGCAGGTCTTCATCGGCCGGGCGGCCGCCGTCCCCGATCGGGCCACCTTCGAGCGGAAGCTCTACGTGATCCGCAAGCGCGCCGAGCACGCCGTGCGCGGGAGCGAGCTCGCCGAGCGCAAGTTCTTCTATCTGCCGAGCCTCTCCGCCAACACCCTCATCTACAAGGGGATGCTCTCGGCGGACCAGATCGAGACCATGTTCCCCGACGTGACCGACCCGCTGGTGGAATCGGCGCTGGCCCTGGTCCACCAGCGCTTCTCGACCAACACGTTCCCCTCCTGGCCGCTCGCGCACCCGTATCGCTACATCGCCCACAACGGCGAGATCAACACGCTGCGCGGCAACATCAACTGGATGCACGCGCGGGAGTCGATCTGCCGCTCGGCCCTGCTCGGCGACGATCTCAAGAAGATCCTCCCCATCGTCGTCGAGGGCGGCAGCGACTCCGCCATCTTCGACAACGTGCTCGAGTTCCTGGTGATGGCGGGCCGGCCGCTGCCGCTGGCCGTGCTCATGATGATCCCCGAGGCCTGGAGCGGCCACGAGTCCATGTCCGAGGAGCGCAAGGCCTTCTACGAGTACCACGGCTGCCTCATGGAGCCGTGGGACGGCCCCGCCTCCATCGCCTTCACCGACGGCACCGTCATCGGCGCCGTGCTGGACAGGAACGGGCTCCGGCCCTCGCGCTACTACGTCACCAAGGACGGCCTCGTGGTGATGGCCTCCGAGGTCGGCGTCCTCGACATCCCGGCCGAGCGGGTGCTGCTCAAGGAGCGCCTGCACCCGGGCCGGATCTTCCTCGTCGACACCGCCCAGGGCCGGATCATCGACGACGCCGAGCTGAAGCACGTCTACGCGACCCAGCACCCCTACGGGGAGTGGCTCAAGACCTACCTGAAGCCGCTCGAGAGCCTGCCCGAGTCGCCCCACGTCCACGAGCCGGATCACGCCTCGGTGCTCCAGCGTCAGCAGGTCTTCGGCTACACCCAGGAGGACCTGCGCATCCTGCTCGCCCCCATGGCGGTGAACGGCGAGGAGCCGGTAGGCTCCATGGGCACCGACACGTCGCTCGCGGTGCTGTCGAATCGGCCGCGCGTCCTGTACGACTACTTCAAGCAGCTCTTCGCCCAGGTCACCAACCCTCCGCTCGACGGCATCCGCGAAGCGCTCGTGACGCAGATCGCCACCAGCATCGGCCCCGAGGGCAATCTCCTCGAGCCCACGCCCGAGGCGTGCCGTCAGATCAAGCTCAGCACGCCCATCCTCGACAACGAGGAGCTGGCGCGCATCCGTCATGTCGACCTGCCCGGCTTCAAGGCCGCCACCGTCTCCATGCTCTTCCCGGTGGCCGAGGGACCCGCGGGATTGGCACGGGCCATGGAGGAGCTGTGCCGGCAGGCGAGCCGGGCCGTCGCCGAGGGCAACACCTACGTCATCCTCTCCGACCGCGGGGTGGACGCCCGGCATGCGCCCATCCCCGCGCTCCTGGCGACGTCGGGCGTCCACCACCACCTCATCCGCGAGGGCAGTCGCGTCAAGATCGGGCTCGTCATCGAGACGGGGGAGCCGCGCGAGGTGCACCACATGGCGTTGCTCCTGGGCTACGGCGCCGGCGCCATCAACCCGTACCTCGCCTTCGAGACCCTCGATGACATGATCGGCCAGGGGCTCCTCCCCGGGCTCGACCACAAGAGCGCGGTCACGAATTACATCAAGGCGCTCAACAAGGGAGTCCTCAAGGTCATCTCCAAGATGGGAATCTCGACCATCCACTCCTATCGGGGCGCCCAGATCTTCGAGGCGATCGGGCTCAACCGGGAGTTCGTGGATCGCTACTTCACCTGGACCGCCTCGCGGATCGGCGGCATCGGGATCGACGTGATCGCCCAGGAAGCGCTCCTGCGCCATCAGAGAGCCTATCCCGCCCGGCCGGTGGGACCGTCCGAGCTCGACGGGGGCGGCGAGTACCAGTGGCGTCGCGACGGCGAGTACCATCTCTTCAACCCGGAGACGGTCTTCAAGCTCCAGCACGCCACGCGGAGCGGTCAGTACCGGATCTTCAAGGAGTACACGGCGCTGGTCGACAACCAGAACCGTCACCGGGCGACGCTGCGCGGCCTCTTCGAGTTCAGGCTCGCCGAGAGGCCGATTCCGCTCGAGGAGGTCGAGCCGGTCGAGGCCATCGTGAAGCGCTTCGCCACCGGCGCCATGTCCTACGGCTCCATCAGCCTCGAGGCGCACGAGACGCTGGCCATCGCCATGAACCGGATGGGCGGCAAGTCCAACACGGGCGAGGGCGGCGAGGATCCCGCCCGGTACCAGCGCGATCCGAACGGGGACTGGCGGCGGAGCGCGATCAAGCAGGTCGCCTCGGGGCGCTTCGGCGTCACCAGCGAGTACCTGGTCAACGCCGACGACCTCCAGATCAAGATGGCCCAGGGCGCCAAGCCGGGCGAGGGCGGCCAGCTCCCCGGCCACAAGGTCTACCCGTGGATCGCCAAGGTGCGTCACTCGACCCCGGGCGTCGGGTTGATCTCGCCGCCGCCCCATCACGACATCTACTCCATCGAGGACCTGGCTCAGCTCATCCACGACCTGAAGAACGGGAACCCGAAGGCGCGGATCAGCGTCAAGCTCGTCTCCGAGGTCGGGGTCGGCACCGTGGCCGCCGGCGTGGCGAAGGCCCACTCCGACGTCGTCCTCATCTCGGGCCATGACGGCGGCACCGGCGCCTCGCCGCTCACCTCGATCAAGCACGGGGGCACCCCGTGGGAGCTGGGGCTCGCCGAGACCCAGCAGGTCCTGGTGATGAACAAGCTCCGCGACCGGATCATCGTCCAGACCGACGGCCAGATGAAGACCGGGCGCGACGTGGTCGTGGCGGCGCTGCTGGGCGCCGAGGAGTACGGCTTCTCCACCGCGCCCCTCGTCGTCATGGGCTGCATCATGATGCGCGTCTGCCACCTCAACACCTGCCCGGTGGGGATCGCCACCCAGGACCCCCGGCTCCGCGCCAAGTTCACGGGCCAGCCCGAGTTCGTCCAGAGCTTCTTCCGCTTCATCGCCGAGGAGGTGCGGGAGTACATGGCCCGGCTCGGCTTCCGCACCATGGACGAGATGATCGGGCGCGTGGACACGCTCGACGTCATGCCGGCGGTGGACCACTGGAAGGCGCGCGGGCTCGACTTCTCGGCGATCCTCTACCGCCCCCCGGTGGGGCCCGAGGTCGCCATCCGCAAGGTGGTCGAGCAGGACCACGGGCTCGAGCAGTCGCTGGACATGACCACGCTCCTGCCGATGTGCAAATCGGCCCTCGAGAAGAAGGAGCCGGTGGACATCCGGCTGCCCATCCGGAACGTGAACCGCACGGTGGGGACCATCCTGGGCTCCGAGATCACGCGGCGCCATGGCCCCCAGGGCCTGCCCGACGACACCATCCGCATCCACTTCACGGGCTCCGCCGGCCAGAGCTTCGGCGCCTTCCTCCCGCGCGGGATCACCCTCACCCTCGAGGGCGATGCCAACGATTACATCGCCAAGGGGCTCTCGGGCGGCAAGATCATCGTCTACCCGCCGCGCGAGGCGACCTTCGTGGCCGAGCAGAACATCCTCGTCGGCAACGTGGTGCTCTACGGCGCCACCAGCGGCGAGGCCTACTTCCGCGGCGTGGCGGGCGAGCGCTTCGCGGTGCGCAACAGCGGCGCATTGGCGGTGGTCGAGGGAGCCGGGGACCACGGCTGCGAGTACATGACGGGCGGGCGCGTGGTCGTCATCGGCGAGACGGGCCGGAACTTCGCGGCCGGCATGTCCGGCGGCCTCGCCTACGTGCTCGACGAGGCCGGCGCCTTCAAGGGCCGCTGCAATCTCGGCATGGTGGACCTCGAGCCCGTGGTCGACACCGAGGACGTGGAGACGATCAAGGACCTCCTCGCCCGCCATATCCGGTACACGCAGAGTCCGGTGGCCGCGCGGCTCCTGGTGGATTGGGGGCGGGCGCAGGAGAAGTTCGTCAAGGTGATCCCCAAGGACTACAAGCGCGTGCTCGCCGCGATCAAGAAGGCGCAGGAGACGGGGATCTCGGTGGACGAGGCCATCATGGCCAGCGCCCATGGATAGAGCGATCGGAGGGGGCCTCGACGGCCCGCTCCGAGGCCTCCCCCAGGGACAGGGTTGCGCCGACGGAGCCGGCGCTCGAACGGGGTTCAATCGGACGCGCTGCGCGAAGATGCCACGGGCATGCTGAATGGGTAAGGTCACCGGGTTCATCGAGTTCAAGCGCGACAAGCAGCCGTATCGACCGGTCGACGAGCGTCTGCGCGACTGGCAGCAAGTCATGCTGGCCTGGCCGACAGAGCAGCTCCAGAAGCAGGGCGCCCGCTGCATGGACTGCGGCATTCCCTTCTGTCATCAGGGCTGCCCCCTCGGGAACCTCATCCCCGACTGGAACGACCTCGTGTACCGCGACAAGTGGCGCGAGGCCATCGACCGGCTGCACGCGACGAACAATTTCCCCGAATTCACGGGCACGCTCTGCCCAGCGCCGTGCGAGGGCTCCTGCGTGCTCGGGATCAACGACGACCCCGTCACGATCAAGGCCATCGAGCTGGCGATCATCGACCACGCCTGGGAGGAGGGCTGGATCACCCCCGTGCCGCCCGCGGTGAGGACCGGCAAGAAGGTGGCGGTGATCGGCTCGGGGCCGGCGGGGCTCGCCGCGGCCCAGCAGCTCAACCGCGCCGGCCACCGGGTGACCGTCTTCGAGCGGGAGGACCGGATCGGCGGGCTCCTGCGCTACGGGATCCCCGAGTTCAAGATGGAGAAGCGCGTCCTCGACCGGCGCCTCGATCAGATGAAGATCGAGGGCGTCGAGTTCAAAGTCAACTGCCACGTGGGGGTCACCGTCGCCGTGGAAGAGCTCCGGAG
>WNGE01003771.1_pt1 | contig 21069 bp, 17 predicted proteins | sample 5400651 | NCBI WGS metagenome assembly WNGE01 (sample SAMN13153370, study PRJNA577476) | soil metagenome | isolation source: 60 cm soil or saprolite under grassland replicate 2 | place: USA:California | collected 2016-06-15 | reverse complement strand
CCTGACGGCAGCAGCCGCCTTCGATTCTGTTGTCAGCACAAACACATGGACCGGCAGGCGGCTGCGCCTTATGCCCGGCTCCGCCAGGCCAACGCACCGCCGCAGGTCAGAACCCCAAGTGCGGCTGCCGTACTAGGCACTAGGCCGATTTCATGGCGGTCGAGGCGCGCATCCTCGAGGGCATCAAGCAACTGGCTCAGCCGGGAACCGGCTATGCCGACCTGCCGTGCTTCGACCTGATCCGGGGTTTGTCGCCAGATCCAGATCAGCGCCAGACCCGGGCCTTCGATGCCGGGCGGAATCCGTCAATCCTGGCGCTGGTGCCATTCGATCCGGAGTATGTGCGGCGGAACTGGGAGCGGATCAGGGATAACCTGCCCGCCACCGCCCGGTCGGAGATCAGGATCCGCCGTGAAGGGGCGGAAGAGATCCAGCCGCCGAGGCTGGAGCGCACCTTGGACCTTGACTCGCCTCGCGTCATATCGGCGCAGCTCTTCGAGGCCATACGGCTGACGGACTTCTGCCTCGTCGACGTGACCAGCGCGCGCCCCAACGTGTTCTTCGAGCTGGGGGTGCGTCTCGCCGCCAACCGCCTGCACCCGGTCGTGGTGGTCGACCCGCACTATCAGGCCGATGGCACGCAGACCGCGCCGCCCCAGGCAGTGAGCAACCAGCTGGTCATGTTCCGGCGACTGCTGCAGCCGGTGGAATACGACCCGACGGACTTCGATGATCTCGATGCCTTCCGCCGGATGGTCGAACGGCACCTGGAACTGCGCCGCCTCCTTCAGGACCAGGACGATCCCCGGGCGGAATCGCTGCTTGGCGGGGTCCCTCCGTGCGGGGTGTACGACATCGCCTGGTGCTATGCCGCCCCGGCCGACGAGGCGGTCTCCACTCCCGTGGAGGAGCACCTTCAGTCCCGGGGCGAAGCGCTCTTGGTGGATCGGTCCTCCGGGCAGCGACATCTCATCTACCCCGCTCAGCATGCCCTCACCGAGGCAGCCGAGCAGACCGGACGGGAGCACCTCATCGCGGCCTGGCTCTACCTTCACTTCCGGATGCGTGCGGGAGACGGCGGTGACGAGAGCCTGGCCAACCGGTACCAGACGCTGACCGGCAAGCTGTTCGACCTTCTCGCGGATGCCGGCGACCAGGCTGACGCTGATTTCGTCGACAGCATCGAACGATGGCAGGCTGATGGCCCTGGCCAGCCAATTCCTCCGGACGGGGTGAGAGCATGACCGAGGTCCCTCAGGAAATCGCCGAGCGGCTTGCGGTGCGGGCGCGGCTCGATAGTTCCCGCGGCAACTACGAGGAGGCGATAAGGCAGCAACGTGAGGCGGTAAGGATCCTGGAGCGCGAATCCGCCAGCCTGCCGCAGGACTCGCAGACCCTGGCCGACGAGCGGAAAGAGTACGCGCACCGCCTCTCGGATTACTGGGGCAGGCTCGGCGGGATCTACCGGAAGGCGGACATGACCGAAGAGGCAGTGGAGGCGTACCGGCACGGGATGGAGATCGAAAAGGAGTACCGGCTCGACGATTCCTACAACCGCACCAATTGGATCGTCCTGCAGGTGCTCGACGATCCGGCGCGGCTGCCCGATCTCCGCGATGAGATCGAGGATGCCATCGCGCTCATCCAGGTCCAGGTGGAGGGTCCGCGCCGGAAGCAATGGTGGGCCTGGGCGGACCTGGGGCTGCTCTGCCATCTGGACGGGCGGGTCCGGGAGGCCCGGCAGGCCTACCAGCGTTTCCAGATGGTCGGCGCCAGGTCGGCGGATTGCCGGTCGGTGCTTGACGTCGTGAGCTCAGTCAGGGCACGAGTCGCGCCATCGGAACCAGAACTAGCGGCCGAGATGGCCGAGACGATCCAGGCTCTCGAATCCGCCGCTGGCCGCACGACAGGCTAGGGATCCTAGTGAACGTAGCGCGCCCACGCGCAGGATGCCGGCAGCAACTCCCAGACGCGGCCACGGACCAAGGCCGCGTTATCGTCCTCCCTGGAGCCATGACTGACGAAAATCCTCAAGTCGAGGCCCCCTGAGGATTTTCTTCTGCTTTCTTCTCATCTTTGCGGGTCCAAGCGGCCATCCAGCTTTCGTTCTCGCGCGAGATGACGCTTTCACATTTCTGGACGAGCGCGGCCGCCGCCTCGACGCTGTTGTCCTCGCTGGCTCGCCATTCCCGCACGATCTTCTCGAGCTGACGGGCCGTGGCCATGTAGGAGACAACCAGATGCTCATAACGCTCCGCCGCTATGTGAGAAGTGATAGCGGCCGCGACGGTTGTGACCACGGCGACCCAGGCGCTGTAACCGCCGACATGCGTGGCGGCGGCAATTGCACTGAGCGCCGTTGCTATCAGGCTGAGCGAAAACTCTGCACCGCGGAACAACGTCAGCCGCTGCTGGTGTTCTTTGGCCCGCCGCCGGTAGTATCCCTGGATCTGGTCTTCCACGCGATCTTTCAGGTACGAATCGATGTCGTGGACCGGCGGCATCGCCTTGTGATCGCCCGGCAACCCAAGCGTATGGCCGGCCAGGTCGTCCACATCACCCCTTATCTGGTCGGCTTTCTTGTTCAGTTCCCCGTCACGCTTGGCGTCGTTGTAGGGCGGCACGGCGGTCAGGTAGAGGTATATCTCGGCTTTCAGCCCTTCCGACGCGGAGCGGGCCCGTGTCCAGCTTTCGATTGCGCCCTGGCTCAGCTTGGTCTTCTGGATGGAAGGGACTACAGCGAGCATGACGGCGGAGGCGATGCTCAGGCCCTGCCCCAACCCGGTTTTCAGGCCGGCTTGTGTGGCTGCGGTGGCCAGAACCGCTCCCAGGATGGCGAATGCCAGAGCGGTGCTGCGCCAGTTTCTGATGCTCTTCCTTAGCCGGCTAGCCGCCCTTGACCATTGCTGCTGGTCATTCCAGACATCGCTCACGGTGGCGGTGCTCTTCACCATGCTCGCGCCCCTCCCTGGCCAGACATGGATTGCCATCGCAACCCACGCGATGGCGGCCAGAATACGCCGGTGCCGCCGGAATGGATAAGGTGTTCCTGGTATCGATCCTTCTGCAGCTGGGCCGGACCACCATGCGCTTATGCTCTACCAGGCGCATGACGCGCGCGCAGCATTCACATAAGTGGCCGTCAGCGGCGATCGCGGGCACGTCCGCTGATCGCGGGCGTCGTCAGCGGTCGCGGACGCCCGGGGTGACCAGGCCGCTCTCGTAGGCGATGACGACGAGCTGGGCGCGGTCGCGCGCGTTCAGCTTGGTCATGATGCGGCTGACGTGGGTCTTGGCGGTCAGCGGGGACAGGAACAGCCGGCCGGCGATCTCGTCGTTGGACAGGCCCTCGGCCACTAGCGCCAGCACCTCGCGCTCCCGTTCGGTCAGCCCGGCCAGCACCCGGTCGCTGGGCGGCGGGCGCTCGGGGCGGGTGGCCAGGTCGGTGATGAGCCGCCGGGTCACGCTCGGCGACAGCAGCGCGTCACCCCTGGCCACCACCCGGACCGCCTGCAGCAGGTCGGCGGGCTCGGTGTCCTTGACCAGGAAGCCGCTGGCCCCGGCGCGGATCGCCTGGTAGACGTACTCGTCGGACTCGAAGGTGGTCAAGATGATCACCTTGACCCCGGCCAGGTCGTCGTCGGCGGAGATCCGGCGGGTGGCTTCCAGGCCGTCCACCCCGGGCATCCGGATGTCCATCAGCACCACGTCGGCGCGCTCGCGGCGGGCCAGGTCGACCGCCTGGGCCCCGTCGATGGCCTCGCCCACCACCTCGAGGTCGTCGGCGGCGTCGATGAGCACGTGGAACCCGGCGCGGATCAGCGCCTGGTCATCGGCGAGCAGGACCCGGATCACGGTCGGGCTCCTTCCTGCTCCGTCTGCTCCGTGACGGAGCTGTTGAGGGGTAGCCGGGCCGCGACCCGGAAGCCGCCGGCCGGGCCAGGACCGGCCTCGACTGTACCGCCCACGGCGGCGGCGCGCTCCCGCATCCCGGCCAGCCCGTGGCCGTCGCCATTTCCCGCGATGACGGCCTGGCCCCGGCCGGTGTCGGTCACGTCGATGCGCAGTTCGTCGCGGGCGTAGCCGAGGGCGACCGCGGCGGTGGCCGGGCCGGCGTGCCGGATGGTGTTGGTCAGCGATTCCTGGATGATCCGGTACGCGGCCAGGTCCACCGCGCCCGGCAGCGGCACCCGGTCCCCCGTCACGGTGAGCGTTGTTTCCAGGCCGGCCCGGCGGGCGCCCGCGATGAGGTCCTCGAGCTGGGCGGTGCCCGGAGCCGGCTGGGTCGGGTCGGCGTCGTCGGCCTGGCGCAGCACGTTCAGGATGGCGCGCAGCTCCCTGAGCCCCTCCTTGCTCGCGGTCTTGATCGCCTGCAGGGACTCGGCGGCCGCCTCCGGGCGGGTGGGCAGCACGTGGGCGGCCACCCCGGCCTGCACGTTGATGGTGGCCATGGTGTGGGCCACCACGTCGTGCAGCTCGCGGGCGATGCGCAGCCGTTCCTCGTCGAGGCGGCGGCGGGCGTCGTGTTCGGCCCGGTCGCGGATGGAGGCCACGTAGGCGTTCCGGTTCGCCACCGCGATCCCGGCGAACAGCGCCGCGGCGACCATGAACGGGATGATGTCGAACCCGCCGCCGCTGATGTGGCCCATCGGGTTGTTCGCCGCGGTGACCGTCAGCAGGATACCGAGCGTCACCACGGCCGCGGCGACCGCCCGGCGGACGCTCACCTGGGTGGCCACGGTGTACAGGGCGAAGATGGGGGCGATCAGGACGGCGCCGTTGACGAACCCGAGCAGTGAGTACGCGGATACCGCGGCGGTCGAGAGGACCAGCACAGTGACCGGGTAGCGGCGCCGCCAGGCCAGGACCAGGCAGGCCACCGCGACGAGCAGCAGCGCGGCGCCGGGCTGCGGCACCGCGTGGTTGCGGAACTGGAGCCGGTCGGAGGGGTTCGACGGGTGGGCCTCGCCGTAGCTGCCGAGCAGCAGGAGGACGGTCAGCAGGGCGGCGAGAATCGCGTCCCTGACCGGCGAGCTGGTCACTCGCCGCCACACCACCGCCGCGCGCTCCATGTTGGCAAGACTAAGCACCCCGGGGCCTGACGTCTCCCCTCCCGGGTTGTGTCCCCGGCTACTCCCCCGGGAGTACGCCGGGCGCGGCTAATCCGGCGGCGGTACGGCCAAGTGCCATCCGTAGCGGGACGACCGGCGGGGGGCCGCGGCGGCACGCTTGAGCAGCAGCTGGCGGAGCGGCCGCCGGCACCCGAATCGGAGACCCGGAGGTCACGATGCCAGCGCTCACCCGCTTCGTCCTCCGCCACAAGGCGCTCGTGACCCTGTTCTGGGTCGTCGTGGCGGCTGTCGGCGTGATGACCATCAGCGGCACTACCCACCGGATGACCAACGACTTCTCCATGCCGGGGCAGGCGTTCAAGGTCGACAACCAGATCGTCAGGCAGTACGGCAACGGCGGCTCGCAGGCCCCGTACGTACCGGTGATCACGGTCCCGGCCGGGCAGAAGGTCACCGACCCGGCGGTGGCGGCGGCCACCGGACGCGCGTTCGGCGCGCTGGGCCGGGCGATACCCGGCGTGCGGATCGCGGACTACGCGACTACTCATAACCCGGCCTTCGTGACCCGGGACGGCCGGTCCACCTTCGCGCTGGTGTACACGGCGCCGGTGAGCGGCTTCGGCGGCGTTGGTCTCGGCCCGGTGATCGAACGGGCCGTCACGGCGGCCGCGTCGCCCCTTGGAGCCGGATGGCACGTCGGGGTCACCGGCTCGCAGCTGCTGGCTGACGGGCAGCCGTCCTCATCCAAGGGCACCGGGCTGATGACCGAGGCGATGATCGGCTCGGTCGGCGCGCTGGTCATCCTGGCGCTGGTGTTCGCCAGCTTCCTGGCGCTGCTGCCGCTGCTCATCGGCGGCATCTCGGTGCTGGCCACGTTCCTGGTCGTGGGCGGCCTCACCGAGGTGACCGGGGTGAGCCAGATCGTCGAGTTCCTGATCGCCCTGATCGGGCTGGGCGTGGCCATCGACTATTCGCTGCTCGTGGTCAGCCGCTGGCGCGAGGAGCGGGCGGCCGGCCGGGACAATGCGGCCGCCGTGACCGAGGCGATGAACCACGCGGGCCGGGCCGTGGTGTTCTCCGGCCTGACCGTGGCCATCGGGCTGCTGTCGATGATCGTCCTGCCGGTGCCCATGCTGCGCAGCGTCGGCTACGGCGGCGTGCTGGTGCCGCTGGTGTCGGTGGTTGTCTCCGTCACCCTGCTCCCGGTGATCCTGGCCACCGTCGGCCCGCGCCTGGACTGGCCGCGGCTGCGGACCGAGCGCCGCGCCAGCCGGGTGTTCTCGGCCTGGGCGCGCGGCGTCTACCGGCACCGCTGGCTGGCCGCGCTGGCCGGGCTCGGCATCCTGGCCGCGCTCATGCTCCCGGCGCTATCCCTGCACCTGGGTGAGCCCGGCAGTTCGGCCCAGGCCACCAGCGGGCCCGCGCACGACGCGCTGGTCACGCTGACCGACGGCGGGATTCCGTCCGGCGTGCTCACGCCGGCCGAGGTGCTGACGTCCTCGGGTGCCGCTGGTCCGGCTTCGGTCGCGGCCTCGGCTGCCCGGGTGCCCGGCGTGTACGCCGCCGTGGCGCCGGCCACGCCGGACTACCAGCGGGACGGCACGGCGATCGTGACCGTGATCCCGGTGGCCGAGAGCAGCGTGCCGGCCGGACAGACGACCATCGCCGGGCTGGAGCAGTCGCTGCTGGACAGGCCGCACGTGATCGGCATCGGCGGTGACGGCGCGGCGCTGATCGACTTCAACCACGCGGTCTACGGCGACTTCCCGCTCATGCTCGCCATCATCAGCGTCGCCACCTTCCTGCTGCTGACCCGGGCCTTCCGCTCGGTGCTGCTGGCCGCCAAGGCGGTGGTGTTCAACCTGATCTCGCTGGCCGCCGCCTACGGCGTGCTGACGTGGGTGTGGCAGGACGGGCACGGGTCCGGGGCGCTGTGGGGCATCCCGGCCACCGGGGCGATCACGATGTGGGTGCCGCTGATGGTGTTCGCCTTCCTGTTCGGCCTGTCGATGGACTACGAGGTGTTCATCCTCACCCGCGTCCGCGAGGCGTATGACCGCTCTGGTGACGCCCGGCACGCGGTGGTGGAAGGCCTGGGCCGGACCGGGCGGCTGGTCACCAGCGCGGCGGCCATCTTGATGCTGAGCTTCCTGTCCATGTCCACCGGCCCGCAGACCGACCTGAAGATCCTGGCCACCGGGCTGGGGGCCGGCATCCTGATCGACGCGGTAGTGGTCCGCTGCCTGCTCGTCCCGGCGCTGGTCGCGCTGTTCGGCCGGGCCAACTGGTGGCTGCCGTCCTGGCTGGCGCGAGTACTGCGGATCCCGGCCCCGGCGGTTCCGGCGGTTGCGGCGGTTGCGGCGGGGCTCGGCGCTGAGCCGCCCGGGCCGCGGGCCGGCGAGCTCGAGGTGTCCGGGGTGCGGTAGCGGCCCCCGGGCGGCCGGGCCAGGCGGGTGTCCCGCCTGGCCCGGCTCGGTTCATGACGTACTGGCATAATCCTCATCTGACGGCTGAGCCGATCATGGGAGGCGCATCGTGAGCGGGTACCTGGACAACTCCGGCCGGGAGGACGTGCTGACCGGGGGCTCCCGGATGATCGGCATCGACACGCCGAAGGGGCCGTACCGGGTGTGGGTGAAGCGGACCGGCAACAACCCGCGGCTGCGGGTGCTGCTCCTGCACGGCGGGCCGGGCGCGACGCACGAGTACCTGGAGGCGTGCGACAGCTACCTGCCCGGCGCGGGGATCGAGTACTACTACTACGACCAGCTCGGCTCGGGTAACAGCGACCAGCCGGACGAGCCGTCCCTGTGGGACCTGGACCGCTTCGTCGACGAGGTGGAGCAGGTCCGGCGGGCACTCGGGCTGGACCGGTCCAATTTCGTCCTTTACGGGCAGTCATGGGGCGGGCTGCTGGCCATCGAGTACGCCCTGCACCACCAGGAGCACCTGCGCGGGATGGTCATCTCCAACATGATGTCCAGCGTCCCGGCCTACAACGCCTACGCCGAGCAGGTCCTGATGCCGGCCATGGACCCCGGCGCGCTGGCCGAGATCAAGTCACTGGAGGCCGGCGGCGACATCGAGAACCCCAGGTACATGGAACTGCTGAACGAGCAGCACTACGTGCACCACGTACTGCGGATGCCGGTCGCGGACTGGCCCGACCCCGCGGTGCGCGCCTTCGCGCACATCAACCCGGCGATCTACGTGTCCATGCAGGGGCCGAGCGAGCTGGGCATCAGCGCCGACGCCAGCCTGGCCCACTGGGACCGCACCGGGGAGCTGGCCTCCATCGACGTGCCGGCCCTGGTCATCGGCGCGCAGCACGACACCATGGACCCCGCGTTCATGAAGATGATGGCGGAACGCCTGCCGCAGGGCCGCTACCTGCACTGCCCGGACGGCAGCCACCTGGCCATGTACGACGACCAGGTGGTGTACTTCGCCGGCCTGATCGACTTCCTGCGCGGCCTGGAGGGCTAGTCCCGGACGAAACAACCCATGCAGGAACGAGCCGAGGCGGGTCCGCGCATGATCGTGGACAGAAACCTGCGCAATCCGGGGGTGCGCAATCCGGGGGGTGACTGTCCACCACGATCATGGCCGCCGCCCGGCGGGCCACATCAGCAGTCACGCCAGCCCCGCGGGAACGGGCCGGGGCGGCCGGGCGGATCATCGTGGGCCGAAATTCCCGCTATCAGGGGTATAACGACACCCACTCATGGGTGCTGCGAAAGATGTGGCAGCTGATGCGGCGCTCTCCCTCGGCCAGCGTCACTGAAACATACTTCACTGAAGTATGGTCCAGCTGGGGCGTCAGGCGATGAGGCCGAGTTCCCTGGCCCGGGCGACGGCCTCGGTGCGGTTGGCCGCGCCGAGCTTGCCGAGAACATGGCTGACATGCTTCTTCACGGTGTCGAGGGTGATGACGAGCTCGCCGGCGATGGCCTGATTCGACTGGCCCGCCGCGAGCATCTGGAGCACCTCGAGCTCGCGGTTGGTCAGCGGCTCGACAATGCCCGGTACCGCCGGCGCGCGGCCTCGCCGGGGATCGGACTCTGACTTGGCGGCCGCGGTGTCGAATGCGCGGTTGAGCCGGGCCAGGTAGCCGATCGGGATCCTGCCCTCGCCCCGGCCTGTCCGCTGGCCGGCGGCCGGTGACAGCAATCGGTCGGCTTCGGCCGGGCGGCCTCGCAGCCACCCGGCCATGCCCGCGTACCACCCGATGATGGTGCCGAGCATCACTTCGCCCTCGCGCCGGGCGGCCATGGCCCGGAGGACGAGATCGACGGTGGTCTCGGCGTCGCCGCGAAGTTCGGCGAGGTACACGCGAAGGAGCGTGACCGCGGCCGGGACGTTCACCAGCAGGCTCGACGCCCTCCCGGCGGACGGCTCGAACCTCTGGTCTGCATCGGCCGACGCCCGTTCGGCCAAATCCAGCAGCGCCTCGGCCTCCGCCGGGCCGCCGTCGAGCAGGGCCAGCCGGGCCCGCGCCAGCAGCAGGCGGGCCCGCGAGCCGGCCAGTTCCGGCGGCAGCAAGGCCAGCCACCGCCGCACCGTCGATACCTCTCCGTGGAGGTAGAAGCGCTCGTCGAAGTGCTCCTCGATGAGCTGGGCGGCCCGGGTCGTCTCCCCGGCGGCTACGGCGTGGCTGATCGCGTCGTCGGCCAGGTCATGTTCGGCGTACCAGGCCGCCGCGTTGCGGTGCAGTTGTGCGGCGCGGCCAGGCTGCTGTTCCAGCCGGGCGCGCAACAGGTCGGCGAACAACTGGTGGTAGCGCCACCAGCCGCGCACCTCGTCCAGCGGCAGCAGGAACAGCCCGGCCCGCTCCACCTGCTCGAGCAGGGCCTGGCTACCCGGCGGGATGACGGGCCGGCATGCCGAGCAGGACCGGAGCCGCGGCGCTCACCGGAGCAGCGCTCACAGGGGCAGCGCTGACCGGAGCGGAAGCCGCGGCGGCTTCCCAGGCGTCGCCGGCCCGGGTGCGGCGGACGGACAGCGGGACGGCGTCGGACAGCAGGTAGTGCGGGGCGCCGCGGGTGACGGTCACCGTGACGACGTCGCCGGGGCGTGGCACGGTCTGGTCCGGGGTGAAGTGCACCAGGCGGTTGTCCCTGGCCCGGCCGGACATCCGGTGGGTGGCGGCGTCCTTGCGGCCCTCGCCCTCGGCCACCAGCACCTCGACGGCCGTCCCGGCCAGCTTCTGGTTCTCCGCGTAGGTGGTCTCCTCGACCAGCGCGGTGAGCCGCTCGTAGCGCTCCTGCACGACCTCGGCGGGCACCTGGTCGTCCATGGTGGCGGCCGGGGTGCCCGGGCGGATGGAGTAGCGGAAGGTGAACGCGCCGGCGAACCGGGCGCGGCGCACCAGCTCCAGGGTGTCTGCGAAGTCATCCTCGGTCTCGCCGGGGAAGCCGACGATGATGTCGGTGGTGATGGCGGCGTCCGGGATGCTGGCCCGGACCCGGTCCAGGATGGCCAGGTACCGGTCGCGGCGGTAGGCCCGGCGCATGGCCTTCAGGATCCGGTCCGAGCCCGACTGCAGCGGCATGTGCAGGCTGGGCATGACGTTCGGGGTCTGGGCCATGGCGTCGACGACGTCGTCGGTGAAGTCCCGGGGGTGGGGGGAGGTGAAGCGGACGCGTTCCAGGCCCTCGATCTCACCGCACCCGCGCAGCAGCTTGCCGAACGCGCTGCGATCTCCGAATTCCGCCCCGTAGGAGTTCACGTTCTGGCCGAGCAAGGTGACTTCGAGCACTCCGTCGGCGACCAGCGCGCGGATCTCGCCCAGGATGTCGCCGGGACGGCGGTCCTTCTCCTTGCCGCGCAGGCTCGGCACGATGCAGAAGGTGCAGGTGTTGTTGCAGCCGACCGAGATCGCGACCCAGGCCGCGTAGGCCGACTGCCGCCGGGCCGGCAGCAGCGAGGGGAACGTCTCCAGCGTCTCGGCGAACTCGGCCTGCGCCTCGTGCCTGACCCGGGCCCGCTCCAGCAGGGCGGGCAGCGAGGCCATGTTGTGCGTGCCGTAGACGACATCGACCCAGGGCGCGCGCTGCGTGATCCGGGTGCGCTCCATCTGGGCCAGGCAGCCGCCCACCGCGATCTGCATGCCCTTCTTCTTCTGCGGCAGCAGGTGCCCGAGGTTGCCGTACAGCCGGTCGGCCGCGTTCTCCCGGACCGCGCAGGTATTGAACACCACCACGTCGGGGGTTTCGCCGTCGCCGGCGGGCTGGTATCCCGCCTCGTCGAGCAGGCCGGCCAGGCGCTCGGAATCGTGCGCGTTCATCTGGCACCCGTAGGTGCGGATCTGGTAGGTGCGGCCGCCTGCTGTCACACGACCAGGATAGGGGCGGACCCAGGTGGGTGGGATTCGGCCGTGTTAGCGGAGTGCCTGGTGATCTCGGTGGCCGAATCCGGCATGATGTCTGTATGCGAATGACTACGGAAACGCACATCTACGGCGAATGGCCCTCTCCCATCGACGGTGCCGACGTGGCGCGCAAGCAGGTCGGCCTGGCGTTCCCGGTCATCGACGCGGCCGGGGTGTGGTGGCAGGAGTCGCGGCCGGAGGAGGACGGGCGGGTGGCCGTCGTGCGCCAGGGGCCGGACGGGGTTAAGCACGACCTGCTCCCGATGCCGTGGAACGCCCGGACCCGGGTGCACGAGTACGGCGGGAAGTCGTACCTGCCGCTGCCGGACGGGTTCGTCTTCGCTAACTTCGGCGATCAGCGGCTGTACCGGTGGGGGACGAGCGCCCCGGTCCCGGTGGCGCTGACCCCGGCGCCCGCCGAGGACGCTGCCGACCGGTTCGCCGACTTTGTCCTGTCCCCGGGCGGGGACGAGGTGTGGTGCGTCAGGGAGCGACACTCTGCTGGCCGGGATGAGGCCGGCGGCCGGATCACCCGCGCGATCGTGGCGGTCCCGCTGGACGGCTCCGGAGCGGGCGATCCCGCCGCGATCCGGATCCTGGTCAGCGGTTCGGATTTCTACGCCTACCCGGCGCCGTCACCGGATGGCACCCGGCTGGCCTGGATCTGCTGGGATCACCCCCAGATGCCGTGGGACGGCACCGAACTGCGGGTCGCGGCGCTCAACGGAGGCGGGCCGGTCAGCGAGAAGCACCAGCAGCAGCTGATCATGGGCTGCGCCACCGAGTCGGTCCTGGCCCCGGTCTGGCGTGATGATCGAAGCTTGTACGTGATCTCGGACCGTTCGGGCTGGTGGAATCTTTATGTCGCCGATCTGCTCGCCTTTCCGCGCGCCCTGTGCCCGCGGGAGGAGGAGTTCGCCAGCCCGCTGTGGCAGCTGGGGCTGAGCCCGTACGCGGTGCTCGGCGACGGCCGCCTGGCCGTGGCCTACGGCACCGGCGAGACCCGGCTGGGCGTGCTCGACCCGGACAGCGGCCGCCTGACCGACCTGGACCTGCCCTACCAGGTATTCGTCTCGGGCGTGTCCGCGGCCGGCCAGACCATCGCCACCATCGCGGGCGGACGGGCCGTGCCGACGACCGTGATCGACGTGGAGGTCTCCGCACCAGGCGGGAACGCGCAGGTCCGCGAGCTGAGCCGCAGCGCCGGCTCGCTGCCGGATCCGGCCTACCTGCCGGTGCCGCGGGCGGCCCGGCTGACCGGTCCTTCGGGTTCGGTCGTGCACGCGATCGTCTACCCGCCGGCCAACCCCGCGGTCCGGGGTCCCGAGGGTGAGCGGCCGCCGTACATCGTGTGGGTGCACGGCGGACCCACCTCGCAGGTCGTCCCCCGGCTGGACCTGGAGAAGGCCTTCTTCACCAGCCGCGGCATCGGGATCATCGACGTGAACTACGGCGGGTCGAGCGGGTACGGCCGGGCCTACCGCGAGCGGCTGCGCGGCCAGTGGGGCGTGGTGGACGTGGCCGACGCGATGGCGGCCGCGCTGGCGCTGGCCGAGGCGGGCGAGGCGGACGGCAAGCGGCTCGGCATCCGCGGCGGTTCGGCGGGCGGCTGGACCGCGCTGGCCGCGGTGACGTCGGGCATCGGGGTGCTCGGCGGGCCGAACGGGGGTGTCTTCGCCGCGGTGGCGTCGTACTTCGGCGTGGCCGACCTGCGGGGGTTCGCGGAGCACACGCACGACTTCGAGTCGCGCTACCTGGACGGGCTGATCGGGCCGCTCCCGGAGTGCGACGCGCTGTACGCCGAGCGGGCTCCGGTCGGGCACGTGAACGACGCCACCTGCCCGGTGCTGCTGCTGCAGGGGCTCGACGATCCGGTCGTGCCGCCCGCACAGTCCGAATCGATCGCGGCGGACCTGGCCGCGCACGGCATCCGGTACGCGTACATCACCTTCGAAGGCGAGTCGCACGGGTTCCGCAAGGCGGAGAACATCGTAGCCAGCCTGGAGGCCGAGCTCTCGTTCTACGGCCAGATCATGGGGTTCACCCCGCCGGGCGTCCCTCCCGTACCCCTCGACGGCGCCTGAGGGTGGGCGTCAGCGGGCGAATTCCGTAGCCCGGGACTCGCGGACCACGGTGATGCGGATCTGTCCCGGGTAGGTGAGCTCCTCCTCGACCTGCTTGGCGATGTCGCGGGCGATCACCTGGGCCTGGATGTCGTCGATCCGGTCGGGCTTGACCATGACCCGGATCTCGCGGCCGGCCTGCATCGCGAAGACCTTTTCCACGCCTTCGTGCCCGCCGGCGATCTGCTCTAGGCGCTCCAGGCGCTTGACGTACATCTCCAGCGACTCGCGCCTGGCACCCGGACGGCCGCCGCTCATCGCGTCCGCGGCCTGGGTGAGCACCGCCTCGACGGTGCGGACCTCGACCTCGTTGTGGTGCGCCTCGATGGCGTGCACCACGTCCTCCGGCTCGCCGTAGCGGCGGGCGATCTCGGCGCCGATCAGCGCGTGGCTGCCCTCCACCTCATGGGTGAGCGCCTTGCCGATGTCGTGCAGCACCGTGCACCGCTTGAGCAGCAGCGGGTCCATCCGCAGCTCGCTGGCCATCATCCCGGCGATGTGCGCCGACTCGACCAGGTGCCGGAGCACGTTCTGCCCGTAGGAGGTGCGGTAGCGCAGCCGGCCCAGGAGGTCGACGAGTTCCGGGTGCATCTCGGTGATGCCCAGCTCGACCAGGGCGTCCTCGCCGGCCCGCTTGCACAGCTGCTCGATCTCGGTCTTGCCGCGCTCGTAGGCGTCCTCGATCCGCTGCGGGTGGATGCGCCCGTCCGTGATGAGACGTTCCAACGTGAGCCGGGCGATCTCGCGCCTTACCGGATCGAAGCAGGAGAGGAGCACCGCCTCGGGGGTGTCGTCGATGATCAGGTTGACGCCGGTCACCGACTCGAAGGCGCGGATGTTGCGGCCCTCGCGACCGATGATGCGGCCCTTCATCTCGTCCCCCGGCAGGTGCAGGACCGAAACCACCGACTCGCTGGTCTGCTCGGTCGCCACCCGCTGGATGGCCAGGGTGACGATCTTGCGGGCCCGCTTCTCGCCCTCGGACCTGGCCTCGTGCTCGATATTCCGGACGATGAGGGCCGCTTCGCGCTTGGCCTGGTTCTCGATCGTGGCGACGAGTTCCACCTTGGCCGCGTCCGAGGTGAGCCCGGCGACCCGCTCCAGCTCCTTGCTGCGGTCGGCGTCGAGCTTGTCCAGTTCGGCCGCGCGCCGCTCGAGGTCCTGCTTGCGCTGGCTGAGCGCCTGGGCACGGTCTTCGATGCGCTTGAGCTCCTGGTCCAGCCGCTGCTCGCGGTCGGCGAGGCGGGCTTCCCGGCGCTCGAGGTCACCACGCAGCTCACGCACTTCGTCCTTGACCGCGCGGATCTCCTCTTCGACCTCGCGGCGGCCCTGGGCGGCTTGCTCGGCTTCCTGGCGGGCCCGCTCCAGGATCCCGGTGGCTTCGGTCTGGGCGCGGGTGCGGATGTGCTCGGCTTCGGCGGCGGCCCTGTCCTGGCTGGCACTGTCGAACTGGCTGCGGTCGGCGGCCTGGGCGAGCGGGGTCCTGGCGGCATTCGGGGTCCGGCGCCAGACGACGACGAGCGCGAATACCACCGCGAGCAACCCGATTACCATGAACGCGAGCGACAATCCGCTGGTCACGGCCACCCCTTTCCGTCCATAGCCCTCGGGGCACCCTTGTGTTGTGGCTGTCTCAGTACCAGGGTTTATGCCCTGGTACGGGCGGTCGCACGCCATGCCGCTCGCGAGCTGATCTTCTCGTCAGCTCTGACTACATAACGTATCCGCTTGCTACACCTCCGCCCGGTCTGTGTGCACCGTGAGACAACACCTCGCTGCCGTGAGGTTAAGGGTTTATAACCTTTTTATCAAGCAAAGTATCTTGGACCCTCGCGAACAGGGTGCCGGCCAGACTAAAGGTGCGATGCCTGCTGCCTGCAGGAATGGCTGGATGGGAGCGGCGATCGGGGCGGCCGACCTAGGAGCAAGCACCGTGGTTCCCGCCGCGCCAGTGACCAGGAAGCGCCAGGCAGCCGCCCTCCGGCCCGGGGATCCGCGTAACCGATAGTGCTGCAACGCCGAGGCATCTCGGCTGAGCGGGTAGCTGATCTCGAACTCCTCGCCGCTCATGCGCGTGTCATTGACTTCCAGCGGCCGACCGGCCGGACTGCTCGCCAAGCGCACGACCCGCAGCAGCGCTGCCCCCGGAGCCAGCCCGAGCCGGCTGGCCTCTGCGGGCGACGGGGGACGGGTCGTGATGGCCTCGGTCCATCGGATCGGCCCGAAACCGGCTTCTTCCATGCGGTCATAGATGCCGCCAGGCCCGGTGTCACGGGCAGCAAGGACCGGCAGCTCAGCGGCAAGAGCAGCGGGGATGTAGGAGGTAGCGAGCTGAGTCGGCCGGTCTGTCTCCGGATCCCCCATGATCCGGTCCCGGATAACGGCCTCATCGCCTGGAGCCATGCCAAGCCGCGCGGCAACGTCGAAGGGAACAGGCCCTCGGGAGACATCCGGCGGCTGGAGCGGACGCCAGCCCTGCGCTGCCTGGTCGAAGTAATAGCCGAGTTCATCGCGGTAAACCAGCCGGGATCGCGTGATCGGACGGCGGGCAGGGCGGGCACGGACCATCGTGCCGCGCCGCCGGACAGGTTCCACCAGTCCCTCGGCCGTGAGCTGGATGATGGCGCGCCGCACGGTCTCACGCCCCGCGCCGTGCATAGCCATCAGCTCTGTCTCTTTCGGAATCGTGGTCCCAGGCGGGTAGTCGCCACGGGTTATCGCCTCGCGCAGCGCCTCAGCGATGTCTTGCCACATGGCCATAGCAGCACCTCCTCCCAGCGCCGGAAATAATACATCCGGACGTATTGACACTCAGCGTGGGTTGGCACACGCTCATTACATCCGGATCTATTCCCCGGTGATCAGCACAGCATACGACCGTACGGACCCGTCCGGGCGCACTCTCAGCGCAGGAGGTCAACCATGGCGCTACAGTTTCTTGGCAAGGATCCCGAGTCCGAATACAACGGCTCGCCCACGGTGTGGGATGACGGCGACTGCTACGTGATCCAGGGATGGCGCGTCAGCGACCCTGGCGCGCTGGCCGAGGTAGGAACGGTACCCGCGCACGAGACGGTGCTCCGGTTCCCCAAGCGGATGATGCAGTTCTTCAAGGAGGTCGGCAATGACGGAGCCGCCGGACTTTGAACGGCTGTTCCGTTCCACCGCCCGCTCAGCGGCCCACCTGGAGATGCGCGACGATTACGGCGGCAGCTCACCGGCGTTCGCCGCGTGGCGCGAGCGCCGGCCGTATGACCGCAGCGGACCCGATGCAGCCTGGCACGCGCTGGTCGGCAGCGTCATCGAGCGCCGCGTGACCGTCCGGCGCGCCCGGATCATCAGCGAACCGGCCAGCGACTACATCAGGTTCGAGCACGCGGTGACTCCGGCCGCGAACCTGGCGGCCGGAGAACACGTGCGCTGGCTGCCCCGGCAGAAGGCATCGGACCTGGCGCTGCCCGGCAATGATTTCTGGCTGTTCGGCGGCAGCGCCGTCTTGTTCAACTACTTCAGCGGCGACGGCGCAGCAGCAGGCGCCGAGCTGTGCGACGAGCCAGCCGTCGTCAAGCTGTGCGCGTCAGCGTTCGAGGCAGTCTGGGACCGCGCCGTCCCGCACGCGGAATACCAGCCCGCCTAGCAAGGACACTCCCCGGTGCCGGTTCGCTCAGCCACCGCGCAGCACGCGCTCGATGTTCTCGCCGCACGGCTGCGGGACATCCGCAAGGACGCCGAGCTGACCGCCAGGCAGGTGGCGCAGGCAGCCGGATGGCACGAGTCCAAATGCTCGCGGATCGAGCACGCCCGCACCATCCCCTCACCAGCAGACATCCGCGCGTGGTGCACCATCTGCGGCGTGCCGGACCAGGCCGCCGACCTGACAGCCACCCTCCGCAGCATCGACTCGATGTACGTCGAATGGCGGCGGATGGTCCGCTCGGGCATGCGCAGGCTGCAAGAGGCACCGCTGCCGCTGTACGAGCGAACCCGGCAGTTCCGCATCTACGAACCCGGCGTCATACCGCCGAGTACGCCAGAGCCAGGATGGGCCGTTCACACCGGAACCTGGCGGTACCGCCCAGCGCGGGCGGGGAGAGTCCCCCTCGCGGGGCTTCGCACAGCACACCAGCGCCGGGGACAGCAACGATCTCGCCGCGTGCAGTGAGGGGGCTCTCCGCCAAAGCGTAAGACTCCCGGTGCGGCACCAGGCACCGGGTTCGTGAGATCTGCCGCGTTCGTCCCCATGCGGTCACCAGTGGGAGGTCTTCCGGACGGGCTCCCTCGTGGCGCCCGGCTGGCGTCGTCTTCCGGGAGATGCGTCGGCTACGGGCAGCACGGGCGTCACAAACGGAGCCCGTTACTGAAGGCGGGCGAGAGGAAGGAAGGGATCGTGATGGTACGGACATGTGAATGCGGCCTGGCAACCACCGATCCGGCCTTCCTGGAACGGCACCTTCTCACGGCGGGGCACCATGAGCATGTCGCCTGGCCCGTCGCGGATTCGGTAGTCCCGAACGCAGTTCTCAACTAGGGAGGTACCCAGGTTATGCAGTCCACCGGTTTCGGCAGTAGCGCCGCGTCGATCGCCCCGATCGGGGAGGAGAGCAACAGCCGGCCGGGTAATAGCTGGCTGTTCACGCCCAGCGGCATCCAGAAGCTGGGCAACGCCCTGTAGGGCGCGCAGTCCCCCGGGAGGCGGGAACCCTAAGACGCGGGTCCTGGCCTACGATCCAGTAGAAAGCCGGACTGGGGAGTCATCTATCCGCTTCCGGGCGGTGCGGGGTCGAGCAGATGGCCTGATGCAGATGGCCTGATGGAGCTACGGCCCGACGTCGGGGCTCTGAGCATCCTCGGCGTCGGGGTCGAGGTACTGGTCGGCGTCCATCTCGTCCATCTCGGCGCCTTCCCGCTTCATGGCCTCCCTGATCAGCCGGAAGGCCAGGCCGGGCGGGTAGCCCTTCCTGGCCAGCATGCCCGCCGCCTGCCTGGCGCGGGTTTCCGGTGGCCGGCCGCGGGTGCTCGCCAGCTTGCGCTCGACCATCTGCCTGGCGGTCGCGACCTCCTGCTCGGGGTCGAGCGCGTCGACCGCCGAGCGGATCTCCTCGCTCTGCACGCCATGGCGCCTCAGCTCGGCGGACAGGGACCGCTTGGACAGCCCGCGGCTGTGGTGCCTGGACTCCACCCAGGCCCGGGCGAACGCGGCGTCGTCGATCAGGCCTGCGTCGGTGAAGCGGGCGAGGATGACCTCGGCGGCTTCGGCCGGGACGCCGCCGCGGTGCATCGCCTGCGCCAGCTGCGCCCGGGTCCTGGGCGCGGCCGTCAGCAGCCGCAGGCAGATCTGCCTGGCGCGGGCTTCAGGGTCGTGAGTGCCCCCGGCCGTGGCCGCGGACATCCCTTCCCCGGACCCTGAAGCCCGGCCATTGCGGGTCACGGGCTAGACCGTGACACCCGGGACAGTAGCGACGGTCCGGGACGGCGCGGCGGCGGTCCGGGACGGCGCGGCACCATTGCCGGCCGGGCGGCCGTTGGCGCTGCCGCCGCCGGGAGCTCCGCCGCCGGGAGCGCCGCCGTTGCTGGCGTCGGCGTCGGCGTCGAGGCGCGGGCCGACGCCGAGCTTCTCCTTGATCCGCTTCTCGATCTCGTTGGCCAGGTCCGGGTTGTCGCGCAGGAAGTTGCGGGCGTTCTCCTTACCCTGGCCGAGCTGGTCGCCCTCGTAGGTGTACCAGGCGCCAGACTTGCGCACGATCCCCTGCTCCACGCCCATGTCGATAAGGCTGCCTTCGCGGCTGATCCCGATACCGTACAAAATATCGAATTCTGCGCTGCGGAATGGAGGCGCGCACTTGTTCTTCACGACCTTGACGCGGGTCCTGTTGCCGACCGCGTCGGTGCCGTCCTTGAGCGTCTCGATCCGGCGCACGTCCAGCCGGACCGAGGCGTAGAACTTGAGCGCCTTGCCGCCGCTGGTCGTCTCGGGGCTGTTGTGCACCATCACCCCGTCCACGAAGTAATTGTGTGATCCCTCCACTTCGATATCGAAGCGGTTCATGGACCGGGTCGGCGGCTTGACGTGGATATCTAGGATCCTCGCCGGGATCAGCCGTGGTGTCGGGGGCGTGAATTCCGGCTTCACGTCGAACTCGCCACGGAACCGCGGCAGCAGCTTGTACTCCATCGACGGATGCATATACGGAGCGACGAGCTTCTGGAACTTTTCCGACGCCGCGGTGCTGAACTGAAGAACGCTCACCTTTCGCGCCCCGCGATCCAGGAGCTTGACCTGCAGTCCGTGCGTGTCCCGGAGGTAACGCGCGAGGCGTTCCCTGGAACCAGGGCTCATCGCCTCGACGCAGATCTCGATCCGGCCCGTGCCTCCCGCGGTCCGCTCCTGGACGCCCTTCGAGCGGAGGGTGAAGTTACCGTCGTCCATGTACCAGACCGCCAGCGCCAGGGGCGTGAGGCTCTTGAGGTAGTCCCAGCTGAGGTGCTTCTTACCGTCACCGAAATAAACGGCCTCGTGCAGCTCACGCAGCTCAGGAAGCGGGGTGAAGTCGGCGAAGACGGCACCCTTCGCGTTGACCGTCCTGGCGTGCGGGATGTTCCCCAGCAGGGACGCCTTCCAGTCCAGGTAGGCCTCTTGCTTGGCGCCGTGCCCCATCCGGAAACGGGTCCCGGACCTGTCCCTGCGGTTCGGGGAAAGGCTTCCGTCCCCCATGAGCGAGCCGAGGATCAGCTGGAACTGCTGCTCACCCACACGCTGCTGTTCCGCGATCAGGACACGGTCGCCACGAATCAGCTCCCCCGCCTGACGCCATCCCCCGGGGGTGCGGATGAGATGGTTTTCCGTCGCGGCGAACTGGGCCAGCCCGTTCTTTCCTGACTTCGCGACGCTGAACTGAAGGAACTTCTCAGCCTTGCCGTTGTTGAACCAGTTCACGATCCGGCGCGGAACCATCCTGTCGGTTTCCGGATCGTACGAGAGAACCTCGACGTCCATCCGCTGGTTGACGATCTTCCCTATCTTCTCCTGGGTGCCGTCGGCGAGGGTGACCCGGGTGGTGTAAGCCATGCAGCCGAACATGACCCCGACCTTTTCCCGCAGCTGGTTGATGAAGATCGCGGTGGTCTTGGTCTGGCTCAGCGCGCCGGTGATCTTGCGCAGGGCCTGGGACATGAGCCGTGCCTGGAGCCCGACGTGGCTGTCTCCCATCTCGCCTTCGATCTCCGCCTTGGGCACGAGCGCGGCGACCGAGTCGATGACGACGATATCGATGGCGCCGGACCGGATGAGCATGTCCGCGATCTCCAGCGCCTGCTCGCCCGTGTCGGGCTGGGAAACCAGCAGCGCGTCGGTGTCGCAGCCGAGCTTCTTGGCATAATCCGGATCCAGCGCGTGCTCGGCATCGATGAACGCAGCAATTCCGCCTGCCTTCTGGGCATTCGCCACGGCGTGCAGCGCCAGGGAGGTCTTGCCGCTGCTTTCCGGGCCGTATATCTCGACGATGCG
>WNGE01004079.1_pt1 | contig 21074 bp, 19 predicted proteins | sample 5400651 | NCBI WGS metagenome assembly WNGE01 (sample SAMN13153370, study PRJNA577476) | soil metagenome | isolation source: 60 cm soil or saprolite under grassland replicate 2 | place: USA:California | collected 2016-06-15 | reverse complement strand
CACGTCCGGGAGGGGCCCGTCCGCAATGTCGTCGACACGGCGCGCGAACGCGTAGACGGCGGCGATCGCCCGCCGTTTCGGCCGCGGCAGCAGCATGATTCCGTAGGCGAAGTTGCGGGCGCGCTGCCGCGTCAGGCGCTCGACCTCCGCGTACGCGGCCTCGACCATCACGGCACGAGGGGCCCCGATCGCCGTGCGCGCGAGCCGCACGCGAGACGGCTTGGGCCGCCCGGAGAAGACGTCGAAGTGGACCCGCTCGAGCGCCTCGACGGCCGCCAGCCCGCCGCGCGCAAAGGCCGTGACGGCGCGTCCGGTCCGGCCACCCAGCCTGCGTCCGAGCGGCTCGCCCGCCGAGAGGAGCCCTCGGGCGCGGCCGGCCTCGAACTGGAGCAGCTGCCGGAGCGGCTCGTTCGGCCGGTCGAGCTCGGTAACCCCGAAGCGACGCCGGTCCTCGGCAGGGAGGTAGACGCGCCCGAGCGCCAGGTCGCGCGGAACGTCCTGGAGGAAGTTGACGAGCTGGAGCCCGGTGCAGACGTCGTCGCTCAGGGCCACGGTCTCGGAGTCGTCCGCGCGCCGCAGGACGCCGAGAACCAGCCGCCCGCAGGGATCTGCCGAGTGGACGCAGTAATGCTTCACGTCCTCCCAAGTCTCGTACTCCGAGACGCGCTGATCCATCCGATTCGCCTCGATCAGGCGGAGGAACGGGTCGCGAGGGAGGTCGAACTCGCGGACCGTCGGCTGCAGCTCGACGAGCACGGGCCAGGTCGCGGCGCCGCGATACGCGGCATCGACCTCGCGCTCGAGCTCGTCGAGCGCGCCAAGCCTCGCCTCCGCGCCGCCTTCGAGCTCGTCGCCGAGGATGTCGACGAGCCGCGCGTAGGCGTAGAGAGCGCGAATATGCGGCCTCAACTCGCGCGGAAACGCGAGCGAGGCGACGGGAAAATTCTCACCGCGAGCGCGTTTTGCCACCGAGGCAACGTCGAGCATCTGTACAAGATCGCCGTTGGCGGTCGCCCCGCGCAACTTTCACGCTTTCGTCGCACCCTCGTAACCCACCCGCACGTCTTTCGGGATTAGGCTGAAGCCGGTGGGTGATTCGCGGCCGGCCCCGAACCGGAGCCCGCCAGAACGGACAGGTCGAGACGAGCGCCGACGCGGATTCCGCGACGGTCCGCCTCATCCGCCGCGAGCTCGAGAACCGCCTTCGCCCGGCGCGCGCCGGCCGTGCGCCACGGCGGCAGCGCCGGGGCGGACTTGAGCACCTCACCGTCGCGCGAGAGAAAGACAACGTCGATCGGGAAGCGCATGAAGAACGTGTGCACCGAGCCGGTCGGCCGAAGCAGCAGCCCCTCCCCGCTCTCGAGCCCGCGGCGCCCGAGCAACCCCCGCATCCGAGCCCAAGGCGAATCGGCGACATGACACCGCTCGCAGACCACCTGACCGTCCAAAGTCTTGAGCGAAACCGTCCTCATCAGGACTTCTTCGCCCCAAGCCTCAAGAGTCCGGCAAAGAGGGATCGTCTTTCAAACGTCGCCCCACGGATCGCAACGGTCCGCGCGCGGAGGCCGGCTTGCCCGGCCGGGAGCGCCAACCCAGGCCTGCATCGTGTGCAACACGAGGAGGGGGCTCGTGGGGGAAGCCCGGCTTCCCCCACGCTTTAGTAGCCGATGTGAATGTGGTCGTAGTGGTTGGCGAGCGGGAAGGACGGTCCGCCCAGGCCGAGCAGTGAGATGACCTGCTTCGGCATCAGCTCGGGCGGCAGCAGGAGTACGTCGCGCACAGCTCGCTCGGTGATCCCACCGGGCTGCTGGTGCCCCGTGATCGGGGTCCCGCCGACCTCGCTGATATCCGCGGCCAGGCCGTAGATGTGCGCCGAGATGACTCCGGGTCGCGCGTACAGCCGGTGGCCACTGATCAGACACGAGACCGTCACCTGGCCGAACGAGTCGGCGAGGTACTCGATCACGGCGAGCACCCGGACGTTGACGCGGCCGGACTCGATGTCGCCGCGACCGCCCGCGTAGATCGAGACACGCGGATCGTTCAGGACCTTTTCGCCGAGACGGGTCTTCTCGGCGTTGAGCCCGTTTACGAGTGCACGCAGACCGACCGCGCGGTAGTAGTGCGAGAGCGCGACCGCCCGATCCGCGAACGTCGTGTCCCTCGAGAACGAGAACATCGCAGCCCAGGGGCTCGCCTTCACACCGCCGGCCTGCGTCAGCCGAGCGGCAACGGCGCGGAGCCCGCCCAGGTTGGCCGGGGCAGCGCCATTGTGACCTTCAGCCCGCAGGACGCCGAGCATCAGCGCCCAGTTGACATGGCTCGCCTGGGCGACGGTCCGCAGGTGCTTCGCGAACCGCGGCTTGAGCCGAAGCGCCGGGGGCGTCGGATCCGACAGCGGCCGGTTCAGCCACACGACCCCGGCCGAGGCGCCGTCGAGCTCGGGAGCGGGAGCGGGCGAGCTTTGCTTGCGCGTCGGGAAGTGGTGCTGACGCGCGCGCACGCTCATCGTGCGGGTGTACTTGCGCCGAGAGGCTTGCTTCGAGACGGCCGGCTTCGCCAGACGCGCGACGGCACCCGAGCGGGTCGCAGCCTTCTGTACGGCGGCCTGCGCGGCGACCGGGAACGCCGGAGCGCTGACCGGGGCCGAGGCGGCCCGCGGAGCGGCCGTGTCCGGTGCCGGCGCCGTGTCCGTTGCCGGCGCCGAGTCCCCGGAGTCTCCAGGGGTCGGGCCAGGCGTGAGTGCGCCGCCGTCGGATCCAGAGTCGGTCGCCGGCGCCGGATCGGTCGGGGTCGTTGCGGTCGCGTCCGTCGTCGTCCCGTCGGTCGCGGCCAGGCCGCTCATCGCGGAGTCCTCGAGCGCCGAGCGAACCTGATTGCCCGCCGCGGCCGAGAACGCCGCGCCGGCGACGAACAGGGCTGAGAACGCCATGGCGACTGCAGCCCGCCGCCGTCGCGAACGCGGCTTCGTGCTCTCGGGGACCGGAACCGGCGCGACCGTGTCTTCGCCGACGCCGTGCTCGTCCCACTCGTCCCAGGCTCGCCCGTGGCGCAGCCTGCTGATCAATGAATTCCGTCGTGGCATTGCCTATCGCTCCGTTTTTCGGGCGCCGAGGCCGCCACTTCGACGCGGATTCTGACTTCGGATCCGCGGGCCGTACGGACTGACCTGACTATCGACAAGGCAAGCACCCGGCACTCCCCCGAAGTAGGGAGATCGACAAGCAATCATCAAACCGAGGGATACGCCGCCGGCGAGGCGATCACGATGATCGCTGCATCTGAGCCATAAGGCGGCGCGGCCACGCCGAACACACGGAGGAACTTCCAGCGTGACCGACAATTGCCGCCAGCTTCTTAGGTTCGTACTTCACCAAGACAGCCTTTTCTCTGCCGCTTATTTGGCTCGAAATTGGGCGAGCCCTCTGGGGCGCCCGTGCCGCAGCAGAAGGGAGGTGAACTAAATGTTGAAGCTCTTTGCTTTCGCGCAGAGCTGGGCGATGGACGCCGCAGAGTCGCTCCGGAAGCGCGAGGAGGGGCAGACGATGGCCGAGTACGGCGTGGTTCTTGCCGTCATCACGCTGGTCGTGGTCGTCGCGATCACGGCTCTCTCCGGTGCCATTTCGACCGCGATCGATGCCGTCACCGGAATCCTTCCCAAAGGTTAACACCAGGGTCCACCAAAGGCGAACCGGGCCCCTCCGCTTTGGAGGGGCCCAACCCAAACGAAACAAATGAAAGATCCCGTGAAGAAAAGAATTCAAATCCGCAGCCAGCAGGGCCAGACGATGACCGAATTCGCACTCGTGCTTCCGGTCCTCGCATTGATCCTGTTCGCCGTCATCCAGTTCGGCATTGTCTTCAACAACTACATCACGTTGACCGATGCCACACGCGCCGGCGCGCGCAAGGCGGCCGTGAGCCGCCAGGACCCCAACCGAAATTCGGCCGTGATGAGCGCCGTCCGAAGCTCGGCTTCGGACCTCACAAGCTCGAAGCTCTCGGTCTCGCCGCCGAGCTCCACGTGGAACCCCGGGGACGACGTCACCGTCACGGCCTCTTACCCCTACTCGATCAGCCTCCTCGGCATCGTCGTGAAGTCGGGTCAGCTCTCGAGTACGACGACGGAGCGAGTCGAATGAACGCACGCGTACAAAGCAACCAAGGGCAGGCAATGGTCCTCACCGTGGTTTTCCTGGCCGTCCTGCTCGGGATGGCGGCGCTCGTCCTCGACTTCGGATCGTGGTATCGCGCCGACCGCGACACACAGTCGACCGCCGACTCAGCGGCGCTGGCGGGCGCGCAGGCACTTCCCGACGACCCGAGCGGGGCCGCCAGCCTCGCCTCGAGCTACGCGGGCAAGAACGGTGGCGGTCTAGACAGCGTCAAGTTCTCCAGCTCGTACGGGACAGACGACACGATCAAGGTGACGGTCAAGAAGAGCGCGCCGGGAATCTTCTCGAAGCTCTTCGGAGTCAACTCGGTCAACGTCGGCTCCAAGGCGACGGCCCGCACCGCATTGATCGCGTCGGCCAAGTATGTCGCGCCGATCGTCGTCAAGAACACGCACCCGAAACTGCTCGGCACCCCGGGTTGTCCGTGCTTCGGACAGCAGGGCTCGACCAAGAACGTCACGACGATTCCGCTCGACCGAAACGGCGCGCCGGGCGCCTTCGACCTGCTCAACCTCGATGGAACCAAAGGCGGAACCAGCGGCGTGAGCCTCGCGGATTGGATGCTGAAGGGCTACGACGGCTACCTCGACATCGGCGAGTTCTACAGCGACCCCGGCGCGAAGTGGGACGACTCGCATTTGCATGACGCGCTCGACGCGCGGATCGGCACCACCCTCCTCTTCCCCGTCTACGACCAGATCATCGGCACCGGAGCAACCGCGCAATACCACGTGATCGGCTGGGTCGGCTTCCACCTCCTCAGCTACGACGCCCGCGGAAGCAGCGGCTCGATCACGGGCTACTTCACCGAAGTGATCTGGAGCGGTCTGCAGTCCACCGGCGGCTCCGGCCAACCGCCGAACTTCGGCGCACGTTCAGTCCAACTAATCGATTAGTCCTCGAACAGAGAAAGACAAGGTGACATGACTTATCGCGTCAGAAATATCGGGATCGCGGTCGCGCTGGCAGTCATCGCGGCCCTCCTAACCAGCTTCTACGTGACGAATTACAAGCGCCACGTACAGCGGGGCGAGGACCACGTGACGGTGCTCGTCGCCAAGCACGACATCCCGGTCGGCACCGCCGGCTCCGACGCCGTGGGCATGATGTCCACGACGGAGGTGCCTCGGCGGAGCGTCGTACCGGGCTCGATCTCGAGTCCTGACGAGATCAAGAGCCTCGTCGCCTCGCAGGAGACGTTTGCGGGCGAGCAGATCACGACTCAGCGCTTCTCCTCGGTCGCCCAAACTGGCATCGAAGGCCAGTTGAGAGGGAACCTGCGTGCGTTCCAAGTCGCAGGCGACCCGAACCAGCTCCTCGCCGGAACCGTCAAGGACGACGACCACGTCGACCTGGTCGCCGCGATCACGGTTAAAACGAGCGGCACTGACTCCCTCTTCAGCCGAGTCGTCTTGCGCGACCTGAAGGTGCTCCAGGCCCCGAGCGGCGAGGCGGTCGGAAGCAAGATCACCGGCGGCGCCGGACAGACGACGTCCGCGCTGATCGCGATGACCGACAACCAGGCCCAGAAGTTCCAGTGGATCCTCGCCAACGCCGACTCATCGACGAGCGGCTCCTGGCACCTCCAGCTCAGGCCGATCACACACGCAACCGACAGTCCCGACCACCTCGACAGCGTCAAGACGGTGCTCCGCGACGGCCTCAGCCGCAGCGCGCTCCGCGCGCTCGGCAGGTAGGAGGCCCTCGATGAACACATACAACGAGATGGAACAGACCAACCGAGACAGCGTTCGCGTCTTCGTGACGGGCGTCTGCGACGGCCTCCCGGACCTGCGCGAGGCACTGGGCAAACACGCCGAGATCGAGCTCGTCGGTTGGAGCGACAACGTTCTCGAGGGTGCCTCCACCCTGACCGGGGGTCACCTGCAGGTGGTGCTGCACGCGACGCGCAGCGCGACTCTGCCCGCCAACGACGTGGCCGCGATCCGCGAATACACCAGGGCGCCGGTGATCCTGCTCGCCTCCGGGGGCTCGCCGAGCCTGCTGGAGGACGCGCTCGACGCCGACGTCGCCGACGTCATCCTCCTTCCGCAGCTGACCGACAACGTCGTCTTCGCGATCAGGAAGGCTTGCCACAGCGGCCGCAAGCAACAGGCAAGCGGCGGTGGGCGACAGGGCCGCCTGGTGACAGTGTTCTCGCCCAAGGGCGGCACCGGCAAGACGGTCCTCTCGACGAACATCTCCGCCTCCCTGGCCAAGCATTGGGGCAAGCGGGCGCTCCTGCTCGACCTCGATCTCCAGTTCGGCGACGCCGCGATCATGCTCGGGATCGAGCCCGACAAGACGATCTACGACCTCGTCACGGCTCCCGGAGAGCTCGATTCCGAGAAGCTCGCCGGCTACACGACCCGGCACGCGTGCGGGCTCGACGTCCTGCCCGCGCCATTGCGCCCGGAGGACGCGGAGCTCGTGACCGAAGCGAAGCTGGCCCGCCTGCTCGAAGTCGCGCGCGAGTCGTACGACGTGATCGTCGTCGACACCTCGCCGTTCTTCCATGGGCCGATGCTGGCCACCCTCGACCGCACCGACGAGCTGTTGCTGCTGACGAGCCTGGACGTCCCGACGATCAAGAACGTCCGGCTCTCGTTGCAGACGCTCGAGCTGCTCTCGTTCCCTCAGGACCGGATCAAGGTCGTCCTGAACCGGGCGAACTCCAAGGTCGGCATGCAGCGCAAGGAGGTCGAGGCTGCGCTCGAGATGGGCGTCCGGCACGAGGTTCCAAGCGACCGGGCGGTCCCCCTGGCCGTCAACCGGGGCAACCCGGCCGTGCTGGCCGACGGGAAGTCGGAGTTCTCGCGCTCCGTGCGCGAGCTCGCCAAGTCACTCGTGACGGCCCAGGCCGTCGCCAAGGAGCGCAAGAAGTTCCTGGCGGCCCTGGCAAGGACCTAGCATGGGCCTTTCCGACCGCATCAAGACCAACGGCAACGGCTCGACCGCCGCGGTCGAGCACCCCGGGCAGTCGGCGCTCGGCGAGCAGATCGCGGAGAACCGCGCCGTTGCCGACCCGTACGCGGAGCTCAAGACCCAGATCCATCACGCCTGCATCGCGAAGCTCGGCCCGCAGCTCTTCACCACGCAGTCGGACGAAGAGCTGTCGGAGCGCGTGCTCCGTGCGGTCACCGAGCAGCTAGCGCTCGACCGAACGCCGCTCACTCGGGAAGAGCGACGGCAGGTCACACGCGAGATCACAGACGACATCCTCGGCTACGGCCCGCTCGAGCCGTTCCTTCATGACGAGACCGTCAGCGAGGTAATGGTCAACGGTCCTGACGCGATCTACATCGAGCGGTCGGGCAGGATCGAGCACACCGGAGCGGCCTTCGTCGACGACGCGCACCTGATGCGCATCATCGACAAGATCGTCTCCACCGTCGGGCGCCGCGTCGACGAGTCCTCGCCGATGGTCGACGCCCGCCTCCCGGACGGCTCACGTGTGAACGCGATCATCCCGCCGCTGGCGCTGCGCGGACCAACGCTGACGATCCGGAAGTTCTCGCGCGACCCGTACACGATGGACGACCTGATCAACTTCGGGTCGATCTCGCCGAAGGCGGCCCAGTTCCTCGCCGCGTGCGTCAACGGGAAGCTGAACATCCTGATCTCGGGCGGCACCGGCACCGGTAAGACGACGACCCTTAACGCGATGTCCGCCTACATCCCGAACGTCGAGCGAATCGTGACGATCGAGGACGCGGCGGAGCTCCAGCTCCAACAGCAGCACGTGATCACGCTCGAGTCGCGGCCGCCGAACATCGAAGGCCAGGGTGAGGTCCGCATCCGCGAGCTCGTACGCAACTCGCTGCGAATGCGCCCCGACCGCATCATCGTCGGAGAGGTCAGAGGCCCCGAGACGCTCGACATGCTCCAGGCGATGAACACGGGCCATGAGGGCTCGCTGACGACGATCCACGCGAACTCCCCGCGCGACGCGCTCTCGCGACTCGAAACGCTCGTCATGACGGCGGGCGTCGAGCTGCCGCATCGCGCGATCCGCGAGCAGATCGCGAGCGCCTTCGATCTGCTGGTCCAGATCACGCGCCTGGTCGACGGCTCCCGCCGGATCACGCACATCTCCGAAGTGCTCGGCATGGAGTCGGACGTGGTCACGCTCCAGGACGTCTTCGTTGCGAAGCCCCCGGACGAGGAGCAGGCGAGCTCTACGACGGGAAAGCTGCTCGGAGCGCTCGAGTGCACCGGCCTGAAGCCGCATTTCCTCGAGAAGATGGCCACGAACGGCGTCGTCATGCCGCCGCACTTCTTCAACGGGGAGCTGGTTGGCTACGTCGGCAACTCGAACGCCTCGTACGGGAGCTTTCAATGAGGCCGCTCCGGCTCGTCCTCGCCGGAACAGCGCTCGTCGCTCTCTCCGTCCCCGTCGCCGCCGGCGCCGGGATTCGTCTGAACGGCGTCGACTTCGGCGCCTACCCGGCGGTGCGCGCCACCGTCGTCACCTCGGTGCCGTCGGCGGCGCCGCCAAGGCTGTTCGAGAACGGACGGCCGGTGGTCGGCCTGCAGGCCGTCAATCTTGGCCGGTCGAAGAACGTCGTGCTCGCCCTCGACACATCGCGCTCGATGGCCGGCAACCCGCTCGCAGAGGCGGCGGCAGCCGCCACCGCCTTCGTGGCCACGAAGCCCTCCTCGGATCGGATCGCGCTCGTGACGTTCGGCCAGCGTGCCTCGCAGCAAGGTCCGTTCTCCACCTCGACGATCGATTCGGACAACGCACTCCGCACGCTCGCGGTCGGAGCGAATTCGGGCACGGCGCTGTGGGACGCGGTCGATCTTTCCGCCCGCCTGCTCGCAAGCCAGCCGGGAGGTCGCGTCGTCGTCCTGCTCACCGACGGCAACGATGTCGGCAGCCGAGCCTCGGAGAGCGACGCAATCCTGTCGCTCCACAAAGCAGGTGTGGTCGTCTACCCGATCGCGTTTGGCTCCCGCGCCGACTCGTCCGGCCTCGAGCGGCTCGCAAGCGCTACTGGAGGCAGCTTCCACACAGCGTCGACGAGCGCGACCCTGAGCGGGATCTACAGCTCAATCGGTCGTGAGCTACGCCGCACCTGGCGTGTTCGCTACCTGACGACGGCCCGCCCGGGCGACAAGCTCGAGTTGCAGGCAAGCCTCGGCAGACTCGGCTCGGACAAGACGAGCGTGAGCGTGCCCGGAAGCGGCTCGGCCACGAACGACAAGCCGTCACCGCTGCTCCCCGAAGCGTTCTACGGAAAGGCCGGCGACCTGCTCTTCACGGTGCTCGCCGCCTTGCTCGTGCTCGCGGCCGGAATCCTCGCCGCCTCGACCCTCCGGGGCTCGTGGCTGAAACGACGCGTCGCCGCTCATGTCGAGCCTTCGCGGAGCCGCGCCGCGAAGCACCGAACCGGCCGTGAGCGCTTGGCGATGCTCAGCGGCCTGTTCCGGGTAACCGAGAGCACCTTCGCACACCGCCGCCAGTGGCGGAACCTGCAGCTTCTGCTCGAGCGGGCCGACCTGCCCCTGCGTACGGTCGAGTTCGCCTGGCTCTTGATCGGCTGCTCGTTCGTCCTCGCCGTGCTCGCAGCGATCATCAGTGGAGGCGCGCTTGCGATCCTCGCGGGTTTCCTGGTCGGAGGCTTTGTCCCCTACCTGGTCGTCTGGACGAAGGCGAAGCGACGGATGCGCGCCTTCGAGGATCAGTTGCCCGACCTGCTGATCACGATGGCCGCCTCTCTGAAGGCCGGCCACAGCTTCAAGCAGGGGATCCAGAGCGTCGTCGACGAGGGCCAGGATCCCGCCGCCAAGGAGCTGCGCCGCGTCATCACCGACACACAGCTCGGACGCCCGATGGAGGCGGCGCTACAGGAGACGGCCGACCGGATCGGCTCCAAGAACTTCTCCTTCGTGATCACGGCCGTGAACATCCAGCGGCAGGTGGGCGGCTCGCTGGCCGGCCTGTTCGACATGGTCGCCGACACGGTTCGCGACCGGCAGCAGTTCGCGCGCAAGATCCGCTCGCTGACCGCAATGGGCCGCATGGCAGCCTACGTCCTCGTCGGGCTGCCCTTCTTCATCGCGCTCTCGATGACGGTGCTGAACCCGACCTACATGGATCCGCTCTACCACACGCACACCGGGCACATGCTGATCATGGGCGGTCTGACGATGATGGCGTTCGGGTCGCTAATCCTGAAAAAGATCGTCTCCTTCAAGGGGTGAAACCGTGCTTTTGATCCTGCTCGCAGTCCTCTTCCTCGCCGCCGCGGCTTACCTCTTCGGCGAGGCTGCAACGGCGCCCGCTCGCGACCGGGAAGTCTCGGTGAAACGCGCCGCCAACTATGGAAAGTTCCGGGCCGCGCTCGGGGCGCGAGAGCAGCCGTTCCGCGACCGCGTGCTCGAACCGGCCGTCGAGCGTCTTGCCAAGCTCGTCTTGCGGATCCACCCGAAGACGAACGTCGACGGCGTTCGCGGCAAGCTGCTCGCCGCCGGGCTCGGCCGGACAGTCTCTCCAACCGCCTTCCTCGCCGCGAAAGCAGCGGTCGGGATCGGGGGCCTCTTCGTCGGGCTGCTCTTCGGCGCGGTCGCGGGCGGTATCGGCCTTCTCCTCGGCCTCGGGCTCGGGGGAATCGGTTTTCTGGCTCCCGACTTCGTGGTCGGCGCGCGGGCCCGGAAGCGCCGCGAGCTGATCCGCGCAGAACTGCCCGACGCCCTCGACCTGCTCGCCGTCAGCGTCGAGGCCGGCCTCGGCTTCGACGGCGCGATCTCCAAGCTGACCGACCACATGGACGGCCCGTTGACCGAAGAGTTCGGACTGACGCTGAACGAGATCCGCATCGGCGAGTCTCGCCAGGACGCGTTGAAGAAGCTCTCTGCGCGGTGCGACACCCCCGAGGTCTCGGGCTTCAGCCGGGCGATCATCCAGGCCGACCAGCTCGGGATCTCCCTGGGCCGGATCCTGCGAGTTCAGGCGACCGACACGCGCCTACGCCGCCAGGCCGCGGCGGAGGAGAAGGCGATGAAGGCGCCGATCAAGATGCTCTTTCCCACCGTGTTGTTCATCTTCCCGGCGATGTTCCTGGTCATCCTCGGCCCCGCGTTCCTCAACCTGTCCAAGATCTTCTAGGAGAAGACAATGGCGCCCGACAAAGACACGAACGAGACCAAGAAGAAGGAGTTCGGTACCGGCCTGCGGGCACAACTCGAGCGCAGGCGCGAGGAGCCGGAGGAAGCAACTCTGGCCGTCCATCAGCCGAACGTCGAGCTCCGCTTCGAGCTGACGGCGCGACCGGCAGACGCCGAGCCCTTTACCGTCACCTCCGACGGCGCCACCGACGAACTGCGCAAGGAACTAGCCGCCGCCCAGGCGCGTGAGGCCGCGTTGACGGCGGCGCTCGCCGAGCAGCAGGAGGTCTTCGAGGCGGGCATGGAGTCCGACCAGGGCTTGGCTCGCCGCGCCTCGACGCTCGATGAGCGTGACGCGAAGCTGGCCGAGTTCCAGGCAGAGCTCGAGGAGCGCGAGCGCAAAGTCCGCGACCAGCGCGAGACGATCGAGGCAGAGCACGCCCGGCTCGCCGAGCTCCAGGCCGAGCTCGCGGCCGAACAGCAGCTCTCGATCGAGCGGCAGGAGCAGGCCGAACGAAAGCTGAACGAGCTGAAGAGCTTCGAGCGGGACCGCTCCAAGTTCTCGCACGAGCTCGAGAAGCAGCGGAAGGCTCTCGCCGACCATGAGCATAAATTGAGATCCCGCGAGCAGGAGCTCGAGGCGCGAGAGCGCGCGGGCATCGTCAAGCTCGAAGGCCGCGAGCGGGCGCTCGCGAAGCGCGAGGACGAGTGCCGTGCGCGCGACAAGGAGGTCTCGGAGCGCGAGCGCAAGTTCTCCTCGCGCGAGGCCGACCTCAAGAAGGAGGCCGCGCGCGTCGCGGCCAAGGACGAGGCCCTCGGCGAACGCGAGGCCGAGCTGCTGCTCAAGCAGGAGCGGCTGCGCGGAGATCTCGAGTCGCTCGAGCGCGACTACACGGACAAGACTGCCGTCGTCCGCGAGGCGGCGGTGCGCTCGGCGGAGCTCGATCAGCGCGAGGTCGAGCTGGCCGCCCGCGAGGCCGAGCTGAACAGGCTCAAGGCCGAGCTCGCCCATGCCCAGCGCGACCTGAACTTCGGCGCCGACCTCGAGCAGCGAGCCAAGCAACTCGAGGAGCGCGAGCGCGAGCTTGCGGGCCGCGAGTCCGCCCTGACGAGCCAGGAAGGCCTGACGGAGTCCCAGGCAAAGCGCCAGGACCGGCGCGAAAAGCGGCTCGCGTCGATGGAAGAGGCGATCCGCGACCGGGTCCGCGAGCTCGACGAGCGGGAGGCCGAGGTCGACCAGCGCCAGGCAGCCCTCGACGCCGACATCGACCTGCGCACCGACAAGATCGAGGTCCGCGAGTCGGCCCTAGCCGAGCTCGAGGCGCACCTGACCCAGAAGGAAGCTGAGCTCGCCACCTATGTCGGCAAAGCGCAGACGGAGCTCCAGCGCCGCGAAGCCGTCTGGTGGGACAAGCAGCTAGGCCGCGAAGAGGCCGGCACCGACCCGGTCGAAGTGGACGCAGCCTAGGCTCGCGGAGCCTCAAGTAACAGTCTGTTACTAACTCGGTTTCGGCCCGGGGACAGGCTTTCGGGACCCTGAAGTGTCCATCCGGGCCGTGTCGTTCTTTGCAACAGACTGTTACTTGGCTTGGGGTCGGGGGCTCGGGCGCTATCCTCGCTCCCGTGGCGCAGCGCGTTCCTGCCGTGGGGGAGGACCCGGCGCGGCTGGCCATTCGCGGGCGGATCGCGGCCTCTGTCGAGCAACATGCCCTGCTCGCGGCGGGTGCCGTCTGGGCGATCTGGCTCGCCGCCGTGCTGGGGGTCGTGATCGGCGGCGTTGAAGCCGGGGCGATCTCGGACCCCCTCCATAGCTGGGTGCACTACGGCGGGCCGCTCTGGCCCCTCTTCACCTGGGACTTCGGCTGGTACCACGCCGTTGCCGAGTTCGGCTATCCGCACGGCCACGGCGGGCCGTTCTACGCGTTCTTCCCGCTCTGGCCGCTCGTCCTGAGGGCGTCCGGCTCGATTCCCGACTGGGCGGCGGCGCTCGCGGTCGTGGTCGCGGCGAGCGGGCTGGCCTTCCTCGGAGTCGCCGCCTCGAACCCATCCGGACAGGCCCGGCGCGCCGCGCTCGCGCTTGCCTGCTGGCCCGGCTCGTTCATGCTGCTGCTCGCCTATCCGGACGTGCTTGCGCTTGCCGCAGCTGCCTGGGCCGCCGCGCTCGTCCTGCGCGGGCGCCCCTTCCTGGCCGGAGCGCTCGGCGCGGTCGCGGCGGTCGCGCGGCCGACCGGCTTCCTGATCGCGATCCCGCTCCTCCTGGTCGCGCGCGGCCCCCGCGCTCGCGCCGTCGCGGCGGGAGCCCCGCTCGCTGCAGCCGTGGCCGTCCAGATCTACTTCTGGCGCCGAAGCGGCGATGCGCTCGCCTTCATCCATGCCCAGGAGCTTCCGATCTGGCACCGGAACGGCCCGAGCCGCTTCTCGAAGTGGCCGGGCCACATCGCGCACGCCTTCAGCGTCCACGCCTGGCTGCTGATCGCAGGGGCTCTGATCGGCGTGGTGCTGGTCGCCCTGGTTGCCCGTCGCCTTGGCCGCTGGTACGCAGGGGCCCTTGCCTATGCGTTGGTCGCGGGGGCGCTCCTCTTCGGCGCTCAGACGCCCCAGACCCGGATCGAGAGCGCGGTCCTGGCCGTGGCGGTTCCGATCCTCGGGGTGCTCTGGTGGCTCGGCCCCCGGTACCGCCCCTGGGCGCTCTTCGCGACCGCCGTCGTCGCGGTGTCCTTCCTTTCCGGAACGGTGACGAGCTTTGCGCGGCAGGCACTGTTCGCGTTCCCTATCTACTGGGCGGTCGCCGACGGTCCCCGGCCGCTACGGCACCCGCTGGTCGCAGTCGCCGCGCTCATCGCGAACGTCGCCTTCGCGCTGACGCTGGCTAAGTACGCGCCCTAGGTTTGAGCGGTGCGGAAACCGAGGTAGACGCCGAAGCCGAGGATCCCGGCGCCGGCGCCGATGTCGATCGCGGCGAGGAGGCGCGGCCCGATCCGCCGGCGGGCGAGCGCGATCGCACCTGCGAACGCCGTGTACCAGGTGAGCGTGCCCAAGCCGACACCAACCAGCAGTGCGGCGGTACTCGCCGAGGACCCAGAGCCGCCGGAGACAGCGGCTGGCGCCGCCGCCGTCCAGAGCGCGATCGTCAGCGGGTTGAGCGCCGTGGCGGCGAAGGCGGTCGCGAAGGCTCGCCGCGGCGTGCCGACTTCCTCGGCCGTCTCGAGCCCAAAGCGCGCTCGAAAGCCGAACCACATCGCCCGCACGCCCAGCGCAGCGAGCAGGCCCGCCCCGACAAAGCCGAGCGCGACGCCCGCGCCGTCGGTGGCCTCGAGCGCCCGCGCGACGCCCGCGAGCCCGAGCGCCGCGTAGCCGAGGTCAACGAGCGCGACTGCGGCCGCCATCGCCAGTCCGATCCGAAAGTTGCCGCGCACGACCGAGCGAACGATCAGAAGCGAGACCGGCCCGATCTGCGCCGCGACGAAAAGACCAAGGCCGAAGCCGACGAACAGCGAGGACACAGGCCGAGCTTAGTCTTACATCAACGGTTTGATGGAGACAAAATAATCTGCGTGTTACGGTCAGAGCCGTGATCGCAGACGCGGACATCGCGGCCCCGGCCTCACTGATGGGCGACGCGACTCGAGCCACCTTCCTGATGGCCTTGTCGCAGGGGCACTGCCTTCCGGCAGGCGAGCTCGCTCGCCGCGCACGCGTCACCCCCTCGACGGCGAGCATCCAGCTGGCGAAGCTGGTCGAGGGCGGACTGCTGACCGTGGAGAGAAACGGCCGACACCGCTACTACGGCCTCACCGATCCGAACGTGGCAACGGCGATCGAATCGCTCGCGGTGATCGCCCCCCGCCGGCCGGCAAGCTCGCTCAAGCAGGCGCGGATCGGCTCTGAGCTACAGGCGGCGCGGACGTGTTACGACCACCTCGCGGGAGCACTCGGTGTCGCGCTCCTCAACGCCTTGCAGAGCCAGCGGCTGCTGACCGCCGAGCTCGAGCCGACGAAGCGGGGCGTGAAGCGATTCTCCGAATTAGGAATCGACGTTGACGAGCTCGCCCGGCGCCGCCGACCACTCGCCAAGCGATGCCTCGACTGGACCGAGCGACGCCACCATCTCGCCGGCTCGCTGGGGGCGGCACTTGCCACCCGCTGCTTCGAGCTGAGCTGGATCGAGCGCCTGCCGTCGAGCCGCGCAGTCCGGCCGACCGAGAAGGGTCACCGCGCCCTGATCCGCAAGTTCTCGCTGGACCTCGAGCGGCCCGCAAGACACGTTTGACCGCCGCGGCAGGACAAGGGATGCTCCCCGGAATGAGCTCCCTCGACGTGCGGTCGATCGAGCAAGAGGCGCTCGATCTGACCCGGGAGCTGTGCCGGAAGCCGAGCGTCTCCGCCGAGGAGCGGGCGCTCGGCGAGACCGCGGAGCTCGTCGAAACCCTGTTGACCGGCGCCGGCTTCGAGACCAGGCAGCTCACTGTCGACGGGGCACCGCCCGCGGTCTACGGCGAGCTTGCCGGCCAAGGTGACGCCTCGCTGCTCCTCTACAACCACTACGACGTCCAGCCCGTCGATCCGATCGAGCTCTGGGATTCTCCGCCGTTCGAGCCGACGCTGCGGGACGACCGGCTCTACGCGCGCGGCGCGGCCGACAACAAGGCCGAGATCGGCGTCCGGCTCGCGACGATCCGCGCGATGCGCGAGACCGGCGACGCGTTGCCGTTGACGATCCGCTGGATCGTCGAAGGCGAAGAGGAGGTCGCCAGCCCACATTTCGGCGCGATCGTCGAGCAGAACGCCGATCTGCTCCGCGCCGACGGTTGCCTCTGGGAGGGCAGCGGCCTCGCGATGGACGGTCGGCCCGAGATTGCACTCGGTTTCAAGGGCAACCTCGCGATCAAGCTCGATGTCCAAGCGCTCACGAGCGATGCGCATTCGGGCACTGCCGGAGTGCTTCCCAGCGCGGCGTGGCGGCTGCACGCCGCCCTCGAGAGCATCCGCGGAGCAGACGGAACCGTCCGCGTGGAGGGATTTCACGACGCCGTCCGCGAGCCGACCGCTCGTGCGCGCGAGGCCGTCGCCGAGCAGAGCCCTAGCATCGAAGACGAGTTGCGCGAGTTCTTCGGCGTCGAGGAGTTCGTCGACGGCCTGACGGGCCTGGCGCTCAGGGAGCGGCTGACGTTCTCCCCGACCTGCAACATCTGCGGCATCCACACCGGCTACGGCGGTCCCGGGATCAAGACCGTCCTGCCGGCGCACGCGAGCGCCTGGATGGACTTCCGGCTCGTCCCCGACCAGCGTCCGGCCGAGGTGTTCGACCTGATCCGCTCCCATCTCGACGCGCAAGGCTTCTCGGACGTCGCGCTGACCCGTCGATCTTCCCGCTGGCACCGGCGAGCCTGCCGGTCGTTGCTTCGCTCCAACGCCATGTCGGGCTCCCCGGCCTGAGTGCACCGGACAACCCGGTCTACGGCGGCTCAGCCGCACATGCGCCGAACGAGCACGTCCGCGTCGCGGACTTTGCGCCGGCGATCGAGTTCACGATCGCTCTCTTCGACGAGCTCGGGCGCTGAGCGTCGTCCCAACTAGATCGAAGCCGACCCACCCGGCAGAATTGCGCCGATGAGCCGCGCCGAGAGGAAAGCACGCCGCCAAGAGGAGCGGGAGGCCAAGCAACGGCAGAAGGAGGAAGAGCAGCGCCTCCGTGAAGAAGAAAAAGCGCGCGAGCTGGCCGAACGCGCCGCGGCCAAGAAACGCGAAGCGGCAGAACGCGCAGAACGCAAGGCCGCGAAGAAGCGAGGCGGACGAAGGGCTCGCCGTGAGGAAAAGAAGGCACGGCGCGTAGAGGAGCGGCTGGCCAAAGAACGCCAGAAGGACGAGGAGCGACGCCTCCGCGAAGAGGAAAAGGCCCGCGAGCTCGCGGAACGCGTACAGCGCAAGGCCGCGAAGAGACGAGGCGGACGAAGGGCTCGCCGCGAGGAAAGGAAAGCGCTCCGCGTAGAGGAGCGCCTGGCCAAGGAGCGCCAGAAGGACGAAGAGCGGCTCCGCCGCGAAGAGGAGAAGGACCGCGAGCTGGCCGAACGCGCCGCGGCGAAGGAACGCGAGGCGGCAGAACGCGCCGAGCGCAAGGCCACACGAGCCGGGAGGCGCCGCCGAGCGAGGAAGTCAGCGCGCGCCGAGAGCGAAAGCAGGCAAGACGAACCTGAGCGGCTCGACCATGACGTCGTGGCGCGGATCCGTCAGTACGGGGTGACGGCCTCCCCGGCCGAACCCGACGAGCGACGCAATGCGGAACCAGCGCCGCAGCCGCCACTCACGACGGACCCGAACGAGCCCCGCGACGCCGAGTAGCACCGGGCGACGACTACACGACCTCGAAAGCCACCTACCGCGAGATCGCATGCCTGGCGTCCGGCACACGATCGAGCGCGTGGTGGTCGCCGCAGCCCCGATCCCACTCTGGGACCAACAGGCCGTGAACGTCGTGGCTCACGCCGCGGCGCCGGTCGAAGGCCCGAAACGTAAAGCCGGCGGACCGGAGGTAGGGTCCGCACCTGTGGCCAAACCGCCCGTCGAGGAAATGTGGAGGAGGATGCTCACGGGCGACTATCCCCGCCTCCACAAGATGCGGGCGATGTGGGGCGTGCTGCCGTCGGCGCCACGCTGCAAGCTCTGCAACGCTCCGTTCCGTGGTCCGGGCGGCGCGCTGATGCGGGCTATCGGGTATGGCCCGTCAGCACTGAACCGACGGCTCTGCAAGTGGTGCTTACGGGCAGTGAGCAAGCATCCGGGCGGTGCCGAGATCGAGATCTCGGTGCTCTTCGCGGATGTGCGTGGGTCGACCGCAATCGCCGAGCGGATGAAACCCGAGGAGTTCTCGCGCTTGCTGGCCCGCTTCTACGGGGCAGCAGCGAGGGTGATCGACGAAAGCGACGGCATCGTCGACAAGTTCGTCGGCGACGGTGCAGTTGCGCTCTTCATCCCAGGGTTCGCCGGCAACGATCATGCCGTGCAGGCGATTACGGCCGCGCGAGGATTAGTAGAGCAGACCGGCAACGACGGCGCAGACCCCTGGATTCCGGTGGGTGCCGGGGTCCACACCGGGTGGTCCTTCGTGGGAAGCGTGGGCGAAGGCGACGCCCGGGACTTCACCGCGCTCGGGGACACGGTCAATGCCACGGCCCGGCTCACGAGCCTCGCCGGGCCAGGCGAGATCCTCGTCAGCGCCGAAGCGGCGACGGCGGGGGACCTGGAGACAACCGGGCTCGAACGACGGACACTCGAGTTACGAGGCAGAGATCAAACTCTCGACGCTTGGGTTGCAACTGCGACTACTCGATGAGGTAACCCTCACTCGGGCCGGTGCGTCACCGCCTCGATGACTGCACCGAGTAGCCGAGCGGCGCACGTCCAGCGGCTTGAAAGCGGCTTTCTAAACGCGATTCAGGCTCGTCCACCGGGCGGGCTTCCCGTGTCGCGCCGGGTCATGCTTGACACAAAACTTGACACACCCTTACGCGCGCCGCGGCGCCCCTGAGGCGCGGGCGAGCCGCCGGGCGGACGCTGGGACCGCGGTGGCCGGGCCGTGGCGGAAGGTGGATTGGTTCCCTCTAGCTGGTGAACTCCACCAGGTCCGCGCAGAAGTCGCGGTCCGACAAGTCGCTGTTCCCCGTGGATCCGCGCACGACCCGGAACGAGTCGGGGACCTCGATGTCGTCGCTGGGATCACCGGGAGTGCCGTTGTAGTCGATGTCGAAGGCAATCCGGACCTGGCCGGGGTCCTTGAGCACGAAGTTGCCGTCGGCGTCGTAGAAGCGGGAACCACCGGAGGCGAAGGAGGTGCCATGCACGCTCTCCCGGCCGTACGGGAACGGTGACGAGCCGCGCTGGTTGAACACGAAGTTGCCCGAGACGTCCCCGCTGTCCTGGGCCGGGGTGCCGTCGCAGTCGTAGACGTCGCTGGTGAAGATGTCGTGGAAATGGCCCTTGTCGATCGGTCGGGCGGTAGCGGCTGTGCCGGTGAGCATGGTGCCCGCGATGACCAGCCCAGCGATGAGTAGTACAGAACGTCCGCTCATGACCCCTCCCCTTGTCGGACTCGACGGCCGAGGTCAATGTGCCACTGCCCCACGCGACCTGGTGATAGCCAAAGATGACGAATCACTGCCTGTGCCCGAAACTCGCACGCAGCGCTAGAGAATGAGCCGAGTTTGGTCCGGTGTGTGATAAGTGCCGGTCCTCGACGATCTGACGGTCTGCCGCCACACGATCAGTAATGCCAGTTCACGCGGATCGGCTCATCGACTACATGTCCGTGAAATGCCGAGGTCGCGGCGATACGCGAGCGTTTGCTCGCGCGCGTCGAGGTGAGCGACGTGCGGCACATCTCTGACAGCGTGTGGCATCCGCGCCCGGACACGGAAACGCACCGATTACAGGGGGATTCAGGATGCGCAACTTAAGGATCGTTGTCGCGGCTGCGCTTGCGTGCACCGCGCTGGTGACACCGGCGATCGCCGGAGCCGCGGAGGTGTCTGAGCCGATCGCGGACGGATTCGCCGGTCCGCTGCAGATCGCGGTGGGCGCCACGAGCCGGGTTTATGTCGCTCAGGACTTCGCAGGCGTGCTGAGCGGGGTAGGCAAGAACGGCGGTGTGTCCGATCTCGTTGTCGCGCCCGGAACCGAGATCGCCGGTGTTGCCGCGCTCGGCAACGGCACCGTCTTCTACACCACGAGCATCGGCGGCTCCGAGGAGTCACCACCCACCGCGACGCTGCTGCGCAGGGTGCTGCCGAACGGCCACGTCTCGACCCTCGCCGACCTCCGTTCCTATGAGGAGACGGTCAACCCCGATCAGGTCAACACCTACGGCTTGGTCGGCGCCAGCCCGGCGTGCGCGGCGCAGTGGCCCGCGGAGGCCGGACCGCCCACCTACACCGGCATTGTGGACTCGCACCCGTACTCGGTGGCGCTCGCGCCTGGTGGGGTGTACGTCGGGGAGGCGGCGGGCAACGACATCCTGCGCGTCACGCCGAACGGCACGCTCAGCACGGTCGCCGTACTGCCGCCACAGCCCACAGTGATCACTGCAGAAGCGGCCGAGGCGAACGGCCTTCCGGATTGCACCATCGGGCTGACGTACAACTTCGAGCCCGTCCCGACCGACGTCGAGGTCGCCCCGAACGGGACGCTTTACGTAAGCCTGCTGCCCGGCGGTCCGGAGGACCCGAGCCTGGGCGCCCGCGGCTCGGTCTACACCGTCAACCCACGCACCGGCGCGACACACAAGATCGCCGGCGGCTTCGCCGGCGCCACGAACCTGGCACTTGGCCCGGGCGGCACGATCTACGTCAGCGAGCTGTTCGCCGACCAGATCGCGGTCGTGCGGGGCGGGGCGACCGTGGACACGATCGCGCTGTCACAGCCGGCGGCGGTCGAGTACGCGCGCGGCATCCTCTACGCGTCCACCGACGCGTTCGGCAACGGGGCGGTCGTGACTATCTCGCCGTGAGCCAGGCGGCTGGACTCGGGCGCATGTCTGGCGTCAAGGAATTGGCACAGTTTGATCTTGAAAGCGATTGACGCTGGGGGCTCCAACGACATATCCGCGCAGGAAGACCGGATGTACGCCGCCGTACCTGATCGCGGCATTTCCGGTAACTCGGCGGCGGCGGCGCAGCTGCATATTATGCGGAACCAGTGCCGAATGGATCGGCACCGACGATGTCGGTGCGATCGACGATCAGAATCACACACGACTGATCGCTGGTCGTTCGTAGCCTCGCGATGGTGTCCGACAAG
>WNGE01002777.1_pt1 | contig 21079 bp, 23 predicted proteins | sample 5400651 | NCBI WGS metagenome assembly WNGE01 (sample SAMN13153370, study PRJNA577476) | soil metagenome | isolation source: 60 cm soil or saprolite under grassland replicate 2 | place: USA:California | collected 2016-06-15 | reverse complement strand
TCCCGGCCCGTCGATCGGCGTCAGGCCCTGCGTCCCGCCCGTCAGGTTGAAGCCCGTGCCGAACAGGTTGTCGCCGTTGCGCGCGATCTGCGGGATGATCTCCCCGAAGCCGAGCGTGACGATCGCGAGGTAGTCCCCGCGCAGGCGCAGCGTCGGCAGGCCGATGATCACGCCCACGACCGCGGTCACGATCCCGGCGGCGACGAGGATCAGCCAGATCGAGAAGTGGAAGCCCGGGGCGCTCGGCGTGATCCCGACCGCGCCGAAGTGGATCCTGTGCGTCGCGAACTGAGACGACGCGAACCAGCCCGACATGTAGGCGCCCATCGCGTAGAACGCGACGTAGCCGAGATCGAGCAGGCCGGCGTAACCGACGACGACGTTCAGGCCGAGCGCCATCATCGTGAAGATCATCATCACGACCATCGTGTCCATCGACGGCGCGGGGCCGAAGATCGGCGACCCGAAGAGGTCGTTCTGATACTTGGGGTAGAGCACGGCGAGCGCCAGCACGGCCCCGGGAACGACCCACTTCCCGTACGGCAGCCGCTGCCACGGCGTCACCACGAGCGCGAACACGATCACGGCCGCGGCGAGCGCGGAGGACTTCCAGACGCCGCCGACCGCGACGAGCACAAGGCCGACGATGAGCCAGAACGCCGTCTTGACCGCGCGGCGCGCGACCGGGTCGAGCGCCTCCCAGCGGTCCTTCTCGAAGCCGAGAGAGCCGAGTAGCGCCCACCACTTCGCGGCGATCAGGCGTCCGATTTCCATCGTGCGCATCGCTAGCCGCCTTCGGGCGTCCGCTCGCCGAGCAGTCCCTCGGGGCGGAAGACGAGGATGAGGATGAGGATCGAGAAGACGATCGACTGCGTCCAGTCGCTTCCCGGCGAGTGCCAGGAGAGGCCTTCGTTGAACGCCTGGATGAACCCGATCACGAGCGCGCCGAGGACGGCGCCGGGCAAGTTGCCTATGCCGCCGAGGACCGCAGCGGTGAACGCGATCAGGCCGAGCTGGAAGCCCTGGTCGTAGCGCACCTGCGTGAAGTAGAGGACGTACAGGAGGCCCGCCGCGCCGGCGAGCGCTCCGGCGATGAGGAACGTGAAAGAAATCGTGCGGTTGACGTTGATCCCCATCATCGCCGCCGCGTCCTTGTCCTGGGCAGTCGCTCGCATCGCCTTGCCCTGCTTCGTGCTCTGCACGAGCCACATCAGCAGGACGAGCACCGGGATGGTGATGATCACGACGATCAGCTTGTTCCAGGTGTAGACGACGCCTCCGATCGAGAACACCTGGCTGCGCGGGAGCACGCTGGGGAGCGACACGTATTCCGGCCCCTTCCATGCGAGCGCGACGTCTTCGAGGATGAACGACATCCCGATCGCGGTGATCAGCGGCGCCAGCCGGGGAGCTCCGCGTAACGGCCGGTAGGCGATGAACTCGATCGTCGCGTTGAGCAGGCCGCAGATCACCATCGCGCCGAGCAGCGACACGATGATCGCCGGGATGAGCGAGCCCAGTGCGGCGTTGGTGCCCAGGTCGAACACCGACAGGATAAACGTCGACGAAATCATGCCGCCGAGCATGAAGACGTCGCCGTGCGCGAAGTTGATCAGCTCGAGGATGCCGTAGACGAGCGTGTAGCCGAGCGCGACGAGTGCGTAGACGGCGCCGTTCGTGAGCCCGATGAAGAAGACCGTCATGAAGTCCGCAGGGCCCTTTACGAAGTTGCCGATCAGCCAGACGAGCAGCAGTCCGATGAGGAGGGCCGCAAAGCCAAGCTGGACGTACGCACTCGCCGGGCGGCGAAGCCGGATCGTCGTTTCTCGGGACGCCTCGGTGATCACTGAGGCGCGACGGCGCCGGGGGTTGTGTCTCCCGGCACCGTCACTCTCCTAATCCGTCCCGCGCCTTAGGTTGCGCCCGTCAGGCTCTTCGGCGGGATGATCGTCTTGATCGGGTTGAGCTTGCCCGCCTTCTGCTGGTAGATCGTGATCGGGGTCAGGCTCGTGTCACCCTTCGCGCTGATGGTGAACGTGCCGATGATCCCGTCGGTCACCTTCAGGCCGAACAGGCTCTTCGTCACGGAGGCGCGGGTTCCGTCGGACTTGTCGATGGCGTCGAGCATGACGTCCATCGCCTGCGCCCCGTACTGCGAGTACGGATTCGGCGTCGCGCCGATCTGGGCTCCGAAGTCCTTGACGAACGTCTTGCCCTCGCCCTTCAGGCCCGTCGGCGGCTGGCCGGCGACGCTCACGTACGAGTCGTCGAAGGCGGCGCCGTTCGACTTCGGGTCGCTGAATCCGTCCGGCGCGATGAGCGTCGCGTCGGGAACGCCCTGCTTCAGGTCCTTGATCAACTTGGCGCCGTTGTTGCAGATGATGCCGCCGAGGAAGACCGCGTCGGCCCCACTCTGCTTGATCGTGTTCGCGAGCGCCTCGTAGCTCGACTGCTTCGCGTCCCACCCTTGGTCGCCGGCGATCTGAAGCCCCAGCTTCTGTGCAGCGGCCTTGAACGTCTTTGCCACGCCGGCGCCGTACGTCTGCTTGTCGTTGAGCACGAAGACGTTCTTGATACCGATCTGCTTCGCGTACGTCGCGTCCGCGGGACCCTGGATCTGGTCGTTCGCGACAACGCGGGCGTAGTTGCGCGTGCCGTTCGGGTAGTACTTGTCCGGCTCACCGGGATCCGCGCCTGGCCCGTCCGTCGTGATGCCTGGGCTCGTGTTCGCGGGACTCACCATCCCCAGCGGGCCCGGGTTCGCACGGTTGAGAATCGGGACGATGATCTTCGCGCACCCGGAGTTGAACGTGCCGACGACGCCGATGACACTCTTGTTCCCTGCGTAGGCGCGGCCGTTCGAAGCGCACTTGGCCGAATCCCACGCGCCGGCCTGCGCAGTCGAGTCGTCACACGACTGGTAGCCGATCTGCTTGCCCCCGGCGGTGAAGTTGCGCTGCTTCAGCGCGAACTTGATCGCCTGGACCATCTCCGTCGTCTGCGCGCGACCGGCGCCCTGAAGGGGCAGGTCGGACGCGACGAGGACGTCGGGCTGGCTGTCCCCGTCGTAATAGATGCTCGAGCACGACGACGCAGGTAGCGCCGTGACGTTCCCTCCAGCGGCGGCCCCGGTTGTGGTGCTGCTCGTTTCGTTGCTGCTCCCGCCGCAACCGGCCGCCGCGAACGCAAGTGCGGCGAAGACGCCGACGAGCGCAACTGCTCTGAAACTGGTTCTCACTCTTCCTCCTCCGTCGCCCGTTTTCGCCATCCTCGGAATCTGATCGGGGGAGTATCCGGTTTGCGCAAGCGACTTGCAAGCGAGAGCAGGCACGGGAACGCTTCATTGCGAAAGGAATTCCGGAGCCGGCTGCGAAACTGCCGCCCGGCTCGTACCATGGAAGCGCGCCGAAGTGGCGGAATTGGCAGACGCGCCGGACTCAAAATCCGGTGCCCGAAAGGGCGTGTGGGTTCGATTCCCACCTTCGGCACTACGTCTTTCTAGGATGGCTCCGTGCGCGCGGGGATCCTGACCGGCGGCGGTGACTGCCCGGGGCTGAACGCGGTGATCCGCGCGGTCGCGCGGCGGCTGCACACGCACGACTGGGACGTGATCGGCGTTCGGGAGGGCTGGCGGGGCCTCGTCGAGGGCAAGCTCGAGGACCTCGGGCCGCGCGAGGTGTCGGGGATCCTGCCGCGCGGCGGCACGATCCTCGGCACGTCGAGGACGAATCCGTACAAGCTGGACGGCGGCGTCGAGTCCGTCCTGCGCACGTTCGAGGAAAACGACCTCGATGCTCTTGTCGCGATCGGCGGCGAGGACACGCTCGGGGTGGCCACGCGGCTTCACGAAGAGCGCGACTTTCGCGTGGTCGGCGTGCCGAAGACGATCGACAACGACCTGTCCGGGACGGACTACACGTTCGGCTTCGACACCGCAGTCTGGGTGTGCACGGAGGCGATCGACCGGCTGCATACGACCGCCGAGTCCCACAACCGGGTCATGGTCGTCGAGGTGATGGGCCGGCATACCGGATGGATCGCAGTGATGAGCGGGATCGCGGGCGGCGCCGACGTCATCCTGATCCCGGAGCATCCGGTCAGCGTGGAAGACGCGTGCAAGGAGATCACCCGCCGCCACGCGCGTGGCAAGGATTTCTCGATCGTGGTCGTGTCGGAGGGTTACGCGCTGACGTACGAGTCCGGCGAGCGGCGGGAGGTGACGCAGGAGGCCGCGACCGATGCGTTCGGGCACGTTCGATTCGGAGGCGTGGGCGACGCGCTCGCACACGAGATCGAAGAACGGACCGGCTACGAGACCCGCGTCACCGTGCTTGGCCACGTGCAACGCGGCGGCTCGCCGACACCGCGCGACCGCGTTCTCGCGACCCGCTACGGGCTGAAGGCAGCCGACCTCGTGCTGGCGAGCTCGTGGGGACGAATGGCCGCGCTGCAAGGTGACTCGATCGTCGACGTCTCGCTGCGCGAGGCCACGGCGGAGCTGAAGACCGTGCCGCCCGCGTGGTACGAGGTCGCAAAAGCCTTCTTCGGGTAGCGGTCAGTCGCATACGCGTCTGGGCGGCTTCGCCAGCCGGCCGACCACCGCTGCGTCGGGGCCACGCGTCACGCCGACGTTCACCCAGAAGCCGGCCACGACCGGTCGTAACGCGGGCCGGTACGTGGCATCGAGGGCGCGGCGGGCGAGCTCGGCCATAGAGAGCCCTGTCCGGACGGACTCTTCGACGAGGAGAGCATGCTGACGATCGGTCAGCGTGAAGTGGACGCTCCGGCTCATTGGCCTTGTATAGACAAAGCCAACTCGCTGAGGAGTGACACAGCCGTGTCGAGCTGGTGAAGAACTCCTACGCTCGAAGCTCGGCGAGCGGGAACGCGCGATGGCGGCGCGGCGGCACGAGGAAGTTCTGCCGATGCGTGGTCTGGAGCACCGAGTTGATGCCCTGGCCGCGGTCGCGCGGCCGGAGATCGATCTTCGTGCCGTCCGGGAACACGCCGTCCATCGCGTCACGCATGCGCTCGAAGTCGTCGCTCGTCGGATTGAAGACGACGAAATGCACCCCGGCCGAAGGCTGATCGCTCATCCCGTCCGCGCGAGGATCGGCGCTCCAGAAGAACGGGTTGTCGAGCGTGTTGAAGTCGGCGCGATGCGGAATCGCGGTTCCCTTTCGATAGAGCGTGCCGTCGTGCGCGACGTGGTCTGCCTGGAGCCGCGAGGCCGTCTGGATCGCCGCGCTGTGTCCGATCGTCCCGTCACGCCGGAGGCCCGCAGCAATTTGCGACCGGTTCGCAACGTCCGCCGGCGCCTGGCGCACGGTCTGCGTGTTCTGTGCGACGTCGAGACCCGGCCGGAAGACGGTGTCGACTCGCTGCCGAAAGTCGAACAGCTGATACCACGTGTCGAGCTGCTCGTTGAGATGCGAGAGATGCATGTGCGTCCCCTCGCGGAAGTAGCCCGAGCCGAGCTCGACGTACCCGAGGGTCTCGAAGTTCACGATCTTGCGCGGCCCGAGTCCCTGCGACTGCGTCGAGGTGAAACCGAGGAAGAGCTCGGCGGTGTCCGGAATCAGCTCGGCGCCCGGCACGCCGGCAGCGACGGCCATCTGCTTCGGCAGGCTCCGCCCGCCCTCGAAGCCGCCGCCGGCGAACCCCTTGCGGATCGACGTGACCTTGAAGAGGTCGAGCTGCTCGAAGAGCACCTTCGCCGCGTCCGCGATGTGGTCGAGATGGTCGCTCCGGAGCAACACGGCGACGTCGTTCTCCTCGAGCAACGTCGACTCGGGGTCGCTCTTGAAACGCCGCGCCGGAAGCAGGGCCGGCTTCACGGCGCGGCGGTCGAACGGCGCATGAGCACGCCACACCCCGGGAACGAGCCGCTCGAAATACGGCAGGCCCCAGGCGAGCGCGATTCCCAGTCCGGCAGGCGTCGGCGCGAAATGTCTCTCGAGGTCGTCGAGCGCCGCCTCGAGGGCATGTTGTGCATCCACGAGATCCGCACGATCGACGCGCACCCGCGCGGTGACGACCTCGTGATGAAGCGGCGGCACCTGGACCTCGACGCCGTTGTCTTTCACGGTTCGCGTGCCGTCGAGCACGTGCTGTTCGGGCGGCAGCGGCCCGGCCGGCTCACGCGCAGGCGACGAGCCGGCGAGCCGGTCGACGAGCTCGTACGCGCCGGTCGCGCCGAGTGCGCCGGCCGCCGCGCCGGCCAGGACCTGCCGCCGCGTGAGCTTCACGCCGTGGGCCGAACGAGCACGAGGCTGCGCAGGATGCGCGTCACGTTTCGCTTCACCTGCTTGAGCGTGTACGGCGGCGCGACGTGCTCGCTGACGACGTACGTCGCGCCGTCGTAGTGCCACAGATACGAGAGGTGCCACTGATCCGCGTCGCGCGACACCGTGTAGAGCGTCGCGTCGATCCCGTTCGCGCGCACGTGTCCGTCCGGTTCGCTGTAACACGCGATCATCCGCTTCGACGTCTCGGCGCGACAGAGCGGCACTTTCGTCCCCGGCCAGCGGTGGAAGTTGACGTGGACTTCGCCGCTCCCGGTCTCCTGGTAGATGAAGCTGACGAGGAAGCCTCCCTGCCGGTCGACGAGACGGAGGCCGTTCCACTCGCCGCCGATGCGGCCGTCGAGCGGATTCGGCATCCAGCCGGGGCAGTAGACCGGAGCGTGGATCCCGCGCGCGAGCTTCTTCCAGCCCCGCTGCCACGCGGCGGGACACGCGGACGCCGCCGACGCCGCCGACGCGCGGGCCGCCGGCTGCGCCGAGGTTCCACATGCCGCGAAGAGCAAGCACGCGCAGGCTGCCGCGAGGGGTGCCCCGACGAGCTTCACGGTCTCAGGGTAGCCCTGAATCAACCACGCGCACGATGTGCGCGGCCCTGTCCTGGACGCGAAAGATCGTGACCGGAGCCGGCCGGGGATCTCCGTTCGGTTCGAAGGAGAACGAGCCGATCAGCCCCCGGGTCACCTTCGCGTCGAGCACTGCCCGAGCGACCGAATCGCGCGTGCCGCCCGAGCGGGCAATCGAGTCCAGCAGGAGGCGCGCCGCCTGCGCCGCGTAGACGGCGTACGGATGTGGAGACGTTCCGATCCTGCTCTCGAAGTGGGCGACGAAGCTGCTGCCCGCCTCGCCGAGCCTCTCGACCGGGATCCCGGCCACGAAGAGGTACGCGCCCTCGGCGGCGGCGCCGCCGACCGTCGCAAGCTGAGCGGCAGGACCGTAACCGGCCGCCAATGCAAGCGGGCCGCCCGGTGCGCGCCGGCGTGCTGCGACGAGATCGGCCCGCGTGCGACCCGAGAGGACGCCGCCCACGTACGCGGCCCCGGCACGGCCGCGGACGACGACTTGCAGACCGAGACGTCGTGCCGCGAGCACGAACGCCGACCGATACGCGTCCCCACGCTTCGAACCGTCGGAGAGCGCAGCGACCGTCTGTACTCCTTGGCGCTGCAGGAACACGGCAGCGGCGGCGGCCTGAGCGTCGTCGGACGCGCTCAGACGCGCGACGTTTGCGCGGTGGGAGCGCGTGAGATCCGTCGCAGTGTTCAGCGGCGAGACGAGAATGACACCGCCGGCACCGAGCACCGGGAGCTCGCTGCGCGCGCAGCCGGAATCGAGCGTCCCGATGATCCCGACGACTCGCGTGCTCTGCACGGCCGCACGCGCGTTCGCGACACAGCGCTTTGCGCTCCACGGGCCAGCATCGCCCGAGTCGTCGCAGACGACGTAGCCGACGCTGAAGCGGCCGGCGCGGAAGCCGCTGTCCTTCAACGTGACCTTGATCGCCTGCGTCATCTGGTGCATCGCGGTGTGCGCACTGGCCTCGAGCGGCAGGTCGGAGACGACGATCAGCTGCGGAGTCCCGGACCGCTCGTAGTAGAGGCCCTCGCAGCCCTTGACGACGACCGGCCGCTCGTCCGCAACCGCGGCGCTCGCCAGTCCTGCAAGCGCCAGCGCGACTAGCGCGATCCCGATCCGCGTCACAGCCGGTAGACCGCCACCCACGGCCCCCAGGTCCCGTCCTGCGCGCGAAGGCGAAACGCGGGCTCCGGCAACTGCGCGTAGAAGGCGGTGCGCTGCGGATACTCCGCACGCGCCGCGAGCACGCGGTCTGCAACCGCACCGCTCACGAGCACCCACTGCGCCGCGCCGACGTCGACGCGGGCATCGTGACCAGGCAGGGGCAGCGGAATCGGCACGACGGGATACCCCCGCGGCACGGCGGTCGACGACTCCGCGGCGATCGTCGTTCCCGTCGGCACGTGCGCGGCGATCCAGCGCGCGGCGACGATGCGCGTGTCCGTGCGCGTGAGCCGAGCGTCCTCGCGGACGGACCACGCCAGCGGGACGATGAGCAGGAGCAGGGTCACGGGCGCGAGCGCGCGAAACCTGCCAGCGAGCGCGCCGAGCGCCGGGACGAGCGGCAGGACGTAGCGTGGAAAGTGCGAGTGCAACGGCAGCAGCGACGCGTAGTACGCGATGACGAACAGGCCGAGCACGACGTCCCCTCGCCGCGAGCGTCTGGCCAGCGCCACGACCAGCGCGGCGACGGCGATGAGGAGCACCGGCCCGAGCCCGTCCCACAGCCGCCCGGCGAACGCGATGCCGGACCAGTGATCGTGCTCGAAGCCGAGCCAGCCGCGCCGGTGCTCGCGCTGGATGCGAGAGAGAGCGGACCACGTGCTGCCCGCGTCGAGGAAGACGAACGGCGATGCCGCAAAAAACGCGGCCAGCGTGAGCGCGAGCGACAGCGCCAGCCGGCGCCATTGCCGCCAGGCGACGACGAGGAGCGGAACGACGGCGACCAGGCCCGGGTACTTCGCGGCCGCGGCAAGCCCGATCGCGACGCCGGCGAGCTCGAAGCGGCCGGTGACGAGCAGAGCGAGCGCAAGCGTGACGAGCGTCGTCAGCGGCACGTCCGTCACCGCGGCATGCGAGAACGCGACGTGCGTCGAGTCGACCGCCGTCACTGCTGCGGCAACCGCGGCCGCAACGGTGCCGTACGCGGCGGAGCCAAGCCACCACGCGGCGGCAACTCCCGCCAGCGCGAATGCGACGATCACGAGGCGCCCGGTGAGGTAGGACGGCGCGCCGTGCCAGGCCTGGAACGGCGCGAGCGTGTACGTGACCAGCGTCGGCCAGTCGAAGAAATGCGGGTCCAGCCCGCCGCCGTGCGTCATCCGCCAGGCGCGCGGGACGACGTTCTGCTCGTCGGGATCCAGGAGCGAGCCGTACGGCAATCCGTACTGGATGCCGGTGACCCGCAACGCGGCCGCACCGACGAGGATCGCGCCGAGTGCCGCGCGCGGACCTCCCCAGTCCGAAGTGCTAGACGGCCGGGGGCGCGCCACCGACGAGCTCGGCGACGTTCCGAGCCGGCACGATCACAGCGTCCATCCCGCGCCGCTCGAGCTCGACGATCTGGTCGCGCGTCACATGGCTCGCCTCCGCGATCGCGAGCTTCCCGACCGGAACGTCGCTGAGCAACTCGAGCGCGCGCTCCAGGTCTTCGGTCGCGAGATGGAACGTCTCCGGATCGTGCAGTCCGAGCACGCGCTCGAGCACCTCTTCGCTGCCGACGCTGACGACGAGATCGAGCCCAAGCTGTGCCGCGCTCTCGGCGAGCGCCTCGAGCTCGTCGCCGTCGTCGTCGCGCTCGTCGGCGCTCACGAACACCGCGTCGGCGCCTGCGCGCTCCGCGTCCTCCGGCGTTCCGCCGCCGCGCCAGAGAATCGGCAGCTCGGTCGCGTCGCGGATGCCGGAGAGCGCGCTGCGAACGACGACGCCCTCGGCGCCGTCAGCCTCGGCCGTGCGCGCCGCGTCGGGCCCGTCGACCTCGACGATCACCGAGATCCCGTCGCCCTCGGAGATCGCCTGACTGAACCGTCTTCCGCCCCTTTCGGCCAAGAGTGAAGATCGTATCTCCTGCGGTACCGTGACCCTGTGCGCGCGCCCCCGGCCATTCTCTCCGCCGCGCTCGCGCTGCTTGCACCGACAGCCGCCGCCGCAGCCCTGATCGAGGGAACAGCACGCTCCGACCGGCTCAAGGGAACGGCGAGGGCCGACCGGATCGACGTGGTGTTCGGGGCAACCGACAGCGTCACCTGCGGCAAGGGCGTCGACGTCGTCACCGCCGATCCGGCGGACAAGGTTGGACGGGACTGCGAATTCGTCTCGAGGCGCATCTCGGTCGACACGCTCACGGCCGCGCCCGGACAGCATCAGACCGAGGTCGAGCCGAGCGTCGCCGCGTGGGGCTCGACCGCCGTCGCGACCTTCCAGGTCGGTCGCTTCACCGACGGCGGCGCCGCGGGGATCGGCTGGGCGACGTCGAAGGACGCCGGCCTGACGTGGCGATCGGGCGTGCTGCCCGCCCTGACGAACGCGTCGAGCCCGTCCGGTGAGGCGACGCGTGCCAGCGATCCCGTTGCCGCTTACGACGCAGCACACGGAACCTGGCTGATCGCGACGCTCGTCCTCGGCAACGGCTTCACCGCTCTCGACATCAGCCGCTCAGTCGACGGTGAGTCGTGGAGCCCGCCTGTGTCGGCGGCGCGCCTGGCGACAAACTCCCTCGCGTACGACAAGGAGTGGATCTCCTGCGACAACACCCCGACGAGCCGCTTCCACGGGACGTGCTATCTGGCGTACACGGACCTCGCGAGCTCGCGAATCGCGCTCCAGGTCTCACACGACGGAGGCGCGACCTGGAGTGCTCCCGTCACCGCGACGGCGGCGTTCGGCTTCAACGCCGAGGGCGTGTTGCCGCTGATCCAGCCGGACGGCGCTTTGACGATCGTCTTCGGCGTCGGCGACGCGGGAATGTACGCGGTGCGTTCGATCGACGGCGGCGCGAGCTTCGCGTCGCCGACCGGGATCTCGCCGATCAGGCGGGCAAACCAGCCGTTGTTGCGCGCCCCGACGCTGCCCGCCGCGGCGGTCGATGCCTCGGGCCGGCTGCTCGTAGCGTGGGCGGACTGCACGTTCCGGCCCGCCTGCGACGGCAACACGATCGTGCTCACCACGTCGACTGACGGCAGCACGTGGACCAAGCTCACGCGCGTTCCGGGCACCGGCTTCGACAGCTTCGTTCCGGGGCTCGCCGCAGATCCGAGCGTTCCGGGCCGCATCTCGATCGTGACGTACGTACGCAACTCGACTGCGTGCAGCTCGGCAACGTGCGCGATCGGCGTCGCCGTCGTCACCTCGCGGAACGGAGGCGCGACGTGGACGAAGCCGCGGCGCCTCGACGCGGTCTCGCCTCGCTATGCGTGGCTCGCCAACGCGGGCGCGCAGTTCGTCGGAGACTACGTCGGCGCGACGTATGCGGGCGGCCGCTTCGTGCCCGTGTTCGCCCTCGCGTCCCGGCCGCTCGGGACCGCGCGGCTGCGCGAGTACATGATGGCCGCCTCCATGCCGTAACGTACGGCGTCGCGATGTCCTTTCTGCTGCGTCTCGCCGTCGCCTGGGCGATTAATGCGGCCGCGCTCTGGGTGGCGGACGCGCTCTGGGACGGCGTCAGGATCAAGGGTACGGCCGCCTTCCTGATCGGCTCGGCGGTCCTCGGCATCGCGAACACGTTCATCAAGCCGCTGCTGGCGATCGTGACGCTGCCCCTGATCATCGTCACGCTGGGCTTCTTCTACCTCGTGATCAACATCGCGATGGTTGCGCTGGCGGAGTGGATCGCGCCCCACTTCTCGATCGACGGCTTCTGGACGTACGTCGGCACCGTCCTCGTGATCTGGGCGGTGAACTGGATCGCCCACGAGGTTCAGGACCGAGCGGGAGTCGCTGCGCGCTAGACGCCGATCGGATGCCAGACCGTCTTCAGCTCGAGGAAGGCCGCGATCTCCCACGGGCTCTGCGCGTCGCCGCCGCCGCGGTGGACGCGCTTCACGCTGTCCGCCGCGGCACGCTCCAGGTCGGCGTCGGGCGCGGGCAGGTCGAGTGCATTGATGTCCACGTGCGCGGCGAGCCACGGCGCGAGCTCTGAGCGGTAGCCCGTCAGCAGGTTGACGGCGCCGCCCGGAACGTCCGACGTCGCGATCGCCTCCGCGAGCTCGATCGCCGCCAGCGGATGCGTCTCCGACGCGAGCACGACCGCGGTGTTGCCGCCCACGAGCACGGGCGCGATCCGCGAGACGAGCCCGAGCAACGGCGGCTCGTCGGGGATTACGACCCCGACGACGCCGGTCGGCTCCGGCAGCGTGAAGTTGAAGTACGGGCCCGCGACGGGATTCGAGGCGCCGAGCACCTGCGCGAGCTTGTCCGCCCAGCCCGCGTACCAGACAATCCGGTCGATCGAGCGCTCGACCTCCTTACGCCCGCTGCAGAGCTCTTCGAACTCGCCGGCGCGGGCTTCGACCATCTCCGCGAGCCGGTACAGCACCTGCCCGCGGTTGTACGCGGTCGTCCCGGCCCACTTCGGCAGCGCCGAGCGCGCCGCCCGGACCGCGTCGCGCACGTCCTTGCGCGATGCGCGCGCGACGTTCTGCCCCTCGGCCTCGTACGTCCGTCCCGACTCGCTGCGCGGGAACGCGCCGCCGATGAAGAGCTTGTACGTCTTCTTGACGGGGAGGCGGCTCATTCGTCGAAGCTCAGGTACGGCTCGAGGCCGTGCCGTCCGCCCTCGCGGCCGAAGCCGGACTCGCGGTAGCCGCCGAACGGCGACGCCGGGTCGAAGCGGTTGTACGTGTTCGCCCAGACGACGCCGGCGCGCAGCCGCTGCGCCATCGAGAGGATGCGCGATCCCTTCTCCGTCCACACGCCGGCGCTCAACCCGTACATCGTGTTGTTCGCCTTCTCGACCGCCTCGTCGGGCGTGCGGAACGTCAGCACCGAGAGCACCGGCCCGAAGATCTCCTCCTGCGCGATGCGGTAGCTCTGCGCGACGTTCGTGAACACGGTCGGGACGAACCAGTAGCCCTTCTCCGGGAGCTTGCACGGCGGCTGGTAGATCTCTGCGCCTTCCTCCTTGCCCGCCGCGACGAGCTCCTCGATCCGCTCGAGCTGCATCTTCGAGTTGATCGCGCCGACGTCGGTGTTCTTGTCGAGTGGATCGCCGACGCGCAGGGTCGACAGCCGTCGCTTGAGCTTGCCGATCAGCTGCTCGTAGATCGACTCCTGCACGAGCAGCCGGGACCCAGCGCAGCACACGTGCCCTTGGTTGAAGTAGATGCCGTTGACGATCCCCTCGACGGCCTGGTCGAGCGCGGCGTCGTCGAAGATGACGTTCGCCGCCTTGCCGCCGAGCTCGAGCGTCAGCCGCTTGCCCGTCCCGGCGAGCTCACGCTGAATCGCCTTGCCGACCTCGGTCGAGCCGGTGAATGCGATCTTGTCCACGTCCTCGTGCGTGACCAGCGCGGCGCCGGTGCGGCCGTCGCCCGTGACGATGTTGACGACGCCCGGCGGCAGCTCCGCCTGACGGAGGACGTCGCAGAAGAGGAGCGCGGTGAGCGGCGTGGTCTCCGCCGGCTTGAGCACGACGGTGTTGCCGCAGGCGAGCGCCGGTGCGATCTTCCACGCCAGCATCAGCAGCGGGAAGTTCCACGGGATGATCTGTCCCGCAACGCCGACCGGCTTCGGACGCCGATTCGCGAACGCGTACTCGAGCTTGTCGGCCCAGCCCGCGTAGTAGAAGAAGTGCGCCGCTGCGAGCGGCAGGTCGACGTCGCGCGACTCCTTGATCGGCTTGCCGCCGTTCAGCGACTCGAGCACTGCGAACTCCCGCGAGCGCTCCTGGAGGATGCGCGCGATGCGGAAGAGGTACTTCGCGCGCTCCGAGCCGGGCAGGTTCGACCAGCCGTTCGAGAACGCGTCGCGCGCGGCGACGACGGCCAGGTCGACCTCCTCGGCGGTCGCCTGTCCGACCTCCGCGAGCCGCTCCTCCGAGGATGGCGAAATCGTCGCGTACGTCTCGCGCGGCTCGAGCCACTCGCCGCCGACGAAGTGGCCGTAGCGCTCACGCAGCGTGACGACGTCGCGCGACTCGAGCGCGGGCGCGTACTCCCAGCTCGTCGGCGCCGGGCTGACGCTCTTGCGGGGTTGGATGTCAGTCAATCGTGAACTCGTCCGGGCTTCGGTACGCGCCTGTGCGTTCCTTGCGGATCTGCATCAGCACGTCGTTGAGGAGCGACGACGCGCCGAGCCGGTACAGGTCGGGCGTGAGCCAGTCGGTGCCGAGCGTCTCGTGCACGAGCACGAGGTGCTGCACGGCCTGCTTCGAGTTGCGGATTCCGCCTGCGGGCTTGAAGCCGACGACGCGTCCCGTCTCCTCGTGCACGTCGCGGATCGCCTCGAGCATGACGAGCGCCACCGGCAGGGTGGCCGCGCTCGGCAGCTTGCCGGTCGACGTCTTGATGAAGTCGGCGCCGGCCGCCATCGCGAGCAGGCTCGCGCGGCGCACGTCGTCGTACGTCCCGAGCTCGCCGGTCTCGAGGATCACCTTCAGGTGCGCCTCGCCGCACGCCTCCTTCACGCGGACGATCTCGTCGTAGACCTTCGCGTAGCGTCCGGAGAGGAACGCGCCGCGGTCGATCACCATGTCCACCTCGTCGGCGCCCTGCTCGACGACCCAGCGCACCTCCTCGAGCTTCGCCTCGAGCGGCGACTGCCCGGACGGGAAGGCGGTGGCGACGGACGCAACCTTCACGCCGCTGCCGCGCAGCCGCTCGACCGCGACGGGCACGAGATTCGGATAGACGCAGATCGCCGCGACCGACGGGATGTGGCGGTCGGTCGGATCGGGGCGCACGCCCTTGGAGCAGAGCGCCGCGACCTTGCCGGGCGTGTCCGCTCCCTCGAGCGTGGTCAGGTCCATGCAGCGGATCGCGAGGTCGAGCGCGAAGAGCTTCGCCTCGCGCTTGATCGAACGCTTTGCGAGCTCGCCGGCGCGCCCCTCGACCGCAACCTGGTCGACCGAGCCGATTCGCGGCAGGCGCGGCTCGAGCGGCAGCTCGAAACCGCGCGGGAGTGCGGGCGCCTGCGCCATGGGTCCAGTGTACGCTCGAGGCGCGGGTGAAGAACGCGCTCCTCCGTCTGCTCGGACGCACGCGCCTGCTGGCGCCTGCCTATCGCGCGTACGAGCACGTGCGCGCGGCGCGACTGCCGCGTGCACCGGAGCCGACGGCGGCGGACGGGCTGCCGGTTCCGCCGGCACACCTGATCGTCCGCGTAGCGGGAACTCCGGACGCGGCATGGTTTCTCGAGAGCGGCCGCCTTGCTGCAGGTTCGATCCGCGACGCGCTCGGGCGTGCGGGCACGAGCATCGAAGCGATGGATTCGATCCTCGACTTCGGCTGCGGCTGCGGACGCGTGATCCGCAACTGGGCGCGGCTGGACGCGCGGATCGCCGGCAGCGATCTCTCGGGGGGCGCGATCGACTGGTGCCGCAGCAACCTCTTCTTCGCTCGCTTCGAGACGAACGGCCTCTCACCGCCGCTCGCCTTCGCGGACGAGTCGTTCGAGCTCGTGTACGCGCTCTCCGTGCTCACGCACCTCCCGGAGGCGATCCAGCACGAGTGGATGGACGAGCTGCGCCGCGTGACGCGGCCGGGCGGCTTCGTCGTGCTGACGACGCACGGCGAGCGGTATCTGGAGCGGCTGGACGACGAGGAGCGCGGCCGCTTCCGCGCCGGCGAGCTCGTCGTGCGCTGGGGCGAGGTGCCGGGGACGAATCTCTGCACGACGTTCCATCCGCCCGCCTGGGTGCGCGAACGCCTGCTGCCGCACGGATTCGAGGAGACGGCGTTCGTGCCGGAGGGTGCCGCGGGAAATCCGTACCAGGATCTTTTCCTGCTGCGCCGCGCGGCGTGACGAGACACGCGCTGCTCGGCGCATTCGTGATCGTTTTCTGCGTTGCGGGGCTGACGGTCGGGATCGTGCGCCTGGCTCCCGGGCGCGATGCCGTCGACCTCGTGCTCGCGGGCGCGGCGGCACTCGTCGGCGTCGTGGCGTTCGGCCTTGCGGTCCGGGTCGGTCGCCGCGGTTCGGCGCCGTGGATGAAATGGCTGATCGTCCCGATCCTCATCTCTGCGTTCTTTCTCGACCGGCTTTCGGAGCGCAACCAGCTCGCGCTCCTCGGATTCGCGTCCGGATACGTCGCGGCGTTCCTCGTGACGGTCGTCGTGCGCGCCGTGCGGCTGACGCGCTAGATCCCGAGGCGCTCGAGCAGCGACTCGTCGCGCCGCCAGCGCGGCTTCACCTTGACGCGCAGCTCGAGGAAGACGTGACGGCCGAGCAGCTGCTCGATCTCGGGCCGCGCGCGCGTCCCGATCTCTCTGACCATCGAGCCGCCCCGGCCGATCAGGATCTGCTTCTGCGACTCGGTCTCGACGAGCAGGTTCGCGCTGACCGAAGTGTCTTCGATCCCTTCGACCTCGACCGTGATCGCGTGCGGCACCTCGTCGCGGGTCAGAGCGAGCGCCTTCTCACGGATCAGCTCCGCGACCTGAGCCTCGAGCGAGAGATCGGTGCGCTGGCCTTCGGGGAAGTAGAGCGGCCCTTCCGGGAGGAGCTCGACGAGCTCGTCGCGCAGCGCCGCCACGCCGTCACCGGTTTTCGCACTGACGGGATGCAGCGCGTGAAAGTCGCCGAGGCGCGCGGCGGTCGTCATCTGCGTCGCGATGTGGCCCGGCTTGAGCCGGTCGACCTTGTTCAGCGCGATCACAACAGGCGCGCCGAGCGCGAAGACCCGCTGCGCGACGAAGCGGTCGCCGGCGCCGATCCGCTCGCGCGCGCTGAGGACGAGGAGCACGCCGTCCACGTCCTCGAACGAGCTGTCGACCGTGCGCTGCATGTGCTCCGTCAGCGGGTCGCGCGGGCGCTGAAAACCAGGGAGATCCGCGAGAACGAGCTGGTGATCGTCCTCGGTCGCGATCCCGAAGATGCGACGCCTCGTCGTCTGCGGCTTGTCGGAGACGATCGCCACCTTGCCGCCGCAGAGCGCGTTGACGAGCGTCGACTTGCCGACGTTCGGACGACCTGCGACCGCGACGAAGCCGCTCCTCATCGCGGTGCGGAGACGCCGCTGCCAAGCAGCCGCCGAGGAACGCACCCCACCCATTCAAGGGTGGGGATGCTGACCCGCCACCCACTATCGCGAGCGTACCGCGGCCCAGTACACGCTGCTGTGCCAATTCTGCACCGAGTAATCACGCGGGCAGGTCCCAGGTCTCCGGCAGCAGCTCCGCGGGCGCGTAGGTCACGATCTCACCTTCGCCGTTCGGGAACGTCACGCGGTCGAGCCGGAACTCCCACAGCCACTGGCGGCAGCCGCCGCACGGCGACGTGGTGATCCCGATCGCCTCGAGGTCGCCGGGCTTGCACCCGTCCGCGACGGCACGCGCGATCGCGGACTTCTCGGCGCAGATCCCGAGCGGGTACGCCGCGTTCTCGACGTTCACTCCCTCGAACACACGCCCGTCCCGGGCAGCGACGGCGGCGCCGACGAAGTAGCTCGAGTACGGCGCGTAGGCCCGCGCGGCCGCCGCCCGCGCGCGCGCGACCAGCTCGTCGCCCGTCACGCGAACACCTGGAAGAGCGCCAGCGTCACAAGCGCGCCGAGCACGCCGCCGTACGCGACCTCGACCGCTGAGTGGACTCCCGACTCGACGCGTGTCTGAGCGACGAGCAGCGCCATGATGAACGTCAGCGTCGAGATGAGGAAGCGATGCTCATGGTCGCTGAGAACGTAGGTCGCGGCCATCCAGCCGGAGAACGCGACCGCCGCATGGCCCGACGGCAGCCCGCCGCGCAGGGGCGTCCCGCGGCCGCTGACGGCCTTCGTCGCGATCACGATGATGATCACGACGACGAGCGAGATCAGCGTCAGCTTCGCCGGCGCGTCGCGCAGCCTGTCGAGCACCCGCTCGCTGCGGTTCGCGACCTGGCCGGAGAACACGAGGTATCCGATCGCGATCGCGTTCACGGTCGCGATCAGAACGGCGCCGGCCGCGATGTCCTTTGCCAGCTTCGCCATGGGATCGAACGACGTTGTCGCAACGTCGATCGCGCCTTCGATCGCGGTGTTGATCATCTCCGCGATCAGCACGAATGCGATCGCCAGCAGGAGCGCGATCAGCTCGAGCCTGGAGACGTCGACGGCCAGCGCGGCGATCAAGACGGCGAGCGCGATCGCGAAGTGGATCCGCATGTTCCGCTGCGTCCGAAGCACGTGGATGATCCCCTCGAACGCAAAGTTGAAGCTCTCGATGATCGAAGGCGTGCGACGCGGCGTGCTCATTCGAGCGCCTCCTCCTCCCGCGCCTCCATCTCGGAGCCGTGGTCGTAGCCGAGAAGGTGCAGCAGCCCGTGCACGAGCGGCGCCCGCCACTGCTCGCCGACGACCTGCGGGCAGAGGACGACGTCGCCGAGCGCACGCGGGACACCGTCCGGCACCGGATCCTTGCCGTCGATCGGGAACGAGAGCACGTCGGTCGCCTCGTCGACGCCCAGATGCTCGCGCTTCAGCTTTCGCATCTCGTCCGGATCGACGAATGTCAGCCCCAGTTCGCCGTCGCCCAGGCCTTCGGCTGCGAGCACCCGGCGTGCGACGTCGACCACCGCGTCCTCGTCCACGTCGACGCCGCTTCGGTTCGAGACCTCGACGCCGACCATTCAGCGCGAGCGAGTGGTGCCCGTCTGGTCGGCGTGCTGCTTGTACGCCTCGACGATCCGTTGCACGAGCTTGTGCCGGACGACGTCCTGGTTCGTGAAGCGCACGAACGCGATCCCGTCGATCCCCGAGAGGATGCCCTGCACGTGGATCAGGCCGGACGCCTGCTCGCGCGGCAGGTCCACCTGCGTGACGTCTCCGGTCACGACGACCTTGGAGCCGAAGCCGAGACGCGTGAGGAACATGTGCATCTGCTCGGGGCTCGTGTTCTGGGCCTCGTCGAGGATGATGAACGAGTCGTTCAGCGTCCGGCCGCGCATGAACGCGAGCGGCGCGACCTCGACGATCCCCTTGTCGAGGTACGCCTGGATGCGGTCGGCCTCGAGCATGTCGTACAGCGCGTCGAACAGCGGCCGGAGGTACGGATCGACCTTCGCGAGCATATCGCCCGGCAGGAAGCCGAGCCGCTCGCCGGCTTCGACGGCGGGCCGGGTGAGGATGATCCTGTTGACGAGGCGTTCCTGCAGCGCCGCGACGGCGAGCGCAACAGCGAGGTACGTCTTGCCGGTGCCCGCCGGCCCGATGCCGAAGGTGACCGTGCAACTGCGGATCTCGTCGACGTAGTGCTTCTGCATGACCGTCTTGGGCGCGATCTTCTTGCCGCGATGGCGCCAGACGACGTCGTCGAAGACGGCGCGGATGTCGTCCGTCGCGTCGAGCGCGCCGAGCACGGCGTCGACGGTGGAAGGCCCGATCTCGTGCCCGCCCTCGACGAGCTCCATCAGCTCCTCAACGACGGCCCGCGCTTCCGAGACCTGCGGCTCGTCGCCCTCGATCGTCAGGCGGTTGCCGCGGAGGCGGATCGTGCAGTCGAGGCGGTCGCGTAGTGAGTCGAGGACGCCGTCGCTGACGCCGGCGAGCTCGGCCGCGACCTCGTTGGGAACGTCGAGGACTTCCTGCACTGCTCCAAGTGTAGGTCGGAAACCCGGTCGCCCGGGCTGCGGCCGCGAAGGTCGTCAGGCGAGCTTTTCGCGGACGAGCTGGCTGACCGTCGAGCCGTCGGCGCGACCTGCGACCTGCGGCATCACGTCGGCCATCACGCGCCCGAGCTGTCTGAGGTTCGTCGCCCCAACCTCCGCGATCACGTCGTCGATGATGTCCTCGAGCTCCTCCTCGGAGAGCGGCGGCGGCATGAACTCCTCGAGCACGGCGAGCTCGCGCTCCTCCTTCTCCGCCTGCTCCTCGCGGTCGGCGCCGCGGAACGCCTCCGCCGCTTCGATTCGGCGCTTGCGCTCGCGCTGCAGCACCTGCAGCTCCTCGTCGTCGGAGAGCGGGCGCTGCAAATCCTTCTCGGCCGCGCGAAGGCTGGCGAGGATCAACCGCAGGGCGTCGCGCCGCTCGTTTTCCTGTTCGAGCATCGCGTCCTTCAGCTCGGTCTCCAGACGAACGATCAGGCTCATGCGAGACCTCGAATCCTGCCGCCCAGGATGTGCCAGTGCAGGTGAAAGACCATCTGGCCGGCGCCCGCTCCCACGTTGACGACGACCTTATAGTCGTCGAGCCCCGCGAGGCGCGCGGTGTCGGCGACGAACTCGAGCATGCGGAGCGCCTCGTCGGGCGGGAACTCGCCGATGTCGCGGAACGTCTCGACGTGCCGCTCGGGAATCACGAGCAGGTGCGTCTCCGCGCGCGGGTTGATGTCGCGGATCGCCACGAAGCCGTCGGCCGAGTTGACGTGCTCGCCTTCCCGGTAGAGCTTGCAGAAGAGGCAATCGGTGGTCACGGCCGTGAGTCCGTTCCCGTCTGGCCGGTGAAAACCAAGCCTGCGAAGGACGCAGGGAGCCCCGATAGTGGGTTTCTATCGGGGCGACTGAGGACGCCCGCAGGCGCAGCGTTTGCAGCCGGCCAGGCGGACAACCGTACTTGCGGCCGTGACCACCTAGGCAGCGAGGATCCCCTCCTCGGTCACGTCGGCCGCGCGCACGCGCACGAGCTCGCCGACGTCACCACGCAGGAGCCAGGGGGAGTAGTCGTCGCCGTAGCCCCGCCCCGGGCGGTCGACGAGCACGACGTCGGCGCACCCGAGCTTCGAGCGCCAGTGCTCGAGGCACGCGACGCGCGACTGTTCGCGCAGGCGCGCGCTGCGCTCCTTCTTCACCGCGGCCGGTACGGGATCGTCGGTCGCCGTCTTCGTCCCGGGACGCGGCGAGTACGGGAAGACGTGGAGCTTCGTCAGGCCGGCGTCGTGCACGGCGCGCAGGGTGTTCGCGAACGCGCGCTCGTCCTCGGCCGGAAAGCCGACGATCACGTCCGCGGTGAGGTTGAAGTCGTCGAGCGGCGCGAGACGCCGCAGATACGTCGCGGCCGTGTAGCGCCTTCCCATCGCGCGCAGCACGCCGTCGTCGCCGGACTGCAGCGGGACGTGCAGGTGTCGCGCGACGGT
>WNGE01005439.1_pt1 | contig 21086 bp, 24 predicted proteins | sample 5400651 | NCBI WGS metagenome assembly WNGE01 (sample SAMN13153370, study PRJNA577476) | soil metagenome | isolation source: 60 cm soil or saprolite under grassland replicate 2 | place: USA:California | collected 2016-06-15 | reverse complement strand
GTGTTCAGTCTCATGACATCCTTTACGTGGCGTTGTCAGGACATCCTTTACACTTCGCCTCGGCGAGGGTGGAGGAGACGGGCCCTCGTGAGAGGGCAAAATGGCGTGGGGAACGGTGGACGTAGGCGAACAAAGGGTACGTTTTGTGGTGCGTGCGAGCCAGCGCGAGAAGAGCATGCAGGAATTGTGCCAGGAGTTTGCGATTTCGCGTCCGACCGGCTACGCGTGGTTACGACGCTACCAGGCGAGTGGCATCGCTGGAGTAGTGGAGAAGAGCCGACGACCGCACTGCAGTCCGGGACGCACGGCGAGGGAGATCGAGCAGCGCGTGATGGAGTTGCGACAACAGCGGCCGGACTGGGGAGCGCGGAAGTTGCAGGTGTTGCTGGGAGGAGAAGGGCTGGCGCTGCCGGTCATCACCATCCACCGTATTTTGCTGCGGCATGGTTTGGTGCGGCCGCAAGACCGGCATCGTCAAGCGGTGCAGCGTTTTGCGCGTGGGGCACCGAACCAGCTCTGGCAGATGGACTTTAAGGGGCCGGTTGGCTGGCTAGCGCCGGTGGGACCGTTATCGATTTTGGACGACCACAGCCGCTACGCGATCACCCTGCAGGGAACCTGGTCGACGCAAGCCGAGCCGGTGAAACAGGGCTTAATCGAGGCCTTCCACCGTTGCGGGGTACCCGAAGAGATGTTGATGGATCACGGGACGCCGTGGTGGAACATGAAAGCAGTGGCCGGCTGGACGTGGCTGACGGTCTGGCTGATGAAGCAGGGAATCCGGCTGCATTTCAGCGGCTATCGGCATCCGCAGACGCAAGGGAAGGTGGAACGATTTCACGGAGCGATGGCCGCGGCGGCGAAGCGGAGAGGATTCCCCGATCGAGAACGGCGGCAGGCGTGGTTGGATGAGTTCCGCTACGAATACAATCACGTGCGGCCGCACGAAGCCCTGCAGATGAGAACTCCGGCATCGGTGTGGCGCAACAGTGAACGCAGCTATCGCCCGAACCCGCCGGTCTGGGAATACGCCGCCGGAGCGGAGGTGTGCAAGCTGACCACCCAGGGCCGGCTCAACTGCGCAGGTCGCAGCTGGGAAATAAGCCGAGCGCTGGCTGGGGAATGGGTGCAGTTGAATTACTGCCGCAGCCTGGTGCGCGAACTCGACCTCGCCCACCAGCGGTCCACGGCCGTGGATCGCTGGTGGCATCCAACCCACGACTGTAAAGGATCTCCTGATAACGGAATGTAAAGAATGTCCTGGAACTTGACACAAGAATGGCTGTGCCGCGAGAACCAACAGATGCCGGGCTTTCCGGTAAAGGCGACCGGAACACGGAAAACGTGTCCCGGCAGAACCGTCGGGACCGCCGGTAAAGGCAACCGGGACGCGGAGAGAGCGCCCCACAAACCGGGGGAAAGCCCGGCGCTACGTGGAGAAAGATGGCGAGATAAACTCGCCGCTACAAGGAGTGAAGATGGCGACCGGCCTCCCCAACTGGATCGGGGTAAACGCCATGGCAGCCCTAGGAAGAGGGGACAGAGGCAGAGAGTTATTGCGGGCCGGTGAGGTAGGAGCGGCGGTGGCGGACCTTGTAGTCGCCGGCGATGACTTTGACTTCGATGGAACGGTAGCTATTGGCGGGGCCGCGGGGATTGGGGTAGTAGGCGAGGCGGTATTGCGTGCGCAGCTCGCGGTCAATGCGATCGAAGATGGCGCCAAGGTCTTGAGCCGAGTCGGGATAGAACATGGCGCCGCCGGTGGTGTCGGTCATGGTTTCGAGCGCGTGTTCGCCGGCGGTGTTGCGGCCACTCTCGTTTTTCACCGGGCGGACGACGATAGTGTAGAGCAGCGAGTTGGAGCGCACCGCTTCCTTGCGAGCGGCGTCGAAGTCGGCGCGGCTGGTGGTTTCGCCGGCATCGGTGACGAGGATGATGACGCGGCGGCGGTCGTCGCCGCGGCCCTGGAGGGCGCGGGAGCCAAGAAGGACGGCATCGTAAATCGAGGTGCCCGCGCCGGGAGGTATCCTGCGAACGGCGGTCTGCAGAGCGGGAACGTTGTCCGAGAAGGCGGCGACCTGGGTGACGTTTTCATCGAACGAGAACACGGCGAGGCGGTCGCCCGTGCGCAGAACCTGGCGGATGAAGTGCGCGGCGGCTTCCTGCTCGAAGGAGATTTCCTTGTGCGCGCTCAGGCTGGAGTCGATCATCAGGGCGAGGTCCAGCGGCTGCGAAGTTTCGGACTCGAAGACATCGATCTTCTGCCGCACGCCTTCTTCAAAAAGCTGGAAGGCTTCGCGCGGGAGATCCGGAGCAGGGCGATTGTGGTCGTCCAAGACGCTCACCAGGACGTTGACGAGATTGACGTTGACGCGGATGCGGCCGCGCTGAGCGGCGGGATCTTGAGAATCTTTCGTCGAGGCAGGAGGCGTGGGCTGGACGATCTTTCCCGGTTCGCCCGTGGGAGAGGAAGCGCAGGCGGCCAGGAACAGAGCGGGGTGGGCGCGCAAGGGTGTCATTGACATTGATGGTTAAGATGCGGGTTTTGCGCGGGATGTCGCCGTGGGAGCCGGAGGGAGTTCGCCGTCAGCCCAGACCGCGCCATCCTGGAAATATTCCTTCTTCCAGATGGGCACGGTGCGCTTGAGCGTGTCAATCGCGAAGCGGCAGGCGTCAAAAGCAGCCGCGCGGTGCGGCGCGCTGACGGCAATGAAGACGCTGGTTTCCCCGATTTCCAGGCGGCCGAGCCGGTGCACCATGGCGACGCGATGGATGCGATATTTTTCGTGAAGCTGGGCGCAAATTTCGCGCATCTTGGCGAGAGCCATGGATTCGTAAGCTTCGTAATCGAGGTAAAGGGTCTGGCGATTGTGAGATTGGTGGCGCACGAACCCGTCGAAAGTGACGGTCGCGCCGTCTTCGGGCGCGCGAACGTGGCGGGCCAGTGCGGCGATATCGATAGGCTCGCGCACCAACTTGTAGATATCGTCGTGAAGGGGCGTGGTCATGACGATGCGTCAGCCGCCGCTTACCGGCGGGAGAAACGCAACTTCGTCGCCGGAACGGAGGGGCGTGTCCCAAGCGGCGAATTCCTGGTTGCGCGAAGCGACCAGCGATGAACGGTATTTGGCGAGCTCAGGATTGCGCGCGGCATAGAGGGCGAAGAGCTGCTCGACGGTCGCGGCGTCGGCGATCCCAATGGAATCTTCGGCGCGGCCGATGAGCTCCTTGAGCCGGCCGAAAAACAAGACCTTCACGCGAATCGTTTGGGAGACAGGTGCCACACGGGAATTGTAACTCGCGCTCCGTGAAGGGGCCAGCAGAACAAGCCTGGCCTGAGCGCAAACGAAGGGTCTTCGGCCGTGTGGCGCCAGCGCTCTGTAGCACGGCTTCTCTCTGCAATTGGGATGATTCGAGATCTTCGTCCAATGGATATGTTTCAAAAGTCTTGATTGCTTGACCGGTGCGCGGGGGTTGCGTAGCGTTCAGAGGGTTAATCCTTTCCACGCGCGAGACGAAAGGGCAAAAGGAAAGATGAAGATTCTCGTCACGGGCTCGACGGGGCTGGTGGGGACGGCGCTCGCGGAAGCGCTGGCGCGGGACGGGCACACCGTGTGCCGGCTGGTGCGGCCGCAAAGTGTGGTGACTGCCGGGACGAAAAAGGGATTTGACGTCGCCTGGAATCCGGCGACGGGAGAATTGGGCGGAGCGGCCGTTGGCGCGGATGCGGTCGTAAATTTGGCGGGAGCCTCGATCGCGGGCGGACGGTGGACGACGGAGCGGAAGGCCCTGCTGCGGACTAGTCGGATCGAGACGACGCGAGCGCTCGTGAACGCGCTGGCGAAAATGAATGCGCGGCCGCGGGTGCTGGTGTCAGCTTCGGCGATTGGAATCTACGGCAACCGCGGAGATGAAGTGCTGACGGAGGAGAGCCGGGCAGGGACAGATTTTTTGGCAACTCTTGCGCAAGAGTGGGAAGGGGAAGCGTTGAAGGCGGAAGCGCTGGGGATTCGCGTGGTGCTGGCGCGCTTCGGAATTATTTTGGCGCGCCACGGCGGGGCGCTCGGAAAGATGCTGCTGCCGTTCAAGCTTTGCGCCGGCGGCAGGCTCGGCAGCGGGCAGCAATGGATGTCCTGGGTCACGCTCGAAGATGTCGTCGGAATTCTGCGCTTCGCGATGGAAGGCGCTCCGGGAAAAGGCGCCCCGAACGCGGTCTCGGTGAGAGGCGCAATAAATGTTGTGGCGCCGCAACCGGTGTGGAACGCAGACTTCACTAAAGTGCTGGCGAAGGCACTGCACCGTCCGGCGCTCTTCCCCGCGCCGGCATTTGCGCTGCGCCTGGCGCTCGGCGAAATGGCCGACGCGCTGCTGTTATCCAGCCAGCGCGTCGCCTCGCAAAAGTTAGAACAACTTGGTTATCCGTTTCTGCATTCGAATTTGAAGTCAGCACTCGAAACAATTCTTGCGAAACGTTAAGCAGAATCCTGCCCTACTTTTGCGCGTTAATCGTGACGGAAACGCGCAGCGTGTGACCGGTGAGCGGGTCTGTGGATAAGAGATTCTCCGAGGTTTGCCCATCCTTAAGAATGAGGTTCTGGCCTGTTCTGAACTGACGAATCACCGGCTGGCCACCTGGACTGGAAACGAGTCTCTCGCCCTCTGTGGATTTGTTGGGGTAGAGCGCAGACCGATCGAAGATCAAAAAAACATGAAAGCGGCCGTCGTCTTCCGTCCTGATGCCACAATCGATGTTCGATCCGATATCCTGGTAGGTGGTTTTCTGGTCCTTGCCGTCCGTCTCGATGGGAACCCGGATGCTCGTCCGAAGACTCGTTGTGTAATTGCCGCCGCCGAGCCTTTCATCGCTAATCACCGTAAAGGTATACGGCATGCTGGAAATTTTCTTGTCGCCGTCGAATTCGGTGAAGACGATCTGCACCTTGACGGGCGTCGGAACCTTCACGCGCTCCTCGGTCTTGGGCTTTTCTTGAGCTTTGTCCTGCGCGCGCAGATGCTGCACGGGCAGGCAGAGGGTGGCCAGTAAGCACGGAAATAAAAATCTCTTCATCACTTTCCTCCTGAACGAATAGAGCCGTCTAGAGATTTGAAATCATTGGCGGAACTCATTGCGATTTCTCTTCCGCCAGGAGCTTGACGTCAAGCTGGTCAATTTGGATCGGTGCAACTTCTAGGGGCGCCAAAGATGTCTCGTCCGCGCTCTCGGCTACGAGAGGCGCGCGCTTCCGCCGGCTCCACTCTCCCGCGTAGTGGACCAACAAGATTTCCTGATCTCGCGGGACCAGAACTTGCGGCAGAGAGTTGCGGCTCGCCAGTGTTTCCTGCGGCACAGGATTCTTGTGAAAGGCCGTTCGAACGTGCGGGGCGGAACTCCTGTTCGCCATCGAATTGGAGCTGGAAATCGGGTCTAGCGGTGTGGGAAGCACTGCCTTCGTGCTAGTTGTGTTCGCTGCCGTCGACACTGGATTCTCCGAGGAGTCTCTGCGCCGAACAGAGTATGCGCCGAATATTACCAAAACGAGGGCCGCGACCGTTCCCAAAGCCAACCAGTTTGCAGACCAACCGCGCCTGGGTGTGGCAGCTTCGCCAAGAGCGGCGCGGACGCGCGGTAGAAGAGAAGCGGGGACTTCGGCGTTGGCGGTGGCGTGAAGGCCAGCATCGATGGAGATGAAGAGAGCTTGCTCTTCGGCGAAGGCGGCGCGGCAGGAAGCGCACGATTCGAAATGCGCGCGCAGAGCGGCCATCTTCGCATTCGAACACAGAGCATTTGCCGGATCGGCGCCGGAGGCGGCGGCTTCGGTCAACGCGTCTTTATAGTTTTCGCATGGCATCGCAATTTCTCCGCTAACTGCTTTCGAGCATAAAAAATTCTGGACTTCACGGTGCCGGCGGAAACGCCGACGATCGCGGCGACTTCGTCGATGGTGTGGCCCTCCATGGCGGCGAGCAAAAGAACGAGCCGCAGTTTTTCGGGCAACTCACCAAGAGCGCGATCGAGGTGCGCCTGAAACTCGTTCGAAACGGCGAGGTCTTCGGCGTTGGCCGCAGGCGGCTGATGCGCCGGATGAGACCAAAACGTGTCGCGCTGCTCTCGCCGTTTCGACGAACGCAAACGATCCAGGGCGAGCCGGAACGCGATTCGAACGAGCCAGGCGCGAAAACGGTTGCGGTCGCGCAGCCGATCGAAGCGGCGGTAGGCGCGCAGAAGCGCTTCCTGGGCGACGTCTTCGGCGTCGGCGGAATTGCGCAGAACGCCGCACGCGACGCGGTAGGCGAGCGGGCCACATTCGGCGAGGCGCTCCTCGAATTCGCGCCTCGCTTCGCCCTGGGCCGCCTCGCGCAGAAACTCGTCCCGGGCCATGCCACCTGGCTGGATCAGAGCCAACTCCTGCATACGATTCCCTGGTCTGACGCGGGCTCTGGCGCCCGGCTTTCCCGTACATTCAAGCAGACGCCGCGGCTTGGGGTTTGGTTCAAAGAGAAACAGCCATTCCTGACATCGCGGATTAAATGCCCAGTTGCTTGAGGAACTCTTCGAGATTCGATTCGTCGACAAGCACTTCCGCGGCTTGTTGGCCATCCGGCGGGGCTTGGACCGAGCCTTCGTCGAAGGCCTGAAAGAGGCGCATTTTGGCGACGGCGTATTCTTCACTGCTGGTGAGGGGGCGGCCGTTCAGCTTTGCCCAGGCGCCGCCCGGGCTGCCGCTACGTTGCGCGCGATTCCCCTCGAAGAAGTAGTACTGATAGACGTAGCCGTCAGCGGCGGAATAGCTCTTGACTCGACGAACGGCGTCGGGACGAGGCATAGGCGGATTATTGGAGGGCTGGTGGGGGAAGTCAACGCCGGAATTTGCTGGGAGGCGCTTGCGTGAAGGGCACAGAGACATATAAGACGCCCTGCATGCGGGCACCCTAGTGCCAACCTTGCCCCCTGAAATAGGGCCGCCAGGATGGATCGCCCCACCATGCCGGGGTGCCCATTTCCAATTCATTAAAGACAAAAGCAAAAAGCGAGCATCTTATATAAAAACTGCTTTGGGACCTCTCTGCTCGGGGGACGAAATCAATCAAAATGTTCTTGAGTGAATGGAGTGTTTTAGCTGAAGAATCAAAAAGCCGAGAGAATTCCGGACGATCCGCAAAGGACTCTAAAATAGGGCAGCCAGACTTCGCTCCGATCCCCGATTCCGTAACGGCCCATAGCCTTACTGCTACAAACGAACCTACGCATTTAGCCGAAATGGAGCGACGCGCTGTCGTGAACGCTATGCGAGAAACTGGAGGAGATAAACTAGCGGCCTCACGCCTTCTAGGCATCGGCAGGACGACACTGTACCGCAAGCTAAAAGGGTATCACCAAAGTTCCTAGCCAGCGTACACGCTCGGCGATCTTCTCGTCTGTGTATTGCTCAGCGAAGATGCTGATTCTTCAGGTTGGCCCTTGATGGCGGCCTCTAGTCTGTCGCTCCACTGAGTTCGTATCGGCACCATTTTCCCAGAACGACAGGCTATCCGTTCCATTTTGGTTAGCACCGCTGATTCAAACACCATTAAATCGTTTGTGTTCAGTTCAACGCCATGGACGAGCACATGCAACACATCAGAACCGACTGATTCAGAGTCGGGCGACATCTGATGATTTTGCGCGAAATCGTGCCGATCTTAATCGCATGTTCCTGCCTGTCACCCATTGCGGCGGCTCAAGAAGTCTTCCCGAGTCCCTGGACAATCCCGCCTTCTTCCACGGTGGAACACACTCAGGATTTTAGCGAGGTCATCGTTCCTATTACCTCGGTGAAGATCACTCCCTCGGTAAAGCTTGGTATCTCGGGGAAACTTGGCGCTAAGCTCGACATGGATGCTAACTTCGGTACGGGCTTTTGCCTGGACGCCGCGTGTCGTTTCATCGCAACCAATTATCACGTAGCTGTGACTACGCGGGCTGATAAGATCAAACGAGAAAAAATTATCCAACGATATTTTGCTACGGGTCCGCACGACGAAGGCGCTACCGCGAACTACCTCCCCAATGTGGGCGTGCTTCCTTATGCCAAGGAACGGGACCTTGCCATCTTTGAGTTACGGCGCTCGCTGCCCCATCATCATGGTCTTACTTTCAGTCTGGATGAGCTGCAACTTGGCCAGGAGGTAGACATCTACGGTTACCCCAACGGAATTATCAATCCTATTCGCAAACTGACCCGATTTCCCGCCACATTCAAAGCCCCGACGACATCAGGCCTCCTCGCCTTTGACTACCAGTTGTCCGGCGATAAACCAATTCGCATAAGGGGGGCAAGCGGCGGCATCGTCGTTGATAGGAAAACCGAAAAGATTGTAGGTATTCTGAGCGAGACCACTGAAGCGACGGCGCTGGCTGTGCCGATTCAAACCCTGGGCGACTTCGTGAGCAAAGTACAGCCCTTCCTAGCACAGAGAATATTCCCCACCACCAAGGATGTCTCACCAGTCTCGGCAGACCTCTATCCGAAGTTCGCACAGCCGCCTGCTGCTGACTCACTGCAGCATCGATCCGACGAACCTGCCGAAGTCAAGGTGCTACGAAAAAAAGCTCAACTTCTGGCAGATAGTATGCGCAACTTTATCGCTGTGCAGAGTTTTGCCTGGGGCTCGGGAGACAAGGAGCCCGCTGCTCAGGCAGAGTATGAAGTCCGGGTTATCGACGGCGTTCAACGATTCCGCGAGTATCCCGATGGCAAGAAAGAGTTACAAGACGTGCCTTTCCCTCCCGTGAATGCGGTGGTGAATCCCGGTGGTGAGTGGTCGGAGCTTCCTCAAATGGTGGGAACGGCACTCCGGCTTAAAATTCATCAAGCCGCTGACATGGTTGTGAACGAGCCTCGGATAAAGGTCTTTCAGTATCGTGCCGAGTCCGAGGATGGCGTTTGTATCTTCAAATCCGTCCTCGACTTCGGATTCTTCGCGGTCAACAAGATCGTCACCGTGCCCTGCTACGGCGAGGTCTGGACCGACGAGGACATCAACATTTTCCGCATCTCCGAGCATCTGGAACTTTCCGGCAAGTGGAGAGACTACCAGTCTATCGTGACCTACGGTTGGCTCCGGCGAACGGATGAGGTCCCTCGGCTCATCCCTCTCACCATCTCTACACAGGCCGAGAACAACAAGAAGGTCCATTGGTGTCGCGGCGTGTTCACGAACTACCGCATATTCAGCAGTCGGGTGAAGATCGTAGTGAACGACTACGTACAGAGCGTGCCACCATAAGTCCTTTTTCTACGCATTTGATTCGACGACCGATCCGGGCTGGCCGCCGCTGCAAGGATGCGTCGTGCCTTCCGTGCAGACGGGCTTTACGACACGAACGCGGCCCGGGCCGTGATTCAGTTTTCAGCCATTCTTCCGCTGATGCGTCAGCAAGGAGTCAGCCAGCCGCCTCCGAAGAGAAGGCCGGGACCAAGCGATGCGAGGAAGATGGGCTTGCGTTCGGCGAGGGTCAGTTTCGAAGCGGCCTGCAAGGCGGCATGCAGAGCCGCGCCGCACGTGGAGGAGCCAAGATTGCCGGAGGTTCGGGCGATCGGCGGAAAAGCGTCCGGCGAGACGCCGCACTGCTTCGCGAGCAGAGCGAGCAGGCGGGGATTCGGTTGGTGCGTGGCAAAGCCGCCTACGGCGCCGCGCAAAATGCCGCTGCGTAATTCCACAGCGGCGAGAACTTTTTCCATGCGAGTGATGGCCGCGCGCGAGAGGGCCTCGCCATCGAATTGCACGCTCAGGCTGCCTTCCTTCGTATCGCTCACTTGAATCGCGGCAGCATACTGGCCCGCGCAGCCGAAAAGAAATTCGCCGAGGCGATAGCCTTCGCCAGAATGGCCGCCGGCGCCGCGGCAAAGGAGGAAAGCGCTGGCACCATCGCCAAAGAGGCCGCCGAATTCGCCGGCGACGCGGCCGGGAGTGAGAGTGCGGCTATGGATGTCGGCGGTGACGACAGCAACAATTCGCGCCTGGCCCGAACCGATCAGAGATTGCGCGACAGCGAGCGCGTTGAGGAGGCCGAGGCAGGCGCCGCCGACGTCAAGCGCGCCGCAATTTTCGCGCGCGAGCAAACGGGAATGAAGCTGCGCGGAGAGCGAAGGGTAATCGTGATGCGTTTCGCTGGTGGCAACAATCCAGTCGAGTTGATGCGCCCCGCAGGAGGCCGCACGCAGGGCGTTCTCCGTGGCCGTTGCGCCGAGCGTCAGCTCGCTTTCCCCTTCGGCGACGTAAGCGAGGGATTCAATGCCCGCGCGTTTGCGAAGTTTGCCAACCGGCATGCCGAAGGCGCGATCGACTTCCTCGGAAGGAATGACGCGCGAACCGGCGATCGCGGATGATCCGGCGATAAGGGCCAGGGCTGCGGAGCCGACAGTATCGGGCCGCGAATCAGGGTGTGCCGCGCGGAGAGTGAGGGAACAGGAATTGGCCAGAGCGGCGAGCACCGCGGCTAAGCTTGCGGACCGCTCGTTGAGATCAGAACCAAGGTCAGAAACGCCGCTTGCGGTTTCCACCGAGCGGAGAAAACTGACCCAGGCCATGGAGTCGAGAATGCCGGCCTGAACGAGATCCACGTCGTCGCCGGGAATAGACGCAGAAGAGCCGGCCTCGCAGCGAAAACATTCTTCGACGAGACGGCGCCACGACTCTTTTTGATCAGACGAGGTGACTGGAATCCGAGTCATCAAAACTCCTGGAGCCACTCGCGCCGGGGCAATGGGAAAAGCGTATCCAGCATCAGCCAGCAGAGATCGTAAAAAGGGCGCGTGAGACCGAGCCGAATGAAATGATGCGGACAAGACATAATCTTGTAGTGGAAATGCGAATTCAAGAAGCGTTCGAGGCGGTTCACGCGATTCGCGCCGCGGCTGGAAGCGAGAGAGGCGTCGATAAAATCACGCCACTCGCGGTCGACGACAGGAAGATCGCGCAGAACTTCGCCCGATGGAAACACGAGGGTGGCACGAAGCTCATTGGCGCAGAGTTCGAGACGAAGATTTTGCGTTTCGCAGCCACAAATAGAACGCTGGGCCTCGCCTGGGATGGCGTAGAGGCCGCTGCCATTTTTATTTTCGTGGACGGCGCAACCAAAAAGCTCAGGCAGGGAACGGGATAGTTCAGCTCTGCGCAGATAGGTAACGATCTCCGCTTCAGGAATCGCGGAGGATTTCCGGAAGCCGCGCGTGGATACGCGGTCTTCGACGTGGGGCCGGGCCCCGGGAAATGGTGCGAGGTCACATTCCAGGATGTCGCCGCGGTGATGCGGAAAATGGATCCAACCATTCGCGGACGACGGCACCGGGCGAATCGAGTGAATCTGTTCCTTCTCGCGCTGGAGCCCGATGACGCAAAAGGCCGGGCCCATGCGGGTGATTTCCGTGATGAGCAGCTTGGTCATGGCGCGGCGGCGATTTTTTTGCGCCGCGACTTCGCGGATTTTGGCTGGAGCGAGATGAGATGGCGGATTTCGACTTCGTCACCTTGGTCGCGCCAGTGCCGCGCGAGAAGCTCGGCGACGAGACGGCGGTGGCACTTCTCGGGGCCGGGCTCGGAGCACAGAAGCGCGACTTTCACCGACCAGGAAGACGTGTTCAAGCTCGCGGGAACACCGCGTTCCTTCATGATGGCGAGAAAACTTGCTTCATACGCGGGCCAATCTTTGGTACTGCGATAACTCTTGAGGAGTTCCGGCGGCGGTGCGAGCAGCAGTTCGTGCGCATAAGCAATCTTGCCGATTTTTTGGAGGAAGAAAGAGAGATCGGGATGCTTGGCAAAGCCGGAAAGCTGACCGTGGCGGTTTTGCCGGATGTCGATGACTTGCTCGACGCCGGCCCGCAGCAACAGGTCGAAAAATTGCTCTGCCGTTTTCCTGGTGAAGCCGATGGTGCAGAGAAGGCGTTGCATGACGATTAGAAATACTCGATCGCTTCGGAAGAGCCGCGGTAGGCATATTCCTTGGACTGGCGAACGAGGGCATCCTGGAGCGCGGCGTCGCGGCCGGAGACAAAGAGCGAAGTGCTGGTGACGTCTTCAAAACCGTGCAGCACGAGGAGGCGATCCTCGGCGTCACACTGCGATTCGATACTGCCGCCGCGGCGGATGTGCAGAGGCGTGATTCCGCGCTCGATGAGCGCAGGACCGATCATCAGAAAGCGATGGCATTGCAAGGGATCTTCTTCGGCACACATCAGGGCAACGATTTGATTACGGGACAAAGCGATGGCACGGTCGAGACCCGCGGAAAAATCCAGCGCACGACGCCGCGCGGCGTAGTCGACGCGGCCATCTTCATGATACACGCGAGGATCCGAAGGCCTGCCGCCCAAAGTATCGCCCAGAAACTCGTATCGAATGCTGACCGAAGCGAGGCCGGCCTCGAGAGGCTCGCGATTGAACTGCGGAAAGCGGAAACTGCCAGGGCGGCTGCGGACGTCACAGAGCGCCTTGACAGCGTGCTGGACGAGGACGGCAAGAAAATCGGCCAGCTCGAGATTGGAATGGCCAATGGTGAGGATGGAAGCAGAGGTGGTCAGAGATTGAGTCATGGCGTGCTCTCGGAGGGCAAGGAGCTATTTTGCCGAAAGGCGGCGGGGGCGGCAAGCAGCCACCAGCGGAATGAGTCATCGGGACTTTGATTCACCAGCGATCTGCTGCTGGACTTGTTCTCTGAGTTCCAGGGGACGGTAGATTTTTTCGAACATTTCGGGCGTCCCTCCCGTGCCGCGCACGATCACTGTCCCATATCCCAGCAACCTTCCGAAAGCCGGCTCTTCGACTGCGACGCTTTCGATTCTCGACAAAAGGATTTCAATCGTCCGGCGGTCCACCAGGCCCCTCTTTGCGATGACCCGCTTGTTGGTGACGGCCATTTCCGTGGCGTTGCGCTGGAGGAGACCGACGCAAAAAATCACGGCTCCAAGCATTAAACAGAAAAGAGCGACCAAATACATGACGTTGGAGGGAGGCGGAGCCTTGGCCGCCGTCAACCGCGCAATGAGAAATGCCATTCCAAGGAGTTCGAGGAACGCGGCAATCGCAATATGCCCCAGCATTACGATCCAGTGCAGCTTGGTCTGGTATTGCACCGATTCCCCGGGGATGAGATGCTTTTCGACGTAGCTCAAAGCCGCTCCTCGCAAGTGCGAGATTATACTCGCATCCGGAAATGCTGCAGCCGATTATATCTGGAGGCGTTTGCCGCTCAAACGCAAGACTGAATCAAGAAAGGAGGCTGGAAGCAAATTTGGTAGCGCTAACGGGAATCGAACCCGTATTTTAGCCTTGAAAGGGCTACGTGCTAACCGTTGCACCATAGCGCCACCGGGCGTGCGGAATCAGCTTTATTAGAATACGGGAAATCAACACACGCGACAAGCGGCCGGAAACACTCTCAGCTCCCGCGATCCTGGAATTCTTCGTGCCAAGCCATCTGGATGGCTTCGAGCTTGGCTTCGTTGGAGGCTGCGGGGTCACCGGAGAAGCCGGGCAACTCGGTGATCCATTTGTGCATATCCGTGAAGCGGACGGTGAGCGGATCCGTGTCCGGAAATTTATCGGCCAGCGCGATGGCGATGTCTTCGAAATTGTCCCAACCGAATGTCGGCGGCATGTCCACTCCAGAAAAATATTTAACACACAGGGCACGGAGATCGCAGAGAAAAATGGCGGGATAAACCCGCCGTTACAAAAGAATTAATGATCGAGTTCCTTGGCGTAGTTTTTATTCCACTCGGGAATCTCGACGACGATGTCGGTGGTGCCGTCAGGAACGGTCTGGCAGCCAAGCCGCGATTTCGGCGTGATTCCGGGAGCTTCGTCGAGTTCATCGAATTCGGCATCGGTGGCTTCGTTGCAGGATTCCAGGCCTTCTTTCACGATGACGTGGCATGTCGAGCAAGCGCAAACGCCGCCGCAGGCGTGGTCGAGGCCAATCTTGAAGCCTTCGGAAATGTCGAGAATGCTGCCCGGGAGGCCATTGTGGCCGTACGGAATTTTTTCCGGATCGACCTCGATGGTCTTGCCGCTGGGAAGAAAGGTGACCTTGTATTTCTTCGTGGCGGGTTTGTATTTAACTTCTTCGATGTATGGATTGGTGCCGCCCATGATTTATTCTCCAAGATGGCGGTATAAAGCCGCCGCTACAATTCGTGGAGCTCAGTCCGCTACGACGGATCATGCCGCAATTTACGACAGCCGGCACAGGCTCGCGACCCGGTCGGGACAAGTTTCGCCTGTGCTACTGATAACCTTTAGACCTCGGCGAGCTTGCGGCCTTCGAGGGCCGTTGAAACCGCCGAATTCATCAACAATTCCGCAAGGTGCTCGGTCGCGCGATTCAGCTCGTCGATGCGCTTGCGGATGAGCTTGTAATCTTTGCCCGCGACGGATTCCTTCAATGCGGCGACGCTCGAGTCGATTCCGGCGCGTTCTTCGGCTGACAAACCTGCGGCCTGCGGACTTGCCAGAGCTTTCGCGGTCGCGCTCAGAATCGATTCAGCTTCCGTGCGCGCTTCGATCGCCTGGCGCTCGGCGAAATCCTGTTCGGCGTATTCGATGGATTCCTCGAGCATGCGCTCGATCTCGGAGTCGTTGATGCCATAGCTCGGCTGGACCTCGATCGAATGCTGTTCGCCGTTGCGGAGATCCTTAGCGGCGACCTGCAGGATGCCGTTGGCGTCAATCAGGAATTTTACTTCGATGCGCGGCAGGCCGGCGGGCGCGGGCGGCACCCGCAAATTGAAGCGAGCCAGCGAGCGGCAATCTCTTGCGAGTTCGCGCTCGCCCTGAAGCACGTGAATGTCGATGCCGGTCTGATTGTCCACGCCAGTGGTGTAGAGCTCCTGGGCGCTCGCGGGAATCGTGGAATTGCGCGGAATGATTTTTGCAACGGCACCGCCGTAGGTCTCGATGCCCAGCGAAAGCGGCGTGACGTCGAGGAGCAGCATCGTCTTCACGCCACGGTCGAGGATATTGGCCTGGACAGCGGCGCCGAGCGCGACGACTTCATCGGGATTCAGCTCGGTGTGCGGCTTGCGGCCGAAAAACTCCTGCACGGTGCGGTGAATGAGCGGGGTCCGCGTGGCGCCACCGACGAGCACGACTTCCTCGATATCCGCGGGCTTGAGCCGCGCGTCGGCAAGCGCCTGCTTGACAGGGCCCACGGTGCGGTCGACAACAGGGTGAATCAGCGCTTCGAGCGCCCCGCGCGTGAATTCGTGAACGAAAACTGTTCCGTTTGGCAAGCTGAACCGAAGCGTTGCAGTTTCAGATTCGGAAAGCTGGTGTTTCACGGTGATCAGCGCTTTTCGAAGTTCCTGGGCCAGTTCGCCATGGGGCGAAAAATCGATCTCGTCGTGCTGGAGAACCAACTCGTGAATGAAAGATTGGAGCAGATTGTCAATGTCGTCGCCGCCGAGATGCGTGTCGCCGTTGGTCGAGAGCACCTGATAAATGTCGCCATCGCTCGTGGAAATGAGCTTGAGGACGGAGATGTCGAAAGTGCCGCCGCCAAGATCGTAAACCGCGACGCGGCCACGCTGCTTTTCGTGCAAGCCGTAGGCCAGAGCCGCGGCAGTCGGCTCGTTGACAAGGCGGAGAACTTCGAGGCCAGCAATCCTTCCGGCGTCCTTCGTAGCCTGGCGCTGCGCGTCGTTGAAATAAGCGGGCACGGTGATGACCGCGCGATCCACGGTTTCGCCAAAATAAGCTTCGGCCCAATTTTTCAACTCGCGAAGGATAAACGCGGAGATTTCCGGTGGTGTAAAAACCTTCTCGCCGAGCCTCACGCGGATGACGTTCTTGCTTGAAGGGTCGATACGAAAGGGGAAAAGTTTCAATTCGTCCTGAATATCTGCGGGCCCGCGGCCCATCAGGCGTTTGACCGAATAGATGGTGCGCTCGGGCTGTGTGAGCAGGCGGCGGCGCGCGGGTTCGCCAACGATGACGCTACCATCAGGATCGAGGCTGACGATCGACGGACACAGAGTCGAACCATAGGGACCCGGGATACACTTCGGCTGGCCCGTCTGCGCATCCGTGTACGCGACGAGACTGTTGGTTGTCCCCAGATCGATGCCTACAATGCGTGACATGTTCCCTTTGTAGCCTCGAAAATCCCGCGCCCTAAAGACCGCGGCTACAGCAACTCCTTCTGGACGTTGGTAACCAGATTCCGGATGTAGGAACGGCGATTCAGCAAATCGTTGAGACGCACCATGATCTTTTTGCGCGTGGCGGCGTCGCCGTCGAGAGCAGCGTCCCATTCCTTCGCGGCACTCTGAAGCTGCGCATCCACTTCGCCGAGCTTCTCCTGAAAGTGTTTCTCCGCGGATTCGAGGCGCGATTTCAGCGCCGCAAGATCACCTCCCGAGGCCTTCGCCTTGCGCAATTCGTCCAGCGATTCATTCAGCTCGAACACTTCTTCGAGCAACTCAGGCGGCGCCTGCTGCTTGTGCTCACCTTCTTTGCGCGTGCCTTCGATGCCGAGGAGATATTCGACGCGGGCGACAGGATCGCGCAGCGTGCGATACGCGTCGTTCAGTTCCGAACTGCGCTTCAGGGAGAGCTCGCGCTCCCGTTCGCTCGCGTTCACGAAATTGTCGGGATGCAACTTCCAGCTCAGTTGCAGGAATTTTTGTTCCAGGCCGGACATCTCAATCCACAGCTTGCGCGGCATTTCAAAGAGCGCGAAGTAATCCACCGCCTGCGGCGATTGCAGCAACTTGCCGCAGCTCGGGCAGAAATGCGTGCCGAGCGCGCGCTCGTGGCAGTTCCAGCAGACGAGAGGTGGATTCGTTGTTGTCGACGGAGTGCTCATAACATTCAGAGATGCGCTACTTTCCAAACAAAAACCGCAGGACCAGGCTCCCAACAAGTTCGATCAACGGCTCGATCAAGAATTCGCCAAGAAACAGAATGATTTCTTCCATGGGCGCCTCGATTTGCGCACAAAAAAAAGTGGCTGGCGGGTGCGGCTGCCAACCACTTGTCAAGCTCGCCTGTTGGTCTCCCCCGCCGGAACGAAGTCAAAAGCGAAGAGCACAGGCTGAAGCCTGTGCCACTAGGCTGTAAAGGAGCTGCCGCAGCCGCAGTTCCGCTCCGCATTGGGATTCTGAAAGACGAATCCCTGGCGCATGAGCGTCTCTTCGTACTCGAGCGTCGTGCCGTTCAGGTACAGAAAACTCTTCGGGTCGACGAAAATGCGCGCGCCGTGCTCCTCAAAGATCTTGTCGCGATCGCGCGCCTGCGTGTCAAGCCTCATGGCGTAAGACAAACCAGAGCAACCGCCGCCCTGCACGCCAACGCGCAGACCACCGTGCTCGGGCGAGACGCCTTCCTTTTCGAGCAGCGCGCGGATTTGCCGCGCAGCACGCTCGGTCAGGTGGATCTTTGCGATGTTCGGGCTAACGACTTCTGTTGCCATGCTCTACGACTCCGTACTCAAGTCCCAGCGGGCCGTGCCGGGTGCCGAGTAACGGCGCAGCACTTGTGCTGAGGGCAGCCGAACCATGCTGCGCAGCCGCTACGCGGTGCAACCAATTGCGCCCCGCACAGCAGGCTTAGTGCGAGGCCCTCTCGGAGGCCGCAACTTCGACGCCGTTCTTCTTCTTCCAGTCGCCGATGGCGGCCTTGATGGCGTCTTCAGCGAGCACGGAACAGTGAATCTTCACCGGCGGAAGCGAAAGCTCGCGCACGATGTCCGTGTTCTTGATCGAAAGCGCCTCATCAACCGTCTTGCCCTTCACCCACTCGGTGGCGAGCGAGGAGCTGGCGATGGCCGAGCCGCAGCCGAAGGTCTTGAACTTGGCTTCTTCAATGACCTGGGTCTGCGGATTGATCTTCATCTGCAGCTTCATGACGTCGCCGCACTCCGGAGCGCCGACGAGACCCGTTCCGACGTTAGGGTCTTCCTTCGGCAGGCTGCCGACGTTGCGCGGATTGTTGTAATGATCCACGACTTTATCGCTGTATGCCATCGTTGCTGCTCCTTAAATCAAGCTAACTCCGTTACGTATAACGGCAAAGCGGTTAACTGCTCCTCGCAAGATTTGCGATGCTGACGAAACCCGCGCTGCGCCGCGCCTTGTCCGACAGAGAAACGTTCGGCACCCAAGCCGAACGGCCGGCGGTGAGCTGGCGCAAGGCGTCCTTGATGTACTCCGCGCCGACTCCGAGGAGCTTCAGAAACGCGCGTACTTCCTGCAGATGATGAAACGAGCGTTCTCCGGCGGTGGAGTTTTCTTCGCTGTCGACATAAGGCACAAACGCAACGCGAAACGCAGCGCCGGTGCCGCCGATCGAGCGGTGGATTTGGATTGTTCCTTCACTAGCCATGTTGTGTCTTTCAGTCCTTTAGGCGGTTTGCCATTTCATTTTCGAGATATCGATGCCTTCCTTGGCCATTTCGTAGAGCGGGGAAAGTTCCCGCAGCTTGGTGACGACCTGAATCATCTTTTCAATGACGTAGTCGACTTCCTCCTGGGTATTGAAACGGCCGAGGCCGAATCGAATCGAGGTGTGGGCGAGGTCCTCGCCTACACCTAATGCTTTGAGTACATAACTGGGTTCGAGGGTTGCCGAGGTGCAGGCGGAACCGCTCGATACGGCAATATCGTTGATCCCCATGAGGAGCGATTCGCCTTCAACGTAGGCGAAGCTCATGTTCAGGTTGTTCGGCAGCCGGTGCTCCATCGAGCCATTGACGTAGACCTCGTCAAGCTTGGCCTCCAGGCCGGCCTTGAGGCGATCGCGCAGGGCGCGCAGCCGCGCACCTTCCTCCGGCATCTCTTTCTGCGCGACTTCGCAGGCCTTGCCGAGACCAACGATGCCGGGCACGTTCAGCGTGCCGGAACGCATGCCGCGCTCGTGACCGCCGCCATCAATGATGGCGGAAAGCTGCACGCGCGGATTGCGGCGGCGGACATACAAAGCGCCGACCCCCTTGGGTCCATAAATCTTGTGAGCGCTGATGGCCAGCAGATCGATATTGTCCTTCTGGACGTCGACCGGAACCTTGCCCACCGCCTGGACGCCGTCCACAGCAAAGAAAATGCCGTGTTCTTTGGCCATCTTGCCGATTTCCGCGATGGGATTGATCACCCCGATTTCGTTGTTGGCATACATGATGGTGATCAGAATCGTCTTCGGGGTAATCGCCGCTTTCAGGTCGTCCAGGCTGATGCGGCCGTCGCGCTGCACCGGCAGATAGGTAACCTCGAAGCCGTGCTTCTCAAGGTTCTTGCAAGTATCCAGCACGGCCTTGTGCTCGATGGCCTGGGTGATGATGTGGTTGCCCTTTTCGCGGAACATCTCCGCGATGCCCTTGATCATCAGGTTGTCGGATTCGGTGGCGCCGCTGGTAAAGATGATCTCCTTGGGCGTGGCGTTGATCAGCGCGGCAACCTGGGCGCGGGCGTTTTCGACGGCTTCTTCCCCGGCCCAGCCAAAGGAGTGGTTGCGGCTCGCGGCGTTGCCGAATTTCTCGGTGAAATACGGCAGCATCGTTTCGATGACGCGCGGATCGACCGGCGTGGTCGCGTGATTGTCCATGTAAATCGGCAGCTTGACAGCCATGTCCCTTTATCTCCTCAGTCTAAGTCCGCAAGGCAACGAGCGACCGCTCCTGCGGGTCTTCGCTCATCTGCGAAATCGTGACCGCGCTCAGCACGTTCAAAATGCTTTCATTGACCCGGCGCAATGGCTCCTTGACAGAGCACCTCTCCGTGGCATCGCAATTCCCGTGACTGGTCACGCAAGAGGTAATCAGCACGGGCCCATCGATAGCCGAGATCACATCCAGGGCGCTGATCTGCGACGGCTCCTTCGCCAACTGATAGCCGCCACTGGAACCGTGCTTCGCGGCGACCAGCGAACGATGCGCCAGCTTTTGCAGCACCTTGGCCATGAGCGTTGCGGAGATGCCGTATTCCTCGGCGATCTCGCTGGCGCTACAGGCGTGCTGCTGGCGGTGTATGGCCAGGTGCTTGACGGCAATCAGCCCATAATCGGCTTTCTTGGAAAGCTTAAACATCAGTTCTGAAGGCTTTCTCGATTCTCTATGGATATACGACTAAATCAGTCGCACATACACTATATCCCCTATCGCACCCCAAGTCAACCAGAACCTTTGCCCATTTAACCAACAAACCCCGTATTTCCTTTAGCTTATAGTACGACTATTTTAGTCTTATTTGGCTAGCATTTTGTGGACAATGGCCATTCCATGCAGCGGGCGGTAGAAAATAGCAGGTCAACGGAGATTCGCTGAGATTGCAGCCGCACCGTGGTAGCCTAGGGTTTTGGATGAAGGAAAGGGATGCAACGGTACACCCGAAACCGGAAATCGTTGGGGATGCCTTTGATGTGGGGACCTTTCCTGCTGTTCCTCTTCTTCCCGATGCGAGGTTGGTCGCAATCCCCAAAGCAGCCGCCGGTCGATAGAACCAAACGCGCTCCTGGCAAAGCGCGTCATAAGCGGCTGCGGGAGCAAGCGTTCGTCCTGGTCGGCGCAGGAGACATCGCCAGTTGCAAGGATCCGGAAGGCGCCCAGGCGACCGCTAAACTTATCGAACAAATTCCGGGGACGGTCTTTGCAGCGGGCGATCTGGCTTACGAAAAAGGAAGCGCGGAAGATTTCAGGAATTGCTATGACCCAGCCTGGGGACGCTTCAAAGACCGGACGAAACCGGCTTTGGGAAATCACGAGTATGTAGATCCCACGGCATCGGGCTATTTCCAATACTGGGGTGCGCAGGCCGGACGGCCGGGTAAGGGCTACTACAGCTATGATCTGGGCGCTTGGCACATCGTGGTGCTGAATACGAATTGCGGCGCCAGGGGCCTGGGGGGCTGTGACGCAGGCTCTCCGCAGGACACTTGGTTGAAGGAGGATCTCGCGAAGCACGCCAACGCTTGCATACTCGCCTATGGTCACCATGGGCTGTTCAGCAGCGGATTCCTCAAGAGCCACGCGCTGCATCCCAACCTGAAGCAGTTCTGGGAAGACCTTTACGCGGCGCACGCCGACCTCATTCTGGCGGGGCATGAACATTCCTACG
>WNGE01006656.1_pt1 | contig 21099 bp, 23 predicted proteins | sample 5400651 | NCBI WGS metagenome assembly WNGE01 (sample SAMN13153370, study PRJNA577476) | soil metagenome | isolation source: 60 cm soil or saprolite under grassland replicate 2 | place: USA:California | collected 2016-06-15 | reverse complement strand
GAACTACGGGGTCGGGTTTTCACTGCCCGCCGATCAGTCGCCGCCCCGATTCGCGCGCCGGCGCCCTGAGTGACGCTTCATGGCGACCAAAGGAGGTCGCCATGAAGCCCATCCTGCTCGCCACCGACGGATCGCCCTCGGCAGCCGAGGCGACCCGGCAGGCCATTAGCCTCGCGGACGAGGCCGGTGCACCGCTCGTCGCGGTCGCGGTGCAGCACGTCGAGGTCCCCGCGTACGGGTACTACGGCTATGCGCAGATCTATTCGGACCTGTCGAAGATCGAGCATGAGCACGCACTGAACGTCCTCGAGGAGACCGCAGCCCGCGCCGACGAGGCCGGGGTCGCATGCCAGACCGTCGTCGCCGACGGCCCCGTCGTCGACGAGATCTGCCGGGTCGCGCGTGAGCGCGATGCCGGGTTGATCGTCATCGGCGCCCACGGCTGGGGCACGCTGCGGCGGCTCGTCTTTGGCAGCGTCTCGCTCGGAGTCCTCCATGAGGCGCCCTGCCCCGTGCTGATCGCGCGCGGCGGCGCGGAGGTCGACGCGGTCGAGGCGAACGGCAAGGTGGCCGCGCCGGCGTAACGCACGGACATCTAGTACGGCAGTTCGATGTCGGAGACGTCGATTCCGAGCGACGACGCGAGCCGTACCCCGTTCTCGAGGTCTTCCTTCAGCCGCCGGATGTCGGTCTCGCGCATCATGCTGCCGATGAACTCGCGCGCCTTCGGTCGCCACATGGCGTGCTGCGCGAACAGCGGCAGCATCCGGTTCGCGGCGTCGACCAGCAGTTGCTTCACCTTCTTGCCCGCGTCTTCCAGCAGCACGCGCTCGTAAGCCATCCCGGCGCCGTGGTGGATGCCGTCATCGATCGCAAGGCGGTTGCAAAGATCCTCGAGCACCGTCCCGCGTGACGAGCGCGCGATCAGGCGGAAGCGCGGGATGATCAGCCGCTCGTAGAACACCTGCATCAGGAAGACCTTCTCCTCGAGCGTGTCCGCGTCTAGGGTCATGTGGGCGAGCTCGTCGAGGTACGGATCGCGCTCAGCCATGCCGCCGGCCTCGTGGATCAGCTTCAGCCACGCCTCGGTATGGCGCGACTCGTCCTGCACCATCGTCGTGTAGTAGAGCTTCGCCTCGTAGTCGGGCGCGATCGCGAACAGCTGGGTCGCCATCTCGACCGCCAGCTCGTCGGCCTGGAGCTGCTGGGTGACGACGGAGCGCCACAGGTCGTTCCGGCGGGCCAGCTTCTCGGGCGAGCCCTTGTACTGCGGGACCGGCGGGATCTCGCCCCAGGGCAGGTCGCGCACCTGCCATTCGGCTCGTTTGGCGAGCTCGTAGAAGCGATAGACGCCTGCGTACTTGTCCGGCGCGTCGGCCTCGTCGGCCGTGCGTTCCTCGACCGCCACGGCCGACAGCCTAACGATCGTTAGCCGCCGAAGCCCTGGTTCTGCTTGGCCGCCGCCTTCTTCTCGGCGCGCTTCTCCTTGAGCGTCTTCTGCGGCGGCTTGCGCGCACCCTTCTTCTGCTTCTGCTGGCCCTTCATCTGGCGTCCCTTCCGGTTCGGTGAGCGAGGTGGAACCGAGCCTACGCGATCTGCACGAATACTTGAGGCCGTTCTTACATGCTCCTCACGGGGAATGGATACGTTGACATTGGCTCAAAGGGGGGCTCATCTCCATGCGGATCGTCTTGCTCGTCCTCATCGCGCTCGCCAGCGCAGGCACGGCGCTCGCCGCCGAGCGGCAGTCGGCGACGGTCACTTCCGGCCTCTACGGCCATGTGCTCTCGGGGCCGACCAGCCCCAACTGCGCCACCCCCGATCCGGGCTGCTACGCCCCGGTTCAGACCACGCTCGTCTTCTCGCATGCACGTTCCGGTGCGTTCGCGGCGCGGATCACCAGCACGGCGAGCGGCTACTACCGCGCGAAGCTGCCGCATGGCTACTACACGGTGCGGCCCAGCAGCGCGAACGGCGGCAAGGTCAAACCGTCGATCGTGTGGGTCCGCCCTGACACCTTCCGAAAGCTCAACTTCGTGATCTCGACCGGGATCTATTGACAACAGGGCATAGCGGCTCATGACCGTGAGCTCGACCGCCGATACCAAGGAGACTTGATGCGCGTACCTCATTACGTTCCAGCAACACTCGCCGGGGCCGCGGCGATCGCGGCGCTCGTCGCCGGCGGCGGCGCCGCCGCAAGCACCCGCGCGGCAGCCTGCGGCGCGACCAGCGCTCCCGGCGGAGCGGCGACCGCCGCCGCGCTCAAGGCGGCCGGGTCGGTGGCGACCACGAACGACATGCGCAAGCAGCCGCAACTGCCGACCGTCGGGCCGACGCACGGCGCTCCGCCGGTGATCGACCAGCCGAGCCACCGGCGCGCCCAGCGGCTGAAGGCGACGGCCGACACGACGTGCGTGCCGACGTCGGCGCCGAACGCCACGGCGCCGAGCGCGGGCCCGTAAGCCCGCCGCAACCAAAGCTGAAACGAGAAGGAGCCGGGATCACTCCCGGCTCCTTCTCTTTGCGCGGCCGGTTTCCCGGCCTTGCTCGCTCGTTAGTTCTGCGAGTTGTTCTTGTAGCTGACCCGGTCGATATGGGTCCCCCAGTCGCCGCCGCTGTGCGCGTACTCGGTGGCGAACAGGATGCTGTTCGGGTTCCGGCCCCAACCCTCGAAGGCGGCCGCCTCGTAGTCGCCCCAACGCGAGTTGTTCGTCGCGTTGGCGGCAAGCCTGAGGAAGATGCCTCCGGAGCTGCTCGGCCCGCCCCAGGATGCGCCCCGAACCAGGGTGACCCGGCGGGCGATGTAGACGGAGCTCGGGGAGACGTGGCCTGACGTCGAGCCGTACTCGTACGCCATGAACACGTTCCCCTCACGATCCGGCTGGATCACGCCGAACCAGTCGTCGGTCGTCCCGCCGTAGGTCAGGTACTGGTCGTCGATCCTGTAGGTCCCCGTGGTGATCGTCGAGCACAGCGAGCAGCCGGCCGTCGTGGTCTGCTGCAACACCGGATGGATGACCATCCAGTGGACGTTCGCGTTCGTCGTCGTGCCGTTGTTGACCGCCGTGTCGTGCGTCGCGTACACGTTGCCATTCATGTAGACCGGCGTCGCCGAGATCCGGTTGTCGATCGTCTCCAGGCAGTTCATGCAGCTCGGGTAGTTGTCCGCATTCGGAGGCTGCGCGTACGCATGCCCCAGTGTGACAACCACGCCGCTCAGCTTCTTGCCCTGCGACTGCTGATTCAGCACGTTCGAGAAGTCGTAGACAACGACCTTGTTCTCGGTGACGCTTTCGTTGAACGAGCTGATCAGGATCTCGCCCGAAGGACCACCCGCACCGTCGCCGTAGGAGACGGTCGGCTGAACGGTGTCGAGCAGCCTGGTGGCCGAGCCGTCGCTGGCGGTGAACCCTCCGAAGCCGCCGATCGACGAGATCGCGCCACCGGCCTGCGCGACCGCCTTCGGGATCCCCAGCGACCAGGCGCCGACGTACGCAGAGCCGGCCTGGTTGAACTGGTTCCCGCCGATGAAGATCCCGTCGCCGTTGAAGCCGAGCTGCGTGTAGTCGGCGGCACTCGGCGATGCGAGCAGGTTCGCTGTGTTGAACGCGTAGACGTGCCAGGTGCTCGTCGGGTCGCCGCTCGCGCTGACGGCAACCCAGTACCGCGAGGCAAACGTGCAGCCCGTCGCGACGCCGAAGGCGTTCTCGACCTGCAGGGTCGCCGCGAACCAGCGGCCGGTCCCCGGATCCCAGGCGATCCGCGGGTCGCTCAGGAACGGCTGGTTATTGTGCGCCGAGTCGCACCCTGCGGGCGACGGAGCCGGAACGCCGAAGAACGTCTGCAGTTTCTTCGGGAAACCGGCGAGCACGGCGCCCGTGCTGGCGTTGTACATGTCGTCGCCGGGCTCGAGTCGGCTGCCGGCGTACTGGCAACAACCGTGTCGGCCTGCGGCGCGTTCGCGTCGGCGTTCGACTTTGCCGCTGCGAGACCCGCAGTGCCGAGCTTCGAGAGCAGCGGCATGGCCTCCGGCTTCGCCCCTGCCGGCATGGCAACGGCATTCGACTGCGGAAGCGCTGACACGTTGATGTCTGTCGGCGCACCGAGCGACGGCGCCGAGATGTCCTTGGCCGAGATACCGGCCGTGCTCGCGGACGGATCGCCCGCGGCGCCGCTCCCCGCGAAGACAACCGCGGCGGTCGCGACGAGGCCGACGATCAGCAGCGACAGTGAAACAAGGCGCCGCGGACGCCGGATCAAATGCTTGCGAAACACACTCACCCCCAGTGAGACGGAATGTCCGAGCGGCGCGCGCCGGCGTCACGCCACCCTCCCAAACGGTTCGCTCCCGTTCTGCATCGCGCCGGCGACTAGGGCGACGTTACTGCGGCGCGGAGCAGCTTGCAAGGCCCTCGAATGAGGGAACGCCCACTAGTCGCTCGCAGCGCCTGCGGGCTTGACCTCGAGACGGGCGGCGGCCGGCGCTCCCCTCGCGTTCAGCAGGGCGGCGCCGACCGTGGCCGCCGAAGCGGCGAAGATCGCCCCGATGAGGAACGCCGCGTGGTAGCCGCCGACCAGCGCGGAGAGCTGTCCGTCGCCGGAGGCCAACAGGTGGTGCGTCCTCGAGGATGCGAGGCTCGCGAGGACGGCGAGCCCAAGCGCTCCACCCATCATGAAGGACGTGTTGACGATTCCCGACGCGAGACCCGACTCCGACGGGTCGACGTCGCTCATCGCGGCCAGCAGCGCGGGGTTCAGGGCCATGCCGGCACCGAAGCCGAGCAGCATCATGCTCGGCAGCACGTCGACGACGAAGCTGCCGCCGACCGGCGCCCGCACGAAGAGCGCAAGCCCTGCGGCGGCCAGCAAGAGCCCCACCGCGAGTGGCGGCCTGATCCCAAAGCGCATCACGAGCTTCGCCGAAAGGCCGAGCGAGAACGCTCCCATGATCAGGTTCGCGGGCAGGAACGCGAGCCCGACCTGCAGCGGGCTGTAGCCGAGCACGAGCTGCAGGTAGAGGGCGGAGAGGAAGAACCAGGCGAACATCGCCGCCGCCCAGAGCACGCCGACGACGTTCGCGGTCGCGACGTTCCGCAGGCGGAAGACGCCGAGCGGCATCAGGGGCGCGCGCACACGGGCCTCAATCGCCAGAAAGACTGCGAGGAGGACAACTGCCACGGCGAGCAGGCCGAGCGTCTGGCCGGACGTCCAGCCCTTCTGGTTGCCGTTCACGATCGCGTAGACGGCGAGCATCAACGACGCCGTCACGGTCACGGCGCCCCCGACGTCGAGCCTGCCCTCGCCCGCACTGCCGCCGGCCGGCGGCAGCAGCTTCCGGCCGAACATGAACACCAGAACGCCGATCGGTGCGTTGACGAGGAAGATCCAGTGCCAGTTGAGCTCGTCGGTGAGGATGCCGCCGAGCAGCACGCCGATGCTGCCGCCACCGGCCGCCACGAATCCGAAGAAACCCATCGCCTTCGCCCGCTCGGCCGGCACGGTGAACAGGGACATCATCAGCGAGAGCGAGACCGCCGAGACCACGGCGCCGCCGAGCCCTTGCACCGTGCGTGCGCCGACCAGGAGGCCCTGCGTCGTCGCGAGCCCGCAGGCGACGGAGGCCAGCGTGAAGAGGGAGATACCGAACAGGAACAGCCGCCGGTGCCCGTAGAGGTCGCCGAGCCGCCCACCGAGCAGCAGGAAGCCGCCGAACGTAAGGAGATAGGCGTTCACGACCCACGCGAGCGACGTCTGCGAGAAATGGAGGTCGTCCCTGATCGACGGCAGCGCGACGTTCACGATCGTCGTGTCGAGGACGATCATCAGCGTGCCGGAGCAGAGAACGGCTAGAGCGAGCCAGCGGTTGCGTGCCTCGATTCTCATGTCGAGTTCGACTCCCCGCGGGCGTCGAACTCATCGGTCGCTACCGATGAGTTTCGGGCGACGGTCAGGTCCATTCCAACGATGCCGACCGGCACGCTCTTCCTTGACCTCGCGTCGCTGCGGGACGCTGACGTCGCCACGGTCGACGTGGTCGCGAGGCTCGAGCTCGCTGCCCGCCGGCTGGGCCTGGAGCTGCGCCTGCGCCGTGTACCGTCCGAGCTGCGTGAGCTGCTCGACCTCGCCGGCCTGGCGGACGTCCTACGCGTCGAGGCGAGCCGGGAGCCCGAAGAGCGGGAACAGCCGCTTGGTGTCGAGGAAGAACGTGAGCTCGGCGATCCGGCCGCCTGAGAGCTCGAGCACCTGCAAGGCCCACGGCTCGTAGCCGCCGTCCCGGCTCGGCTTGTATTGCCCGAACGCGGGCGAGCCGTTGGCGGCCGTCGTCGGGATCACGCGCGAGCCCTTGCAACCGATGCCGGGCCCGAACCACCACGTGAAGATGTCGTCGCGCCCGCTGAGCCACAGATCGAAGGGCGGCATGGACTGGGTCGCGTCCTCGTGGATCAGGGCTGTCAGCTGCTCGATGTCGTACGCCTCGAACGCGGCGACGAAGCGATCGAGCAGCGCCTGGTCCTCGGCGCTCAGCGGCGCCGGCGGCGCGGTCGCGTTTGACTTCGCCATCGTCGCCCGGGCGCGTTGCAGCGCGCTGTTCACGGAGGCGATCGAGGTCTCGAGCAGATCGGCGACCTCCGACGCCTGCCAGTGCAAGACCTCGCACAGGATCAAGGCGGCGCGCTGGCGTGGCGGCAAATGCTGCAGGGCAGCGACGAACGCCAGCCGGATCGTCTCGTGCGCGACGGCTGCGTCGGCCGGATCGGGAATCGGCTCGATCCACGTCACCTCCGGCAGCGTGTGCAGGTTCGATTCGACCGGCTCCTGCGCCGGGCCAAGATCCATGGGGCGGATCCTCCGCTCCTTGCTGTTGAGCTGGTCGAGGCAGACGTTCGTGGCGATGCGATAGAGCCACGAGCGCAGCGCCGCGCGGCCTTCGAAGCGGTCGAGGCTCCGCCAGGCACGGACGAGCGTGTCCTGAACCGCGTCCTCGGCATCGAACGGCGAGCCGAGCATGCGGTAGCAGTACGCGGTCAGTTCCCCGCGGTGCTGCTCGAGATCGCCGAAGGCCGGCGCAACGTTCAGCGACGAACCCGTCACGGATGTGGATCGTACGCGTTTGGAGAGCTGTGCCGAGACGGCCACGTCATGTAGACGGCCGGCCGAACCGAAACTCATCGGTGGCTTCGAATCCACTCCAGAACGAGGGCGCGGGTGCGGGGCGCGAACGGCGCGGCTGTGACCAGGCTCCAACCGTGCCAGCTGCCTCGGTAGAGCGCCGTCCGCTTGTCGGCCGAGCCGATGCGGTGGAAGATGCCGAGCGCTTCCTGCAGCGGCGCGCGCGGGTCGTCGCGCGAGCCGACGTACAGGAACGGGTCACGCACGCGCGGCAAGCTCGCCGGGTCGTTGACGCCGTAGCCGAGCCAGAGACGGGTGCCCGAGAAGCTGATGCGGCCGTCGACGTGGAGGCCGGCGGTGTTCTGGACGATCGCCGCACCGCCCATCGAGGCGCCGGCCAGGAAGACGTGCTTCGCGCCGTCCGCCCGGCTGCGATCGACAGCGGTGGCGAGATCCTTGCCGAGCGCGAGCCTGTTCCGTGTGGGCAGCTCCGAATGGCCCCAGCCGCGGAAGTCGAAGGCAAGGATGCGCAGACCGGCCGCAACGAGCGTCTTCGCGTATGCGAGCGTGTCGCAAAGGTTAGAGCCGCCCTGGTGGGCGAGCACGATCGTCGTCGAGCCGCGCCCCGCTTCGATCTCGTAGAGCCTGACGCCGTCGGCCGTCGTCAGCCACGACGAGCTCGCGTCGAGTCCCGACGTCGAGCCGCACGCTTGCGTCAGGGTCGGTGGCGCAGACGTAGTCGCGCGCGCACCCATGGTCACAGCGAGTGCAAGTCCAGCCGCCAGCGCTATTCTCAGCGAGACTAGTATGGGCGAGACAATAGCGAATTCCGCCACGTCAGGCCTTGACGACGAATCGTTCCATCATGTCGTTGTCCTCGTGCTCGACGTTGTGACAGTGATGGACGTAGCGCTGCTCCTTGGCCGCTTGCCGCCGCGGTGCTCGGGAGCATGAAGCGGGCACGGACGACTGTCACCTGGCCGGGATTCTTGACGGTGTCCTTGAGGCCGCCTCTCCCGCGTCAGTCGACGGTGTCGCTCGGCGCGTAACGCCGCCGCTGCGGCCGATCACATAGCGAGGGGACGGCGTCGATCCACCTGCTGCACCAGGACGTCGTAATCGTCTCGCGCGCAGACGGGGTCGCGCACGAGTACTGGCACGTCGTGCCGGCAATCCGCTACTAGTTCGGCTCCACCCGCACCGCGCCCTCGACGACAGTGGCCGTCCAGGATCGCCCGAACGCCTGGATGTTCGAGAGCGACAAAGACTCGGCCCACGACGGCACTGCGGTGACGTCACTTCGCAGCGTGCGCGTCGCGTGATCGGGCTCGAGGCCGAGGAGAACGCGGAGCAGGAGGACCGGGGTCGCGGCAGCCCACGCCTGCGGCCGCGACGCGGTCGGGTACGCAACCGGGACCCCGGTGCGGTTGCGCGAGAAGCCTGCGAACACCTCGGGCAGGCGGTGATCGAACTCGACCGCCGACTCGACGGTACGGCGGACGATCAGCTCGACGTCGTGCGTTCGTCCCGCGCGGCCGAGACCCCATGCGATCAGGGAGTTGTCGTGGGGCCAGACCGTTCCGGTGTGATAGACGAGCGGGTTGTAGGCCCGCTCGCCGGCCGCCATGGTGCGGATCCCCCAGCCGGACCAGAGACGTTCGCTCATCAGCAGGTCGGCAACGCCTTGGACGCGCTCGGGCGGAACGATGCCGCTCCAGAGCAGATGGCCCATGTTCGAGCCGATCGCGTCGATCGGGCGCTTCTCACGGTCGAGCCCGAGCGCGTAGTAGCCGTCCTCGACCCAGAACGCCTCGTTGAAGCGGCGCGCCAGCTCGGCAGCCTCCGATTCGAGCCGCTCGGCCGTCGCCGAATCGAGCCATACCTCCCGCGCGAGCTCCGCCACCCGCAGCTTCGCGTCGTAGACGTACCCCTGGACCTCGACCGGCGCGATCGGCGCGTCCGCAAAGGCGCCGTCGCGGAAAGCCATCGACGGATCCGAATCCTTCCACGACTGGTTGAAGATGCCCCGCCTGGCGCGCCGCGCGTATTCCACGAAGCCGTCGCTGTCCGCGTCGGCGGGCCCGTCGATCCACGCGAGCGCGCGCCTGGCCGCGGGCTGCAGCTCGGCCACGATGCCGGCGTCGCCTGTCCACCGCCAGAGCTCCGAGAGCAGGATCAGGAAGAGCGGCGTCGCGTCGACCGTGCCGTAGTAGCGGTCGGTCCAGGCGAGCGCCGCCTTGCCGCGGCGCATCTCGTGGATGATCTTTCCCGGCTCCGCGTCCCGCTCTCGGTCGTCCTCGTTCGCCTGGGTCGCGGCGAGCACCCGCAACGCGCTCGTCGACTGCTCTGGGCCGAAGAAAACGGTCTGGAGGCACGTGATCAGCGTGTCGCGGCCGAACACCGTCATGAACCATGGAGTGCCGGCGGCGGGAAGCGGGCCGAAATCGAAGCCTGCGACACGCATCCTGAGCGCCGCGAGATCGGCGACCGAACGCTCCCACGTCTGGGCGAGGTCCGCCCAGGCCGAGCGCAGCTGCGGCGTCGAGGCGTTCCAGGCGGCGAGCGACTCTTCGGCGCGGCGGCGTTCGTCGGCGAGATGAGGCTCGAACTCCTCCGCGGCCAGCGGCGCGTCGGATTCGAGAAGCGGCTGGACGTCGACGACGAGCCGCCAGGTCTCTCCCGGCTCGAGCGCAAGGGCGAAACGGACGCTCCCGTGCTCGACCGTGCACGGCGCGGAGAAGTGCACCTTCGTGCGCGCAGGAAAGCCGTCGTCGGCAAAGAGCACCGTCCCGCTCGCCTCGTCCCAGGCAGGCGGCCGAGGCTCCGGCAGATTCACCGACGCAGGGTTCCCGAAGCCCGGATCGAGGTCCTTGACGGCGAAGATGTCTGCGAAGTCCGCCTCGAGCTCGAGCGCGATCTCGACGTCGACGCGCCGGTGGCCGTGGTTCTGGACAGCGATCCGCTCCTGCATGCAGTCGCCGACGAACCGCTCGCGCTCGATCGACAGCTCGTTCGGCCGCAAGCCATCGGCGATCGCGTTGCGGAGGACGAAGCGGCCGAGATGCGGAGCCGGCTGGCTGCTCGAGAGCGGGCTCGGCCGCTCGCCAGCAACCGTGAGCACGCACTTCGAGAGGAAGCGCGTGTCCGCGGCGAAGAACCCGGAGGCCGCCGCCTTGCCGTCGACGTCGCCGCGCTCGTCGCAGACGCAGAACGTCGACCCGTCCTGGACGGTCAGGGCCACGGCGTCAGGCGGCGGTGCCGGCTGCCAGACCGCTGTCGGAGTCGAAGAGCAGCACCCGCTGCAGCGGCACCGTGAACGTCGCCTGGCTGCCGGCCTCGAGCAGCGGCTCGACCGGCAGCTTTGCCACGACGGGAGTGTCGCCGAGGCGCAGATGCGCGAGCTGTTCGTCGCCGAGGTACTCGACCACCTCGACCAGCGCCTCGTACGTGGCCGAGTTCGCCCTGCCGTTCCCGAGCCGGACGTGCTCGGGACGGAAGCCGGCTAGCTGATTCGTGCCGCCGAGGCCGAGCACGCCCGACGGCAGCAGGTTCATCGACGGCGAGCCGATGAACGTCGCGACGAACGTGTTCGTGGGCCGGGTGTAGAGCTCCTCCGGCGTTCCGATCTGCTGCAGCACGCCCTTGTTCATGACGGCGATGCGGTCGCCCATCGTCATCGCCTCGATCTGGTCGTGCGTGACGTAGATCGTGGTCGTCCCCAGGCGCTTCTGCAGCTTGAGGATCTCGGCGCGCGTCTGCACGCGCAGCGCGGCGTCGAGATTCGAGAGCGGCTCGTCCATCAGGAATGCGTCCGGCTCACGGACGATCGCGCGTCCGAGGGCGACGCGTTGCCGCTGGCCGCCCGACAACTGCTTCGGCTTGCGCTTGACGAACGGCGTCAGTTCGAGCACATCGGCGGCCTCCAGCACCCGGCGCCGGATCTCTTCCTTCGGCACCTTGAAGTTGCGCAGCCCGAAGGCGAGGTTGTCGAACACCGTCATGTGCGGGTAGAGCGCGTACGACTGGAACACCATCGCGAGGTTGCGCGCGCCGGGCGCGACGTTGTTGACGACGCGGTCGCCGATCAGGATCCGCCCGTCGGTGATGTCCTCCAGCCCGGCGAGCATCCGCAGGGCGGTTGTCTTCCCGCAACCGGAGGGACCAACCAGGACGAGGAACTCACTGTCGGCGATGGCGACGTTGAGCTCATCGACTGCTTTCGTCTCGTCGAACTGCTTGGTGACGTTCTCGAACGTGATCGATGCCATCAGGAAGAGCCCTCCGAGATCGGATGCGGCAGGGCGAAGTGTGCTGCCGCAAGGAACGAGTACGCAACGGTCAGCGTCAGGAACGGCATCAGCGCTGCCGCAACGCCGATCGCGTTCACCAGCAGGAGGGCTGCGCCGAGCGCGACGGTCGCCCCGGGCCGGCGAGCGATGAGCTCAGCCGCTTCACGCGCGACGGCAGCAAGCGGCTGCTCCGGCTCGGCGATCGCGATCGTCCAGAGGACGACCTGGTAGACGCCGCAGGCTGCGACCAGGTAGAGCGTGACGAACGCGAGCGGCCACGCGTGCAGCGAGCGAGCGTAGAAGCCGACCGCGAGCACACCCAGACCGACGAGCGCCGTGCCGGCGGCGCCGAGCGCCAGGCCGCGCCGCCAGTGCAGGCGGAGACCTTCGACCGCGGTCACGGTGCGAACTTCTCCGGTGCGCACCAGCGTCACCGCGCAGTGCACGACCGCAGCGGCGACCGGGCCGGCGAGGACGAGCAGGACGAGAGCGGCGCGTGTTGCGAGCACCGCTGCGACGACGAGCACGAGCAGCAGTCCAAGCGCGGCATTCGCCGGCACCAGCCGCCACGAGTTTGCGTAGAAGTCGCGCAGCGCGAGCCGCAGCGCCTCGCCGGGCCGGGTCATCCCTTCACCCCCGCGGCCACGGCGCCCGCGATGAAGTACCGCTGGAAGAGCAGGAAGATGGCGAGAATCGGCGCGATCGCGATCAGGCTCGCCGCCATCAGCGCAGGCCAGTTGGTCTGGTACGTGAGGACCAGCTGCGCGAGGCCGAGCTGCACCGTGTACAGGTGCGGGCTGCCCTGCCCGAAGATGATCAGCGGCCAGAAGAAGTCGTTCCACGTGCCCTGGAACTGGAGGATCGTCAGCGCGGCGATCGCCGGCAGCGCGAGCGGCAGCATCACGCGCCAGAACGTCTTGAAAAAGCCGGCCCCGTCGAGCTTCGCCGCCTCCTCGAAGTCCTTCGGGATCGTGAGGAAGTACTGCCGCATGAAGAAGAGGTTCGTTGCGGTCACCAGGTTGATGAGGATGTACCCGGTGAAATGGGCGTACAGGTGCCAGTTGACGAGCATCACGAACACCGGGATCAGGCGCAGCTGGTCGGGCACCATCAGCGTGCCGAGCACCAGGAAGAAGAGGAGCTCGCGGCCCGGGAACTTCAAGCGCGCGAACGCGTAGCCACCGAGCCCGCCGAGAAAGATGTTGCAGGCGGTGACGACGACGGCGAGGAAGAGGCTGTTTTCGATGTAGCGCTTGAAGTCGTACTCGGTGAACACGATGTGCCACGCGTGCGTCGTCCAGACCTTCGGGATGAGGTTGACGTTGACGCTGTCCGGGAGCGTCTTGAACGACGTCGTGATCGTCCAGATGAACGGCACGAAGAACAGGAGCGAGATCCCGAGCAGCAGCGTGTAGACGAGCACCCGCTGCGCGATCCAGATGCGCGACTTCCCGGGGATCGGTGCAGCCGTCGCGGTCACAGCACCTCCGCCCGGCCCACGGTGGCACGGCTGATCACCGTCAGCACGAGGATGAGCACGAAGAAGACCACGCCCGCGGCCGCCGCGAGACCGAACTCGGAGCTCGCGAATGCTGTGCGATAGATGTAGAGGACCGGCGTCATCGTCGAGTTGTTCGGTCCGCCGGAGCCGCGCGACGCCAGGAACGCCTGGTCGAAGAGCTTGAGCGCGCCGATCCCGAAGATGACGAGCACGAAGAAGTGCCCCGGCCGGAGCAGAGGGAACGTGATCTTCCAGAAGGCGCGCCATGCGCTCGTCCCGTCCACTGCCGCGGCCTCGTAGACGTCGAGCGGGATCGACTGCAACGCCGCGAGATAGAAGACCATGATCGTGCCCGCGGTCGTCCAGGCGTTCAGGCCGACGATCGACCAGAGTGCGGTGTGCGAATCGCCGAACCACGACCGATGGCCGCCGACGACACGGTTCAGCAAGCCGTCCGAGTTCAGGATGTAGATGGCGATCGTGATGATCGACACCGAGGATGCGATCGACGGGAAGTAGAACGCTGCGCGGAAGAACGGCTGGGCGTGGATCTTCGCGTTCACGACCAGCGCCATCGAGAGGCCGAGCGCCATCTCGAGCGGCACGATCACGACCGTGTACTCGATGATGTTCTTGATCGCGGTGTGGAAGACCCGATCGTGCAGGAGCAAGTGGTAGTTGTGCAGGCCGGCGCTGCTGCCCACCGTCTTCCCGAGGATGCCCCAGTCGTAGAGGCTGATGTAGATCGCATAGCCGAACGGGTAGATGAAGAACAGCCCGAAGACGGCCATCGGCACCAGCACGAACGCGTAGCCCCAGCCGGCCTCACGCAGCCGCGCGCCGAGCACCGAATCGCGCACCCGTGTCGAGCTGTTCGTGGCGATCGCTGACATCTTCGCGTGTGTGCCAAGGCCGGTCCCTGCCGCTCCGCCGCGGCAGGGACCGGCTTGTGGTCGTGCCTTGCTACCCCTTCAGCGCGTTCGCGATGTCGGAGAGCATGTCCGAGACCGACTTGCTCCCGCTGATCACCGCATCGAGGTCGTTGTTCATGACCGGGTAGGCGGTGGCGAAGTGCGGGAAGCCCCAGCCGTGCGCGTACGGCGCCGCGGCGAGGAAGGCCTTCCGGCCGCCGATCGCCTTGACGTCCGACCGGGAGGGCAGCGCGAGCCCCTTCGAGATCCAGAGCTTCTGGCCCTTCTGGCTGGTCAGCCAGCTGAGGAGCGTCCACGCGGCCTGCTTGTGCTTCGAGTCTTTGGCCAGCGAGTAGGAGACGGTGAAGGCGAGGTTGCCGCCCGTCTTCTGCTTGACCATCGGGAAGACGCCGTACTGGATGCCCGGATAGCTGATGTGCATGAACGGCAGCACCCAGTTGCCCTCGAAGATGATCGCAGCCTTCTCCTTGCCGAGCGCCTCGCCGCACCAGCCGGAGCCGAGCTTGTCGGGCGTCGTGGCGAGGCCGTCCTTGATCAGGCCGACGTAGAAGTTCACCGCCGCAGCGACCGCAGGAGACTGGACGTTCGCGAGCGAGCCGCCGTTCTGGAAGACGAACGGCAGCAACCGGGCCCAGTCAGCCGAGAGGCAGATCGGCTTTCCGCCCGGCACGGCGTTGGCGGCCGCCAGCTTCTGTGCGACCGCGCGCAGCTGCGTCCAGGTCGTGGGCGCCGTGCTGCTCACCTTGCCGAGCATGCCCTTGTCGATCTCCATGGCGAGCGGCGACCAGTCCTTCGGGAAGCCGTAGATCGTCTTGCCGACGGTGAACGCCTTGAGCAGGCTCGGATAGAACTTGCTCGTGTCGTACTTGCTCGCCTTGATGTAGCTGTTCAGCGACTGCAGCACGCCCTGCTGCGCCCACGTCGAGGCCAGGCTCGAGTCGACGTAGAAGACGTCAGGCGGGTTGTGCGCCGCAAAACGGGCGGTCATCGCGGTCGAGTAGTCGCCGTTGATGACCGAGTAGTCGACCTTGATGCCCGGATGCGACTTCTCGAACGCCTTGACGATCTGCCGGAGCAGGTTGTCCTCGTCGGCGCCCGCGGACCAGCCCGCGAGCGAGACCGTGGTCGTCTTCGTCGCGGCCTGGGCCGAAGCGACGACTGCGACGACGATCAGGAGCGCGAGAGCGCCGAGGACGAGTGAAACCTTACGCATCGATCCCCCCTTTTCTTGAAACCGGTTCCAGCGCAAGTCCGTCGGCAGGATTATGCACGTTTCGCGATAGATGCAAGGCAGCCGCCGACTTGACTTCCGACGATGCTGCAGGCAAAAGGTTCGGTTGTGGAAACGGTTCCAAGGAGCTCGGCCCGGATTGCGGACGTCGCAGCACGCGCGGGCGTCGGCGTCGCGACCGTGTCCCGCGTCCTCAACGGCCGCGCCAATGTGGCCGAGGCGACGCGAGAGCGCGTGCTCGAGGCGATCCGGGCGCTCGACTACCGCCCGAGCTCTGTCGCCCGCAACCTCTCCCTGAGGCGCACGCAGGTGATCGGCGTCGTGATGCCGTTCCTCACCAACCCCTCGCCGATCGAGCGCGTTCGCGGCATCGTCACCGCGCTGTCGTCATCGCCTTACGATCTCGCGCTCTTCGACGTCGAGTCGGCCGGGCGCGAGCGGCGCGCTTTCCGGCTGCTCGCCGACGCCCACCGCACCGACGGCCTGCTGATCGTGTCGCTGATCCCGCCCGACGAAGAGGTCCGCCGGCTCGAGCAGGAGGGCATCGTCTCGGTCCTCGTCGACGCGCGCCACGACCGCATCCCCAGCGTCGTCATCGACGACATCGCGGGCGGCGAGATGGCGACGCGCTACCTGCTCGAGCTCGGCCACCGGCGGGTCGCATTCATCGGCGACAAACCGCGCGACGAGTTCCGGTTCGACTCCAGTCGCGACCGGACAGTCGGGTACGGGCGCGCCCTCGCCGCCGCGGGCATTCCCGTCCGGCCCGAATACGTGCGCGAGGGCACGCAGAGCCGGTACATCGCCCGGAGCATCGCGGAGGAGTTGCTTCGCCTGCCCGAGCCGCCGACCGCGATCTTCGCGGCCTCGGACACGCAGGCGCTCGGCGTCCTGGAGGCGGCCCGAGTGCTCAACGTTCGTGTGCCGGAGGGCCTCTCGGTAATCGGCTTCGACGACATCGAGATCGCGTCCTACGTGGGCCTGACGACGGTACGCCAGCCACTCTTCGACAGCGGCCGGCGCGGCGCGGAGCTGCTGCTGCAGGCGCTCGCCGGCGGCTCCCTGCCCGCGCGCGTCGAGACGCTGCCGCTCGACCTCGTCGTCCGTAGCACGACGCGGCCGCCCGCGTAGGCTCGCTGCGCGCAAAGGAGGGAGTCCGCGCGTGCGGAATAGCACGCTGCCGTGGCAGGTGCTCGCGGAGGCCCCCCGACCAGCAAGCGCGACCTGACCCTCGTCCTCTCGGCCGTGGGCGCGATCTTCGCCGGCCTCATCGGAACGAACGTGCTCGACACCGGCACGAGTGCGCATTACATGGTCTGGGCCGATCACGCGGCCGTCGTCCTGTGGCTGCCGGCACTGCTGCTCCTTGCGCTCTGCGCCTACGAGAGCCCCACCGCAAACAAATGGCTGCGGCGGGGAGCGGGAGTCGCTACCGCCCTCGCGGGCCTGGTCACCGCGGTCGTGCTGCTGCTCACGGGCTTCGGCTTCACGCGCGACACCGACCACGTCAGGCTCATGCTGAGCACGAACGGCGCGCGCGACTTGCAAACGTTGTGCGGCCCCGTCGTCGAGAGCGGCCACATCGACGGAACTATCCGCACGAAGACGCTCCAGGAGGAATTCGTGATCTTCGACTTCAAGAAGCCGAAGCACCCGCACCCGATGACGTGCGCACACAGCATCGACATCCCTCGTGCCGACATCGCCGATATCCAGGAAGATCCGTAAAGACGCAGCTCAGGGTGCCGGCGAGACCTGTCGCTTCCGGAGGCCGTCGAGGATCAGGTCGAGGCCGACCTCGAAGGCGCTCATCTGGCCGTGCGGTCCGTCGCTCATATGCTGATCGCGATGGTCGGCGAGATGCGGGTACTCGTCCCAGGGGATCGTCTGCAAGAGCCTCGACACGACGTCCGCGTCAACGGGAATCGTCGTGTACGCGATCTCCCAGAGCGAGAACCCGAAGATGTACCCGTCGAGCAGGTGATAGACGTGGTACGTCGTGTCGGCGTCGAACCCGGCGTCACGGAGCGTGCCGAGGAGGCGCTCCATGTACCGGAGGCGCGCCGGACGGATGTGAACTCCGGTCATGAGCAATTGCGCGGCCCATCCGTGACGTCGGAGCGCGTCGTGCACGGAGCGCGCGCTTGTCCGGATCGCCTCCGCCCAGTCACCCTGGCGGTCCGGCAGTTGCCACTCGGCGAGCACGAGATCGAGCATCCCGTCGAGAAGGTCCTTCTTGTTGGCGACGTGGCGGTAGAGGGACATCGCCTCGAACCCGAGCTCCTCCCCGAGACGACGCATCGTCAGCGCCTCGACGCCGGAAGCGTCGGCCAGATCGACCGCCGCGCCGAGGACGCGGTCTCGACTGAGGGGGATCCGCGCTGCTGTCGCCATGCTTGACGAGTGTACGCCGTAAGGGTATCTTACGGCGTAAGCTTACGATGTAAGGGGCGGAGTGAGGGCTGCACTGGTCGCGAAGTACGGGTCGCTCGTCGTGCGAGATGTCGAGAAGCCGGAGCCGTCGGAAGGAGGCGTCCTCGTGCATGTCCGCGCGACGTCGGTTAACGCCGTCGACTGGTACGGATTCAGCGGACGCCCCTATGTCGCGCGTCCATTGATGGGCTTTCGGAAGCCGAAGTCGAGCGAACTGGGCAGCGACTTCGCCGGAGTCGTCGAGGCGATCGGCGACGGCGTAAACGTGTTGGCGCCCGGCACGGAGGTGTACGGCTGCCAGGGCGGGGCGTTCGCGGAATATGTGGTCGCGAGCACGGCGGTCGAGCAGAAGCCGGCGAACCTTTCGTTCGAGGAGGCTGCCGCGGTGCCGCTCGCCGCGCTCACCGCGCTGCAGGGCCTTCGCGATCACGGGTGCGTGCAGCCGGGGCAGCAGGTCCTCGTCAACGGCGCGTCCGGGGGCGTCGGCACCTTCGCCGTGCAGATCGCCAAGGTGCTCGGCGCCGAGGTGCACGCTGTGTGCAGCACACGGAACGTCGAGCAGGCACAGGAGCTCGGCGCCGACCGCGTCTTCGACTACACCCGCGAGGACTTCGCGCGGAGCGGCGCCCGCTACGACGTGCTGTTCGACAACGCGGGCAACCGGTCGTGGTCCTCCATGCGCCGCGTGCTCGCGCCGGACGGAATGGTGGTGCTCGTCGGGGGGCCGCGCCGGAGACGGGTGCTCGGGCCGCTCGGGCACATCGTTCGCATCAAGCTCGCCTCGAAGCTCGGTGGGCGCAAGGCCGTCTTCTTCATCGCGAAGCCGAACCGCGATGATCTCGCGACGCTGCGCAACCTGATCGAAGCCGGGCAGGTGATGCCCGTCATCGAGCAACGCTACGAGCTCGCGCAGATCGCCGAGGCGATGCGCGGGATGGGCGAAGGGCACGCACGCGCGAAGTTCGTCGTGACCGTCTAGCCGTGACCGTTCACATTCCCTCTTGACGAATTGCGAGCCAGGCGTCATGTTACCGTTCACAAGCCTCGTGTGACCAGTCATATCCAGGAAGAGGCGCGTGACATGGAGAGGAGAGAGGGATCAAGACCGGGCAGGCGATTCGATGAAGGCTCCGACTCCGGACGACGTCGCGCGTTACCGGAACGACGGCTTCGTCGTCATCCCCGACTTCCTCGACGCCGGCGAGCTCGGGCGCTGGCGACGCGCTACCGACGACGCCGTACGCGACCGCCTCGAGAGCACAGCCCCCGGCGCGGACGAGCAAAACACGTACTACGCGCGCGTCTTCACCCAGTGCCAGCGGCTCGCCGACACGCACGTGGAGATGGCAAGCCTCATCCTCGACCCCCGGCTCGGGGGGGCGGCGGCAGCGCTCGCGGGGCTCGCCGGAATCCGGGTCTGGCACGACCAGGCGCTGATCAAGCCGGCGTACGGGAACCCGACCGCGTGGCATCTCGACGACCCCTTCTGGTCGTTCGACTCGGCCGACGCGATCTCGATCTGGGTCGCCCTCGACGACGCCACGATTGAGAACGGCTGCCTGTGGTACCTGCCGGGATCGAATCGGAGCGCCGGCTTCGAGCTGACGCCGATCGGCGAGAACTTCGGCGCGCTCTTCGACCAGTACCCGGAGTGGCTCGAACTGGAGCCGGTCGCCGCACCCTGTCCTGCGGGCGGCGCGGTCTTCCACAACGGCCTGATCGCGCACGCGGCGGGCGCCAACATGACGCCACGACAGCGGCGCGCGATGACCTGCGCGTTCATGCCCGACGGCGCCAGGTACAACGGCAGGCCGCACTCGGTGCTGCCCCACGAGTACGTCGACAAGCTGCGTGTCGGCGATCCGCTCGACGACGACCGGATCGTGTCGCTCGTCTGGCACAGCGACGAGCTGTAACTCAGCGGAGCAGGTCGGATGGCTCGGGTCCACCCATCCCGAAGAGAAAAGAAGAGGAGCTCAGACGGGCCTCGAGTAGCAGGGCAGGATTTGGACGGCGGGTCCGACTCCCGTCGCTCCCGCTCGCCTCACCGCGGTTCCGCTCCCATTCTTCTCAAGAGGACGCACGTCCTCAGGACGGGCAGGATTTGAACCTGCACGCACGGCACTCGCGGGGGCGCTGCTAGGTCAGGAGCTGCCTCAGGACCACCTTGACGACGTCTGCGCGGCTGCGTGCGCCGTGATCGGCGGCGATGAAGTGGCTGCCGATCCACAGCGAGTAGAAGACCATGCAGCGGGCCTCGACGTCGTCCTCGTCGGGGCAGAAGGCACCGAACAGGGAGCGCATGTAATCCATGCGACGGTTGTCGACGCGTCGGAGGCGATCGGCGACCGTCTGGTCGCGCCGGGCCCAGTCGCGGACTGCGAGATCGATCTTCAGCGGCTCGTCGCTGGAGGAGGCGAGCGCGGACAGTCGCCGCAGCTTGGCCCGGGCGTCGCCACCCTCGCTCTCGACGCGCTCGATTACGTCGTCGACGCTCAGCCGCTCCCACATGTCGAGTATCTCCTCGAGCAGCGCGCGCCGGTCGTCGAAGTGCCAGTAGAAGCCGCCCTTGGTGACGCCGAGCGCCTCCGCCAGCGTCTCGATTCGGACGGCGTCCGGGCCGCCGGCGGCAAGGGCCCGTAGACCCTCTTCGATCCAGTTGGTCCGTGGCGTGCGAGTGAGAGCCATCGCTTATCTCTATCGCGTCCCGCGCAGGATTGACACCACTGCAGTTGCCGCCTAACCTCCCGCTATACGCTACCGTATGGATCGAGGTTCAGGAATGAGGCTTCCGAACACCGCGCATGTCTCTCGGCCCTGGCGGATCCACGAGCTCACCCGCGACTTCCGGATCGAAGACGTGTGGGCGCTGCCGGGGACGGGCGGCCCGGACGACTTCCCTCGGCTGGTGCGGGGGATTGCCTCGGGCGACCCGTCGCAGAGTTCCTCCCGCGCCGTCCGCACGCTCTTCGCGATCCGGTGGAAGCTCGGGGAGCTGCTCGGCTGGGACGGCCAGGACGCCGGCCTCGGCTCCAGGGTGCCGACGCTCCGCGACCGGTTGCCGGCGGATCTGCGCGAAGCCCCAGCTGGCCCGGACTTCGACGCGCTCCCCTTCACCTCGCTGTACCTCCTCGACGACGAGTGGGCGGCGGAGATCGCCAACCGCACCATGCACGGGGTCATGCACGTCGGGTGGGTCCCAGACGGGACCGGCGGCTACCGCGGCCAGATGGCCGTCTTGGTGAAGCCAAACGGACTGTTCGGGGCCTCCTACATGGCCGCGATCAGGCCGTTCCGGCACCTGATCGTGTACCCGCCGATGCTGCACGAGATCGAACGGGGCGTGGCGCGCCTCGGCCTCCACCGGATCGCTCGGATCGCGGAGGGCTCGCCGTGAACGTCCCGCTGATCGTCGCCGGATCCCTCGCCATCTTCGGCGCCGCCGTCCATGGGGGGAGAGGCGAGGTCTCAGTGGTGAGAAAGCTGTCACCGGGAATGCTGCCGTCCACTCCCCTCGGTGGTCCGAGGACGACCAAGACGATGATCCACGTCACCTGGCACATGACGACGGTCGCCCTTCTCACCGTTGGAACCGCGCTC
>WNGE01002770.1_pt1 | contig 21105 bp, 16 predicted proteins | sample 5400651 | NCBI WGS metagenome assembly WNGE01 (sample SAMN13153370, study PRJNA577476) | soil metagenome | isolation source: 60 cm soil or saprolite under grassland replicate 2 | place: USA:California | collected 2016-06-15 | reverse complement strand
TGTCGCGCGTCATTCTCAAAACGCCCACCGGCGAAATGGAGCTGGAGAAAAAAGGCGATCACTGGGAAATTCTAAAGCCGCTGCGCGCACCCGGCGACGACCAAAAGATTGGCGATCTGATCGCGCAAGTTACTGCTTCCCGAATTCAACAATTCGTGGCGGACGATCACGGCGATCTTCATCCTTATGGATTGGCCGAACCGCGCGGCGCAATCACACTGTTTGGTCAGGAGGACAAAGCGGGGCAGCTGCTCCAGATCGGCGGCGTTCCGGAGAAGCAGAAGGACCAAATCTACGTGCGGTTCGCACCGCGCGGATTCGTTTACACGCTGCCGAAGAAGATCGAAGAGATTCTCAATACAAAACCAGACGATCTGCGCGACCGTCACCTGGTTCGGATCGACACAAACATTCTTGATCGGATCAAGATCGATGCCCCGGGCAGAGGCAAGACCGTTCTTGCGCGGAAAGATGACAACTGGACAATCGCCAGCCGCAACAATGAGCCGGCAAATTCAGGCGAGGTCCGCCGTTTTATCGACACTCTACAGAATGAGCGGGTAACAAAATTTGTTGAGGACGTCGCTTCAAATTTGCCGAAGTACGGCCTCGATAAAGCGCAACTGCAATTGACTTTCAGTTCATTCGCTTCGGAGAACACCGCCGAGACCAAAGCTGGCGAGCAGCCCTTTGCTACCATCACATTTGGAAAGGTGGATGGCGATAATGTTTACGCACGTCTGGCCGATGAGCCATTCGTGGTGGCGGTTCGACGCAGCTTGCTCGACCAAATTCCCATTGATCCTTTGCAATGGCAGGAATTATCGATCTTTAAGTTTAAGCCGGAGCAGATTCATCGCCTGAGCGTCAGCATAGACAAAGAGCTGGCGCTGGAGCGCACCGAGAACAACCAATGGCGCTGGATCAAAGGAACTGGCGAGATCAATCAAACGAATGTGCAATCGCTGCTGAACACGTTGTCGAGCTTGCGTGCTGTGCGTTGGGCCGGACCAACCGCAGTTCAGCAGGGCTTCGATAAACCGAAGCTCGCGATCACGTTTACGACTGCGCCGGACGACAAAGTCTCGCACAAGCTATTGGTTGGCAGTGCGGCTGGCAACGGAACATGGTTCGCGCGGACGGAAGAACGCGAAGGCGCTTTCATCATTCGCGACTCCGATCTGAACGCATTGAAACTGTCGCTCATGGCAGCGTCCTCTCCGTCCCGGAGTCCACCGCCGAAGGAAGCCGCGTCGCCGGCCGCGAAGCGATGACCTTATGGCCGACGCCCTGCCTGCCACCCCCCGTAGCTCAGCGAAGCGAGCCTGCCGCCTCGTATTAGCCTGTGCTGCCTTCCGCCTGTCTGCGGGCAATCGGCCCGACATATGGAATGTCCCAGCGAACGCCGGAAAACGCCTTCACCATTGCGATGATCCAGATTACGAGGAACGCGATATGGACGAGCGCGGCGATGATTGCCCAGAAAAATACCAGGACTCCACCGATGCCCGGAATAGCGCCGAAGACAGCGTGCACCACGGTCGAGACAATGTTAAAAAGCAGCCACGCGCAGCCAAAGATGATCGATTGCATGGCGTAAAAACGGACAAAGCTGTCGCGTTTTTCGAGAATGTAAAAAATGATGCCTCCGATTAACGGGATGCAGGCGATGGCTGCGGCCACGTTCGAAGGCAAACCGGTCGACTGAGATGTCGCGCTCGTTTCGGGTCCTGGACTCGACGGAGGCGGAGATGGCTGGATCGGGTCAGTTGGGTCAGGCATGACTCTACATACACAAACTGGCACACGGCTTGTCAAGCAATCTTGCATCATGATTTCGATTTCGCTTCCCCTTCACGATCTAAACCAATAGCGTTGCCTTTTGAACTGGAACCATTAAATGGCTAGAAATTACCCGCGCGCTTTCACGTTGATCGAATTGCTGGTCGTCATAGCCGTCATCGCGATTCTCGGTACGATCGCCTACCCGGTTTACACCGGCGTGCAGGAACGCGCGAAAATAACAAAGGACATGAACAACCTGCGCCAGATCGGAATCGCGACACAGACTTATATGAATGACAACGATGGCGTTTTGTTTACTGCCGGCGGCATCTGGATGACGCAGCTCCATCCAAAATACCTGGCCGCGTGGAGCATTTTTCAATCGCCTTTCGATACACGTGCCGCCTCCGAAGTCGACGCTACTGCGCCGATCAGTTATGGCTTGAACGGCAATCCCGGATCCGGCTCGAGCATCGCCGGCCTCTCAGTGGATAAGATCACCAATCCTTCGGTATTTATTATGTTCGCTCCCGCGCAAGCTGTGGGGACAACGGTAACATTTGCTGGTGGAACGGCTGCGGCAGTGACCGTTTACAAGAATACCAACCCCGCTGCCTCTGGCGGGACGCATAGCAACCGCACAAGGATCAACGCGCTCTTCGCCGATTTACACTCTGAGAACATGGTTTGGACAACGTTCATCAACGACACACCCTCAGGGAGCGACCCGAGCGCTGCCCTCCGTTGGAGCCCGTACATTCCATACCCATAGCTCTTGTGGAACTTCGCAGCTCCGCATATCGCTATCCGGCGCTCGTCGGATCGGCTTTGCTTGAGCAGCTTGGGGAGTGCACCCGCAAATATCTACTTCGCGAAACATGCGCAATTATTTCCGATAGCAATGTTGCGCCACTCTTCGGCGATCAAGTCAAACGAAGTTTAACATCAGCCAATTTTCAGCCGACGCTCATCACGATTCCGGCAGGGGAGAAATCGAAGACGCTCGAGCAAGCCGGCGCAATTAGCGATCAGATGGTCGCTGCCGGATTGGATCGGCAATCGTTTGTCATTGGCCTCGGCGGCGGGATGATTGGCGACATTTCCGGATTCGTCGCGGCGATTTATCATCGCGGAATCCCGCATGTCCAGATTCCTACGACACTGCTCGCAATGGTCGACAGTTCGATCGGCGGAAAGACCTCGGTTAACACCGCCGACGGAAAAAACCTGATCGGCGCGTTCCATCATCCGTCGTTGGTGATCGATGACGTGGAGGTTTTGAAGACGCTGCCGCCTCGCGAGTTCAATCAGGGGTTCGCCGAGATTATTAAGCAGGCCATCATCGCCGATGCGAAAATGTTCCGCACCCTTCAATCTTGGAAGGCAAGCGAAGCGCTTGCCCTACAGCAGCTTGTTCGGCGCAATATCGAGATAAAATCAAAAATCGTTGCGCAAGACGAGCGCGACCAGATCGGCAAACGCGCGATTCTCAATTTCGGACACACCATCGGCCACGCAATTGAGCGCGCCGGCGACTATCACAAATTTCTGCATGGCGAAGCAGTCAGCCTCGGAATTGTCGCAGCCTGCGCCATCTCAATAAGAAAGGCGGGACTGTCGCCGGATCAGCGGGACGCGATTGTCGATCTTCTGCGGCGATTCAATTTGCCGACGCAATTGCCGGAAGATTTCCCACGCGAAAAAATCATCGCCGCATTGAACTTCGACAAGAAATTCGAACGCGGAAACGTTCGGTTTGTTGTCACGCCGGGCATTGGTTCGGCGTGGCTCGCGACGGACATCACAATGGAGGATATCCACGAACCGATTGAGACGCTGTGAAATCAAGGAGCGACGGCAACAGATCGTGGCACAGGCGTCGCGCCTGTGGGGCGAGCGGGCGTCTCGCCTGCGAGTCTTCACGCAACCGCAGGCGAGACGCCCGCCGGCCCCACAGCCAGGATGGCTGTGCCACGGCCACAACGATACTTGTGGGCGTCACGTTATTCGAGTGTTTTTCTAGTTTTTGAATAATATTCGGCCAATCCATCCGCCACGCTGTCGGCATATTCGCGGAAGATGCTTTTGCGCTCCACGCCGTTGACGTTACGCTTTCCTTCGTAGTCGCCGGCCTGAATACGCGCAAAGACGTCGTTGCTGTTCATGACGTACGGTTCGCAATACACAACCGGACAACGATAAATCCGTGTCGCCAGCAAATTGCGTGCATAAACGTAACCGCTGGTGCCGACTTTGGTCGTCGTCAGCGTTGTTGGATATTGGTATGGCGGCAATTGCATTTCCTTGGCCATGGCTGCCGCGACCACATCAGCGAGGGGTAATTCTTCATCATAAGCCCGACTCAAAAGTCGCCGAATCATCTCAAAACGTTCGTCGTCGAATTCGAGCTCGTCCTGCAAGTACGAACCATTCACCAGCAGATGAAGATGATTCGTGTCGAGCAATACCGGGTTATTCGGATCACCCCAGCCTTCAGCATTGAAATGCAAACAAAGCACCAGATCGGGATGTAATTTGAAGTTCACCAGCGCAGCCCGGCGGCGAATCTCGCTGTAGCGATAAAACAAGATCTCGCTTTGCCAGCGAATCGTCTGCTCTTTTTCGGGATCATTTGGATCAAGAACGTCAGCGCGCGGCTGCGGCACGCCATTCCTGATCAGGATTTTCCTGGCGCGTTCCTTGAAATCATCCGGACGCTTTGCCGTGATCGGTTCGTTACTGTTCCGGATAAAGAAAACTCTCGCGCCTAATTTTCGTAACCGCGGCGCCAGGAGGCGCGCTACGTGCAAAGTTAAATCGCCTTCTGTTACGGGCGAGCTGTTTCCGACTTGGAACCAGCGCTCCTCCATTTTTGCCCATTTTCCGCCAAGGTGTCCGGGGTCGAGCGCGATCCTCAAACCTGAGAGCGGCTTTTCCGGCCTGGCCCGCGGAAGACACTCGGCCGGTCGCCAAAGTCGCGGCACCGGTTTGCGGGAGGCATCGTTTTCTGCAAACCGCAACGTGAAAAACTTTTGCGCCTCGCGATTCATCAAAATCCGCGCCGCTTTCTCGTTTATTTCGATCAAATCCGGAGCCAACCCGCGGGTGCAATAAACGTTCTGAACGAGATGCGCGAACTCATCGCGCGTGATGGTTTCCTGATATTTTTCCAGCACACTCCATTTCGGTCTGCTGCCGAGAATGCTGACGTTGTCTTCCGCTTGAAGAACCGTTGGGAAGATCGCCGGGAGCAAAAATGACGAAGCCCGGATGACGAATGACGGAAGAATGACGAAGCCTGAATGGCGAAATCTCACTCTTCGAGCTTCGTCATTTTTCATTGATTCGTCATTCGCCTGCCGCGCTGTAGCTGCGCGAAGGCGGGTCATTTGGAGTTCGTCATTAATTTTCACATCGACGTTTGAAACCTCCGTAATACGATGCTCGCAGAATGCTAACGGTTCTTTTTCTGGGCGATGTCGTAGGGGAGCCGGGGCGCAAAGCTGTGGTCGCCCGGGTGCCTGAGCTGAAGGAGAAATACGCACTGGATCTCGTCATTGTTAACGGCGAGAACGCAGCCGGCGGTCGAGGCATAACGGGAAAAATTACAATCGAGCTACTGCGAGCAGGCGTGTCGGTTGTAACGACCGGTGATCATATTTGGGATCAAAAAGATATTGTCTCATTCCTCGCTCTGGAACCGCGTCTGCTGCGCCCATTGAATTATCCTGATGGCGCGCCGGGCGGCGGATCGATTGTTCTGGAAACGGCCATGGGAAAAGTCGGTGTGATCAATGTGCAGGCGCGCACCTTCATGCAGCCGATTTTGGAAAATCCGTTTCGCGCGCTCGAAACAGTCGTGACAAAGATGCGCCACGAAACCTCAAACATTATCGTGGACGCCCATGGCGAGACGACGAGCGAGAAAATCGCGCTCGGACGATTTCTCGACGGCAAAGTCTCAGCTGTGATCGGGACCCACACGCATGTTCAAACAGCGGACGAACAAATCTTTCCCGGTGGCACTGCATTTTTGTGCGATGCGGGGATGTGCGGCCCGGTCAATTCGATCCTCGGTCGCGCCATCGAACCGATCATGAACAGGTTCGTTTCAAATCTTCCGGCATCATTTCCTGTCGCCGCTGGTGAAGTCCGGCTAAGAGGCGCATTGATCCAGATTGACGAAACGACTGGCCGGGCGCTGCGGATCACACGGGTGGACGAGCCCGGTCCCAGCGAGTCCGCCTCACCCGAGCCCGAGCCGAAGATCGACATCGAACAGGCGCCTTCTCCCGATCAGACGTAGAGTTGCGCTTGCGGCCAGCTATTGGTGGCCTGAGTTTCGAATTCATTGAAAAGACCAACGTCCAAACCAAAATCATGAAACAATATTCCGCATTTACTCTAATGATTGCGCTGACTCTTTGCGTCTCGCAATTCGCCCAGGCACAAGGCAATAAGCAGACTGCTAAAGAAGTAGCCAAATATTCGCGCGAGGGATTTGAGGCAACGGAAAACAAAGACTTGGACAAAGCAGTCGATGCGTTCCGCAAGGCGACCCAGCTTGATCGCAAGCAAGAGCCGAATCTCGTCGCCGCCCTGCAACACCGCGGAATGGAATCTACGACTCAACAACAGTACCCGGAGGCGATTGAAGACTTTACCGAAGCGCTAAAGCTGAAACCGGACGACGCGGGCATCCATGAGCGGCGCGCCTACGTGGAAATGAAAACCAACGCCTACGATAAGGCGCTGGCCGATTATTCCGAGGCGATCAGGCTCAAACCGAACGAAGTTCGCTATTATCTTTTACGCAGTTACATCTACGAAACGAAAGATGACATAAAAAGTTCGATGGCCGACACGGAGGAAGCTCTCAAGCTGGACCCGAAAAACGAGGAAGCAACGAGCCGTAAAGCCCGATTGGAAAAGCGGCAGTCTATGAACACGCCGTTTTCTCCACCGCCACCGGTGAATTCGCCCAAGGCGTCACCAGCAGCCGCACGCACGCCCTGACTTGCACAGTAAACTGTGACCGCCGCCCTTGTGGGCGGCGCGATGCGCGACATGTTTGCCCGATTTGGAACAGCGCTTCGCCACAGCTAAGCGGCTACCGGCCAGAAGTCGGTCTGCGGAACGTGCGACCCTTATTGTGATGTGCTGTTCGGTGAGACAACGGGTTCGCCTTCATCGGCTGTTTCCGGCAGCACGGTGAATCGCCTTTTCCGGCGATTTGCCGGCAACGGCGAGAGCGTCATCGTTACGTTCCGGCCGGTGATTTTCGGTTCCATTTCCACTTGAGACATGCTGGAGAGATCGTCGCGCACTTTTTCCATCAGGTGCATGCCAAGTTCCCGGTGTGCCATTTCCCGGCCGCGAAATTGCAGCTGGACCCGGACTTTATTTCCTCGATCGAGGAATTCTTCGCCGTGACGGATTTTGGTCAGATAATCGTGGTCGTCGATATTGACCCGAAACTTGAGCTCCTTCAGCTTCGCGCCTGCCGGTCTCTTGTCCCTCTCGTGCTTGGAAATATCATATCGGAATTTTCCGAGCGCGACGATTTTGCAAACCGGCGGATTTGCGGTGGGTGCAATCTCGACCAGATCAAGGCCCATTCCCTGGGCTTTGCGCAAGGCATCCGACAATTTCATGACGCCGAGCTGTTCGCCTGTGGATCCTAAAATGACCCGGACTTCGCGGGCGCGAATCCGACCGTTTACACGAAATTGTGGTTGCAGATTAAATCAAGCTCCTGGCCGGCAGAACGGGAGTGCGCCGCAACGCCGTATGTTGCTTCATCGCAAATTTCCGGCTTCCACTTACGTGAATTGACCGGAACACTCTGTCGCCGCCGCAGCTGCGATAACTGCGATGACGTGCCCGCATTAATAATCACGAGCCGAGAAGAAGTTGTAGGCAACATTTTTGCGCTGGCAAGACGAATCTGGTGAGAATGACGTGTCGATCTTCCCACAATCAAGCGGCCACGAGCGGCTCCAGGCGCACAATGCGCGATGGGGAGACCGAGTCGTCGCGATTGGGAATATCCTCGGTTGGATCGGCAACTGGCCATGCGACTAACAGTGCTGCCATTCGGGTAAGCATTGCCATTTCTGGATGGCTCACGTCCATATATTTGCCGGCACTCGTATGAACACGAAAGGGACAAACGGCGTTGCTCTAAGCATCCGATTTATTTCTTCGGGATTCACAACCACATAAATTAACTGAGATGAAATAATTTCTCAATCATGATCACGCCGGTGGTTCGCCAAAATGCGCTTTGTATGCGGCGTAGGCCGCGGCGTCATCGAGCATTGAGTCCATGATCGCGATAAACGGATCCAGTCTGACAAATCCGGAAAAAACCGCGCGGTCTCCAATCTCGCTGTCAAACACGAAGGTCGGCCGCTGCGTCACTTGCAATAAGTGAAAATCGGCGGTATCCGCGCGGACACGCGTTTCGACAACGATCGAACGCGCGCGTTCCAGCAACTCATTTTCATCAAGATTTGCCGCCTTTGCCGCAATCTCCGCGGCGGTTTTCCAGTCCTCGAAATGCCGGCCTTCGCGCAGCCCGGCATAGGCAAGCGCGAGACGAACGCGATCGTCTGTAATCCCAAAATCCTTGGCCGCTTCCGCCACGCAATTTGGCGCGAGATATTCCGATTGCTTGTGGTCGCACCAATCGCTTCTCAGCATGGATGGCGAGCGCATGATCGTTCCGCTGCGCCGATAAAACCATTCATGTTGCTCCCGCGATGTGGGAAGACCAGACTTGTCCATCAGAGCGATCTTCCACAGAAATTCCGCTTTGCCATCGTAGCGTTTTTTTAATTCCGCCCAGGCCGGCTCCGCCCAAAAGCACCATGAAGAAATGACATCGAGATAATAGGTAATGGTGATGCGCATTTTGCAATGTCAGAACGGTTAAAAAAGTTACATGAGTTACAATGGTTACAAAATAGAACATTCAAGCGTTGAAGCGTTGAGATGTGCACTTGGGCACACGCGCCGCTACACCGTCGTAACGATGTAACACTTTTAACTTTTCACTCTGAATCATGGATCTGAATCACGTTTTTCTTTTTCTCGCGGTGGTTTCACCGTTGCTTGTCCTGGCGCGAGCGTGGCGTCCGGGTGGGCTTTATCGTGACTGGCGCGTCGCCGCGCTGATCGTTCTGGTGATCACTGGCCTCGCGTGGATGTTCTGGCGCGCCGCGGCCGGATACATCGGCGGCGGAGCTTGGTTCCTTCTCCTATTCCTCCCGGCAATTGGATCGCGCAAAATGACCGAGCTCGCCGTCAGGGGAGACTACAAATCGGCAAGAAAACTTGGAGCGGTGCTTCAGATCCTGCATCCGAGCGCTGAGTTGCGCGAGCAGATCCGATTATTCCGCGATTTGGAATCTCGCCAGGTAGGGTCGGCGCGCTGCGCAGACCCCCGAAAGCTTTCGGGGCAGCGCGGCGTCCCTACCCTCTCAGAAGCCGGCCGAACGGTTCGACATAGCCAGCTTCGAAACGCGCCTGCCGTTCTCATCTTGATTCTCCTCAACGCGGCCGCGTTCCTTTTCGAAATTTCGTTCGGCGATTGGAACGACCCTGAAGTGCTGCATCAGATCGGCGCTCTGGAGCCTTACGCTGTTGTAGTGCAAGGCGAGTACTGGCGTCTTTTCACGGCGCTTTTCTTGCACGGAGGTCTGGCCCATCTGCTTTTCAATCTGTTCGCGCTTTATGTTCTTGGTCCGCCGCTGGAACGAGCGATCGGCGCGGTGCGGTTCGTTTTCTGTTATTTGATTTCAGGCCTCGCCTCGAGCGCGGGCGTAGTGCTCTTGACCGTAATCGGTCTTGTCCAAGTGTTTCAACTCGTCGGCGCGTCGGGATGCATAATGGGGATCGTCGGCGCGTGGGCGGGATTTTTGCTGCGCCATCGTCATGCGCCGCACGCGAAGCAGCGCCTGGCAAATATCTTCATGATCATCGTGATACAAACCGCCTTCGATCTCTCTACGCCGCAGGTCAGCATGGCGGCGCATCTTTGCGGATTAATCGCCGGATTCTTTCTCGGGCTTGTCCTCGTGCCGCGACCTGTACCTGGAATCGGCTTGTCCGCCGTAGCCTCGGCGAAGGCGGATGATCCCGGTCGGGACTGATCATCACCAGTCGAGGAAAACTTGCCCGATGAGGTTTTCTCGATTAACTCCCGTCTCCGCTTTCCCGCTGCGTTGGCATGCCGACTTTTCAAACTTACAACGTTATTCCGACTTTGCCGGCGACGCTCGAGCCGCTGCGCGAGTTGAGTTTCAATCTTTGGTGGACGTGGGAGCCCTCTGCCCGCCGGCTTTTTCGACAGCTCGATCCCGAGCTTTGGAACCGGACCAATCATAACCCAGTCCGCATGCTCCAACTCTCCCGCCAATCGCGGCTGGAAGAACTTTCACAGGACAAAACCTTTCTCCGCGAGCTAAAGCAGGTTTTCGAGGCGTTCGAGAAATATCTGGGTCGCAAAGACACTTATGGAAAAACCGGACCCGGCGGCGCCATCAAAAACCCGATCGCCTATTTTTCCGCCGAATTTGGCTTTCACGAATCGATCCCGAATTATTCCGGCGGCCTTGGCATCCTGGCCAGCGATCATTGCAAATCGGCGAGCGATCTTGATCTAAACTTTGTTGGGATCGGGTTGCTCTACCGTCATGGTTATTTCAGACAGCAGATCGACAAGGAGGGCATTCAGGAAGCGATCAGTCTGAATCAAAGCTTTTATCATCTGCCGATCCGCGAAGTCCGCCGTGGCGACGCCAGTCTGCTCATTTCCGTCCCAATCCTGGATCGAGAAGTTTTCGCCAAACTTTGGGAGCTATGTGTGGGCAGGGTCAGCGTCTATCTTCTCGATACAGACACTCCGGAAAACAACGCTGAGGACCGATTGCTCACCGCCGAGCTTTATGGCGGCGACCTAGAGATGCGAATGCGCCAGGAAATCATGCTGGGCATCGGCGGGGTGAAAGCGCTGAACGCGCTCGGCATCGAGCCTGATGTGTTTCACATGAACGAAGGGCACTCAGCGTTCCTCGCGCTCGAACGCATTCGCCTCAACATCATCCAGAAGAAGCTCGATTTTTATTCCGCCCTCCAGGTGGTGGCAGCAGCCAATGTTTTCACCACTCACACGCCGGTCCCTGCTGGCAACGATTCGTTCTCCCGCGAGATGATGAAAAAATATTTCGGGACATTCGCAAAGGAACTCAATATTCCGTTCGACGAGTTGTTCTCATTCGGCCAGACGCGAGTCGATCCAAACGACCCGTTTAGCATGACCATCCTCGCGTTGCGCCTGAGCCGGCACGCCAACGGGGTGAGCAAATTGCACGGCGAAGTCAGTCGATCGCTTTGGAAAGATGTCTGGGCAGGCGTGCCGGTGCACGAGGTTCCGATCACCAGCATTACGAACGGCGTTCATACCAAAACATGGATGGCGCCGGAATTTTCGGCGCTTTACCAGAAGCATCTTGGCGCATGGGAGGAACACCTGACCGAACCCGATTTCTGGCGCGGCGTTATCGATATTCCGGATGCACAACTTTGGGAGACGCATCAAAAACTGAAACTTCGTCTCATTGAATTTGTGCGCGAATTGGAACGCCGGCGCCGCGAACGCCTGGGAGGATCGCCGGAAGCCATTCGCAGGGCAAATCGAATTCTTGACCCGGAAATTTTGACTGTCGGTTTTGCGCGCCGTTTCGCGACCTACAAACGGGCCACGCTCCTGTTTAGCGACAAGGAACGCCTGAAGCGATTGCTCAATGACACAACGCGACCCGTGCAATTCATTTTCGCAGGCAAAGCGCATCCGCGCGACGAAGCCGGCAAGGCGCTCATTCAGGAAGTTTACAAATTTAGCCGTGAAGCTGGCGTCGAAAATCGCATCGTTTTCTTGGAAGACTACGATAGCTACATCGCGCGCCGCCTTGTTCAGGGGGTCGATCTTTGGTTGAACCATCCGCTTCGTCCTCTGGAAGCGAGCGGCACGAGTGGAATGAAAGCGGCGCCCAATGGCGGGATCAATCTGAGCGTGCTCGATGGTTGGTGGCGCGAAAGTTACAATGGCAACAACGGCTGGGCGATCGGGGCTGAAATCCATAACGGCACAACGGAATTTCAGAACGAAGTGGACGCGAGCAGCCTTTATCAATTGCTCGAGAATCAGATTATTCCCCTCTATTACGCGAAGCCGGGCGGCAAACTTCCACTCGCCTGGTTGCAACTGATGCGTGAGTCGATTCGAAGCGTCACGCCCGTGTTCAATACGCAACGGATGGTGAAGGAATATACCGAGTGCCTCTACATTCCCGCCGCGCGATCGTATGAAGATTTTTCGCGGAACGGCTGCGGCGCCGCCACGCAACTGAGCCAGTGGAAAGCGCAGATGCGGAAAGATTGGCCGCAAGTGCAGATTTTCGATGTCCAGATCGGCAACAAAGATCGGAAAAATATTTCGGTCGGCGAATCGCTGGAGATCAGCGCGCGCATCCATCTCGGCGCAGTCGATCCAAAACATGTGCGGGTGGAGGCCTATCACGGCGAAGCGAATAATGGCGACATCCGCAATCCCATATCGACAGTCTTGAATCAAAGCAGCCAGGCAGACGGGCACGGCAATTACATTTACCAGGGCTCAGTCCCCGCCTCCGAAAGCGGCACCTACGGTTTCAGCGTACGCGTCGTGCCCACGCATCCGTGCCTGATGCAAGCGCACGAACTCCGCCTGATCACCTGGTCCTAATAGCCACGGCGCTGTGTCCCGTGTTGGTAGTTGCAGCATAGGCTTCAACACACGAAGCGCCTGCAAACGCGCACGTGGACATGACCGCCCGACGTGCGTACCGGCCTCCAGGTGCCAGCGACGGCAGCCTCGCCGTGGCGAATTGTAATGGACATCTTTAGCCCCATTGCGTCTACTCGCCGTAGGCCTCATGATTTCGCGTCGCCAATCGCTCTCCACTCTGAGACGAAGAATGTCCTCACAATCGCTGGCACAAATGTTTGCTCGATGAGTAACGCGGAGCTCTGACCATGAATTCTCTCGCTTATCCGTGCGCTTCGGTTCCTGAAGTTCCCGAAGGCCATTACAGCCGGCTTTGTCCCTGTCCATCCGGCGATTGGCCAGCGCACGATGAAGATAAACTTCACAAGCTGGCAGATCTCATGAGGGACAGCGATGCCAAGCGAGATGCCCGAGAACGCACAAGCGCGATGGCATCCGGGTATGTGTATTTGGGGCAGTTTATCGACCATGATCTAACGAGGGACAAGCTATTACTCTGTGATGCGACTCCCGACGTAGCTGCAACTCCTAACTACCGGACCGCGCGTCTCGATCTCGATCTGCTATACGGGAAGAATCCGTCCGCCGTTCCATGCATCTACGAAGGCGAAGGTCGGCTCAAACTGGGATTAACCCAAGCACGTAAAGGACGAAAATCTACGGAGGACGATTTGCCAAGGCAACGTGACGGGACCGCCATTCTAGTCGATCCCCGAAACGACGAAAACCTGATCGTCGCGCAGATGCACGTTCTGTTCGCGAAATTTCACAATCGCACGCTCGATCTACTAAAAGCCAACCCATCTCTTTCTGCTGGCCCGGTGGGCGCGAGCTCGTTCGAGCAAGCCCGTCGATTTGTAACGTGGCATTACCAATGGATCATCGTAAATGATTTTCTGCCGGGTTTTGTAAAAAGACATGTCCTAAACAATGTTTTCAAAAATCGAACGTTGCGTCTGTTCCCTCGTGTTAATACGCCGGACGACTCACGATTAGCGCTCCCGGTGGAATTTACAGCGGCCGCCTTTCGTTTCGGACACAGCATGGTGCAGGAAGTGTATCTGCTAAACACGCAGTATTTGGTACCGACGAAAAAAATAATTGAGATGACGAAGAATGGCGGCGGCATTGGCCCTACAGCGCCATCACTACCCGCCGACTTTGTCATTGATTGGGATTTTTTCTTCAGAGAGAATGATACGAGTCTTAATCGCGGCGAAAACATAGACACATTCATCGCTGAGGCTCTCTATGAGCTGTCGGCTCCAATCGTAGAGCTGTTTCGCGCTCGCAACTCTCTAAACAAAACGACGCTTGCCGAATTTATGTTGCCCGTTCCTGAGCTCACTTTACGACGGGGATCAAAGATCCGATTACCTGCTGGCGAGGAATTCGCGCGAACGTTTGGTTTTGTGCCAATCGCTCCGGAAGACATCGGAACGACCTTGGAAGACAAAGCTTTTTTTAGCCAGGAGGCTTTCCGTGGCCGAACGCCACTCTGGTATTATTTGCTTCGCGAGGCATCCTTCGAGGATGTTCACGAGCTGGAGCCGGGTAATCCACATGGCGTACCGATCCAAAAACTGGGAACAATTGGCAGTCAGATTGTCGCAGAGGTATTCCTTCAAATTTTGGCTGCGGAGTCCACTTCAATCCTAAATGCCGGCCGAGATTGGAGCCCGCCGAAGTTCGGTTTCGGTTCGTCAACCTCGGACAGGGCTCTCGACAGTATGCCCAACCTTGTGGACTTTATTCAAAGCACAGAGCACGGCGCACGTTGAAGGCAGTCCCCTTAAGTAGGCTTGTCGTAATTGAAGCCTAAGGGATAAAACTCTGCAGAGAGAAACTGATTACCAAACTTTGTAGCAGCACAACAAGTGCACCAACAAAGGGTCGGGCGGTTCTGGCGCACCTGGTTCACCTGGCTCCTCGCCGAGGCGTGGGGGTAACTCAATGACAACGGAGCCCTTTGCCTTCTTCGCCCGCTCATCCACTGGCATTGCCACAGTTTTAACATCCTTGGGCACGTCGATGTTTCCTATTTCAGGATCTTCGAACAATTTGCGAAGGTTGTCGTCATTTTCGACGCAACCATCTCTGACCGCGTCAGACGCACCCTGCAGATGCTTCAACACGGCGATGATTGCGGCACGTTTTTCTCCCACTATATCCCAATGTCTGCGGTTGTTATTATTACTCATGGTTCATTCCTTTAAGGCGAAGTCGTTTCGCTGTTGGAGGCCATTTTTGTCGGCTGGCCAACTTGCCGTCTTAGCTCCGCTACCTTCGTTGCAAGAGCTGAAAGCATTTGTTGGAAGCGTGGATCAGCGGTTATCCCATCGAAGCGGGGATCCAGCCCAAGTGATCGATAATCGATCCACCCATTCTTAATCGCTGCTCGGAGCCGAAGGATTGCGGATTCGGTATCTCCCAAGGATGACTCTATTGCCGCGATGCGATAGAGGACTGCAGGATTTGTTGTTGCATTGTCCGCTGCGAGCTCTAATTCACGGGACTGCTTAAGAATCGCGCTAGCAGCACTGTGATCACCTCGTATTTGATGTAGCCGCCCGAGCGCTGAGGAATATGTAACCGATCCATAGAAGGCAATCCCTCCACTGGGATCTTTCTTAACTAGTTCATCATAGATTCGTTCAGCTTCAGGATACCTCCGTGCGAAGAATTCTATCTGCGCCATTAGCGGAGCCGGATTGCTTTCAGCGCCCAAGCCATCCTTGAAGCGTTCGTTGTTTTCCCGGCATACTTTCCGAGCGTCTTCGAAATCCCGTTGAAGCAAACGAAGGTGAGCGAGACCAATCCAGCCTTCCGATGCTTCTGGGCGCAGGTCCGTAGCTCGACGGTAAGCAGTCTGCGCACGCTCATCTTCGGCTAGCAAACTCCAGCAATCGCCAATTAGCGCGTCGTAATCCCCTGGCCTCGAAGCCCAGTGTTTTGCCATCTCCAACCAGCCCAAAGCTCGAACAGGCTGCCCGAGCGCTATAAGGATCATTCCGATCAGGCTGACACCATGCTCCTCGGGACCGCCTACCTCAATTGCGCGCAGCTGCTCTTCCAGAGCGTTAGCAAAGTCATTCTTTTGATAGAACACCCCGGCCAGTGCACGATCTGCATCGGGTAGATCTGGCTCCAAACGAAGCGCCTCTTTGGCTTCCCCTTCGCCACGATCCAGCAGCTGCCGATCGGGGACGAAGTGAGCTCGGCTAACCGCCGAACTCGAAAGATACGCATGCGCCAGCGCAGAGTTCGGTTCGATTGCTAGCGCCTTCTCCAAACAACTAATAGACCTATCGAAATCCTCAAGGGTGTAACGAAAAATCAGCTGCCTGCCTGTGATGATGAACTCGCGTGCCGCAGGATTTCGCATTCCAGGATCGCGAGCAGATGGTGCGATTGTTGACCAGTCCCTAGCATTTAAAATTGGATAGATCCCTGGGGCGATGGCCTTCTCTAGCGCTTGCACGGGTGAAATACCTGGAGCAACTTCAAGAGATCTCGTTAGCAACGCTTCTCCCGTTGTTGCGTTCATAAGACGAATCGAAAGTCTTACGTTTTTTCCGTGAACAATCCGTTCGGTCCCGGTCAATATCGCTCGGCTCTTCGATTCGCGATTCGCTTCGTTGAGGTCATCGACACTGCCCGTTCCAGCCCAAGCGGCGCCGTGTGAGACAGAAGTGATTTGCACGGGGCCAAATCGCGAGAGGCTCGCCTGCAAGCTCTGCGCAAGTGCGATGGCAATCGAGTCATCAGCCCTTGCGTCATCGAGATTTAGGAAGGGTATGACTGCGACAGAACGGGTCGCTAGCTGGCCCTCACGAACTGTGGCGGAAAGATGCCTGCTCTGAACTTGCCAGACTGTAGCTGCAGCAATGGCGACCAAACATGCGGCAATACTTCCGGCCAATTTTCGATTACGTTTTGACCAGCGCCAGATGTGCACGGGTGGTAAAACTGGACGCGCGATGATGGGGTGGCCTTCGAGCCAGCGCTCGAGATCCTCCGCCAAATCGCCGGCCGTGCGATAGCGCGCTTGTGGTTCGCGCTCCAAACATTTTGCACAGATCGTTTCCAAATCGCGGTCGAATCCCGGAATGATCGAACGCAGTTTCGGCGCGGATTGCTCGGACGCCTGGTGAATGACAGCCAGGGCGTGCTCACCTAGAAACGGCGGACGTCCAGCGAAAAGATCGAACAACATCGCGCCCAGACTGTAAACATCGGCTGCCGGTGTAAGGTTTGCCGCCGATCTGCGTGCTTGCTCAGGCGCGATGTAACCGGGCGTCCCGAAAATTGTCAGCGTGCGTGTGAGATCGCTCGACGTGTCGAGCCATTTGGCCAGACCGAAATCGCTCACGAGCGGTTCGCCGCGTCCGTCGAGCATGATATTTCCCGGCTTCAGATCGCGGTGAAGAATCCCTTGAACGTGCGCGTATTGCACGGCACGCGTGACCTTGGCTATTAGCGCCACGATCCGCCGCGGATCATCGCGAAGGCTCCGCGCAGCGTCCCATAGACTTCCGCCCGCGGCAAATTTCATGCTGAAGAACGGCAGGCCCTCTTCGCTCTCGCTTACCTCGAAGATCGGCAGGATGTTTGGATGATCGAGGCTCGCTGCTGCCTCGGCTTCGCGACGAAAACGGGCCAGCGTTTCGCGCGAATCAGCGTGAAAGCCCAAGATGCGTTTCAAAGCGACGATGCGGCGCGAATGACGCTGCCGCGCCCGATAAATAACGCCCATGCCGCCGCGCCCAATCTCTTCAAGGATTTGGTAGTTGCCGATGCGCCAATCGGCATCGCGAACATCGACTTCATCCAGCACAGTCTCGAGAGTTTCTTTCCTATCGATGTCAGCGAGGCCACGTTGCAGCAGACAATTCAGACAAAGACCGCGCCCGACACGCGATGTCGATCCACACTGTTCGCACGCAGTGGCGTCGGTCTCGATCCGCACGGAATCGAGAATGGCGAGAGAGCTCATGTCGCGAATCGTTCCTTCAACCACTAATGAACACTAATTGACACGAATCTGTTTTCGGAGTGCGGCGACATGTCGCCGCTTTCAAAGCTCGCCGCGGGACGAGTCCGTCCGGCTGGCGGACGCGGACATGTCCGCGCACTCCAAAGCACTGGAGCTTTTCCTCATTTGTGTTCATTCGTGTCCATTCGTGGTTAGCTTATGCTTACGCAGCCGCCAGTGCCGCGCACAGGTAGCGCAGCTCTTCATCGACATCCTGCGGTTTCTCCACTGTCTGCGCTACTTCTGCACGCAAAAGGTCGCGATAACGCACCCGCAACTCATGGACGAGTCGTTTTACGGATGTTTCGGGAATACCGAGCGTCTTCGAAAGTTTCTGATAAGAGACATCCTGACGATCTGCCGCCAGATAATCGCTCAATACATCAAACACGCGGCGCCGTCCGCGACCTTCACATTCTTCTCCGAGTTGTCGCAATGCATGTTCGACTGCCGTAGCAGCCCAGCGCACGTCATAAATTTTTTCCGCAGGCCAGGTCTCGGCCTCATGCGAGGAAATCGACAAGTGCGAGGGGGCCTCCGCCATCCACTCGTCCCAAGAAACAAATTTCATGTCGCCGCCGCGTTTGCGCGCTCGCTTCTTGATTGTGTCGCCGGCCAAAAAGTTCTGCAGCGCCTTGAGCAGCAGCGACCGAAACCGGCCCCGAGTGGGATCAGCGCGTTTGAGAAGATCGCCTTCAAGCACCATGAGAAAAAAATCCTGGGTCAAGTCTTGAGCATCGGGAACGGAATAGCCGCGCCGGCAGATGAAAGCGAAAACGGGCCGCCAATATGTTTTGCAAAGCTCGGTGAGTGCTTTGCGTGCCGTATCCTCGCCAGCGGTCGAATCGGCGCAGGCAAGCACCACGCTCCAGCGCGTGGTATGGAACCGATCCGGGCTGCCTTGCCCATCGGCGACCGCTTCGTGTTTCACAAGCGCGCAGCATCGTATTTACGCAATTACTAGGCAAGCTTAAATGCGAGGCGGATGTTCGCCTAGTGGCCGTGGTTTTTGACCACTGCTGAGCGCTGGTTTCCTTAATCAAGGCGTTTGGGTAGGGCGCGACCGCCGGGCGCGCCGAATGAGACGGACGGCCTCCCGCAACTGCGGGATCCCTACCATTTATAAGATGGCTTCTCATCATCACCCATGCCTCTTTACAATCCTTCTCCGGAAATTGCGAGACGAAGTTCTGGTAAAAAAATGAAAAATCTTTTGAACCGGGGATTGCACGGATGGCACGGATTAGGATCGTCAATCACAAAACAGGGACGGCAAATCCCACGGATTTTCCAAACAAACGTCGGCGACAACATGCTCGTCATCGCCGGCGCCTTTTGGGGGAACCTGATCTACTTAAGCTGAAACACTCCGGTACCTATGACCTGACCGTTGATCGCCTCCGCTAGTGTGTGAGGTCTTTAATGACCAAAAGCACCGGGCCGGACGGACTCGATGCAACCACGTAAATTCGGCCACGGGTTGAATCGACAGCCATCGCGCCGTTCGGCCTTGCACGGAAAGGCCCGAGTGAGAACGTGGTGATCAGTGCGCCTGTGGACCCGTTTCTGATCTCTACGGTATTCGCAGCTTCATTCGCCAGGTAGAGACGGTTGAGCGCGGTGTTAGCGCCCATGCTGGCTGGAGTATAGCCCAAGGCAATTGTTCTGAGGACCCTCTCAGGATTGGTTCCGCCGTTGATGACCTGCAGGTTAGCTCCGTCAAAGGCATAGAGCCTGTTCGTGACGGCATTGACCGCCATTACCGTACCGAAAGCGTTCGTGGTCACTGCAAACGTGTTTGGATTCACCCGCTTCGAGACCCCGCTCGCCGTTAAATAGAGTCTTCCGGTAGCGCCGTTTGCGATAATAGGTCCCATGACGCCACCTGTACCGATTGGGCCAGCGATAACGTTGAAGTTAGCGGCATCGATCGCGAAAACTGGATCGTTGCCACCGCCACATTGCGCGCCAACCCACTCACGGTTCCTGTTAGAGTCGTAGGCAGTATTGATCGGACAGAAGCCAAGAGGGATCGTGGCTATGAGGTCATCGGTGTTGCCATCGCGGACAACAGCGGCTCCACCGAAAACGGTCGCAGCCCAATAGTGATCGGTCTGTGCGTCAACGCTTGCGCCACTCCCAGTGCCAACGTCCGTAGCTGCGAAGGTTGCGCCGTCGATAACAACAACGTGCTGGCCACCCGAGGCGCCTCCGCTGGTGTAGATCTTGTTTAGCGCCTCGTTAACTGCAACGGCGGCCAAGGCATTCGTTTGGAGGGGTACCGTTGCAACAACCTCAAACGGGGGAGGAGCTGGCTGGAACGCGAGAAACTCCGGCGTAGGAATTCCGGAGGCGAAGGTAGTCCTGCTGCCGTCCGGTGTGAACTTTAAAATCTCACCCAGATTTACCTCGGCGACAAAGAGATTACCGCTTCTGTCGAACGCTAGCCCTCGAGGATTATCGAGGCCGGTTGCAAACGTGCTCTCCGTCCCGTCGGGTGCGTACCTAAGAATTACCGAACCCTGATCACCACCCCACCCAGACACGAAAAGGTCTCCGAACCTATCAAACGCAAAGTCAGTATGGTTGTAAGTTGGATTTGATGCGAAGACGGTAGATGTGCCGTCCGGCGCGAATTTCCAGATCTCCGACGATGTCTCGAAAAGTACTGGAACGTAGAGAAAACCGGCGCTGTCGAAGGCGAGCCCAAAGCTCTGGATGCTTGCGGTGGTGGCGAACGTGCTCTGTACCCCATCGGGAGTAATCTTGAAAATGATTCCAGCAGTAACTTGGGCGAACACATTGTCCGAGCGGTCAACCGCCACGCCTTCAAGGAAATAGTTGCCGAAGCTAGCAAAGGTACTTTGCACGCCTCCCGGAGTAATTTTCACAACCGCTGCCTCGAACTCACTGCCATTGAAGGGGCTAGTCGCCACAAACAGATTGGCTCCGTGATCAAAAGCCACGCCGCGAGGGAAAGAAGGGACGGAAGCAAACGTGCTTTGCACCCCGTCGGGAGTGTATTGGTAAATTGAATCAGTGCCATCGATGGAAGCAAACAGGTCGCCCCGAGCGCCGTTTGCGGTTACCGTGCCTAGGGCTAGGAACACAACTGCAAACGCCGCGTAAATAAATTTCGTTATTGTTTTCATATGTTTTTCTTCCTTTCACCATCCTTCTCCAGATTTTTTGGGGCGAAGTTTGGAAAAAAGTGAAAAATTTTTAGGAGAGGCCGCGGATTCCGCGGATATCTCGGATGAAGAGCAAGAAACGCGAAGAGAGAGCGCAACTAGCAAGCGAGTGAATCAAATTCTCTTTGATCCGCGATCGATGGCAATCCAGACCTGTTCAGGGCGACAACTGAAAGGTGAAATCACCGTTGGTCGCGTGGCTGTCTACGGAGATCACGCGCCAGACTACCTTGTAAGTTCCCGGCGTAAGTGGCGGCAATGAG
>WNGE01010178.1_pt1 | contig 21109 bp, 19 predicted proteins | sample 5400651 | NCBI WGS metagenome assembly WNGE01 (sample SAMN13153370, study PRJNA577476) | soil metagenome | isolation source: 60 cm soil or saprolite under grassland replicate 2 | place: USA:California | collected 2016-06-15 | reverse complement strand
GAAGCCCAGGCCGTGCTCACCGGCGCGTGCCGCTTCGATCGCGGCGTTCAGGGCAAGCAGGTTGGTCTGCTCGGCCAGATCGTCGATTACCTCGATGATCTTGCCGATGTCGTCGGCGCGCTGGCCCAGCACTGCGATGATCCCCGCCGAGGAGAGGATCGAGGTGTTGATGCGGCCCAGTCCCTCGGTGGCCTTCTCTACGCTGACCGTGCCGTTCTGTACCTCCTCGCGCGAACGGCCGGAGATCTCGAGCAGCACCTTGGCCGTGTTGGCCACGCGCTCATTGGTGGTCATCATCTCCTGGATGGAGGCCGCCGTCTGGCTGACGCTGGAGGCCTGCATCTGGGTGCTCCGGACCACGTTCTGCACGTTGACGCTCATCTCGTGCATGGTGCCGACCACCTCGTCGATTGCGGCCGCCGCCTGCAGGTTGACTTTGGCGGAGTCCTCCGAAGCGCTCGCCACCTGGTTGGCGCCGCTGGCCACCTGCTCGGAGCCTTCGCGGACACTGCGAACAAGCCGGGAAAGCCCTTCGGTCATGCGATTGGAGGCGTTGCCCAGAGTGTCGCGCTGGGACTTGGGCTCGACTTCCACGGAGAGGTCGCCCCCGGCAATTGCCTCCAGGGTGGAGGCCATCTCCTTCAGGTAGGCGATCATCGTACGGAAAGAGTTTGCCAGCTCACCGATCTCGTCCTTGCGCTCGATGTCGATCTCCTGTTCCAGGTCGCCGGAGTCGCCGATGTTGCGCGCCGCCTCGATCAGGCCGCGCAGCGGCTCGGTGATCATGCGGTGCAATCGGGAGAGCACGAACAGAGCCGCAAGGCCAGAGAGCAGAATCACCGCCACGAGCACGATGGCGTACTGGTGAGCACGGCTTTGGAAATGCTGCTGTTTGGCTGCCCCGAGCTGGTTCTGGATTTCATTGAGGTGGGCGAGCGACTTGACCGAAGCCTGGGCAAAGCGATTGGTGTTTGCCGCGCGATAAGCCGCGGCCTCCTCCATTTTGCCTTGGTCGATCAGTTGGAACCACGGGCCGCGGGCAGTGCGGTACTGCGCATACCAGCGGTCGAAATCTTCAAGGCCCTGCAGCTCGGCTTGGGTCCGCGCGTCGCTGCGGTAGGCCTCAAGACTCTCGTCCACCTGCTTGAACCACTTGCCTTCATCGGCGTGGACCTTGGCGCGCACCTCGGGACTGCCGGCAATGTAGTTGGCGATCCCGAAGCGAAGCTCCCACATGCCACGCTCCGCATTCGCCAGGTTCACGGAGGACTGCAGGTTCTCCGTATAAAGGCTGTCGAATTGCTTTGACATCAACCGCGAATACAGCCAGCCGGTGATGGCCACGCTGGCCATCAGCACCGAGATCAGTCCAAAGCCAAGAGCCAGTTTCTTGCCAATCGAGAGGTTGTCGAGCATAAGCGCACCAGTTGCTTTCTAAGCTTGTTTCAGATCCAACGGACAGTCGTGCGCATCGCGCGGCATCGCCCACCTCATTCGGCGGGCTGTGCCCGGAGTGCACAAGAGAGGATTGTCAGTTGTACGGCTCAAGTATCGAAGAATGCGGAGGCCAGACCAAGTAAAAATTGAGGGATTTTGTTACGGCAATGGTACTTTCGCCGTTACCGGTACAGTTACCTGCACTCATTTGGCATTAAGTCCACCCGCAGCGGGGCTATCAAGCAGGTGGCATCAAGTACTCGCGCAATAGCATCCTAAGTGGCAGGTCCGGGCCCAGTCGGGTCCCCGGCGCGCCTGCCGTCGGCGTGCCGGGACGAGGCGTAAGGGCGGTTCCCATTCGCGGTATCCATCCGGGTGTCCCAGCAAGCCGGCTGGGGTGGAGGAGAAGCTATGTTCAAGGGATTCCGGGAGTTCATCCTGCGCGGCAACGTGATCGACCTTGCCGTCGCCGTGGTTATTGGCGCGGCCTTTGGAGCCGTCGTGACGTCTTTCGTCACCAATGTCCTGACGCCGCTGATTGCGGCCATCGTCGCCCAGCCGGATTTTTCCGCGTTCATCCTGCACCTGCATGGGAGCGAGATCAAATATGGGCTGTTCCTGAATTCGTTCATCTCATTCCTGCTGATAGCCGCCGCGGTGTACTACACCATGGTGGCCCCGATGAACGCCTGGAAGGAGCGGCAGGCAAGAGGTCAGGCTCCTCCGGCGCCCACGACCAAGACCTGCCAGGCCTGCCTGGAGGCGATCGCCATCGGCGCGCGCAAGTGCAAGTTTTGCGGCGAGCCGCAGGCAATGTAGGTGCATGGTTCCGTGCTCCTTCGCGTGAATATTAAGGAGTCATCCTGAGAGGCTGATTTAGTCACAGCCTCTCAGGATGACCCTTCATTTCACCCAAGTTTCGCAGACAATCGATTCGCCAGTTGATTTGGAAGCCGATCGGCGCACTCACTATTCGCCCGAATCGTTCGTTTCATTCTCGATGGGGCCAGGGGGATATAGATCTAAGACAAGTGGCAGGCCAAGCGCACCGAGTCTTGAGAGCGTCGCAGAATCCAGAATGAAACCACCCTGCCCACTACCCGACGAAAATCCGCAAAACACATCAATATCGCAGTCCATAGAAAGCTGTTTGAGAACGCCCTTCTTCGGCTCCAGCAGGTCAAGAAGGAACCTCAAGTGATCGGTCAACGCGAGCGAGTCGCTTAGCGGAGACTCAAGCGACCACATCGATGCTGGCCAAACAGCTGTGTGGCGAGAACTGCGCGGAGTTCCTTTGACGTGCATCTTTGTCGGCTCTAGTCCAAGCATTTCTCCGATTTTGCTGGGATCAAGCGTTTTGCTGGCGATTCTTAATCCCGCCCTAGACCATTTCCTGTCTTGTTGTTCCATAGGACTTCGCATTCATACTCACTCCACAAGGTATTCCGACAAGCATGCGAAAAATTTGAAGGCCTCTTTTCGTCAGCAAATCAAGCTCAGGATACAAAGCCATTGGTTCCGGCACTGAGTGCTTGCGCGGTGTAGCTCTTGCGGGTGCGCACGACCTGTTCGGGAGTGCCCTGGGCCACGATCCTTCCGCCTTCCTCACCGCCCTCGGGGCCGAGGTCGATGATCCAGTCGGCATTGCGGATCACGTCGAGGTTGTGCTCGATGATGATGACGCTGTTGCCCAGGTCGGTGAGGCGGTGCAGCACCTCGAGCAGACGGTGGACGTCCTCAAAGTGCAGGCCGGTTGTGGGCTCGTCGAGCAGGTAGAGCGTGCGGCCCGTCTGCCGCTTGCTCAGCTCGCGCGCCAGTTTGATGCGCTGCGCCTCGCCGCCGCTGAGCGTCACCGAAGATTGACCTAAGTGAATGTATCCCAGCCCCACATCCACCAGCGTCTGCAGCTTCTGGCGCGCCTGCGGGAAGTTTTCCAGCACCTGTAGGGCCTCGCTGATGGGCGTGTCGAGAAGGTCGGCGATGGAGTATCCCTTGTAGCGCACGGCCAGCGTCTCGCGATTGTAGCGCTTGCCGCCGCAGATCTCGCACAGCACGTAGACATCGGGCAGGAAGTTCATCTCGATGCGGCGCTCGCCCTCGCCCTGGCAGACCTCGCAGCGGCCGCCGGAGACGTTGAAGGAGAAGCGTCCCGCCTTATAGCCGCGCTCGCGCGACTCGGGCAGCATGGCGTAGAGCTCGCGTACCTGGGTGAAGACCCCGGTGTAGGTGGCGGGATTGGAGCGCGGAGTGCGCCCGATGGGCGACTGGTCGATGCGGACCACCTTATCGATGTGCTCCGCGCCGGCGATGGTCTTGTGCGCACCCGGCTCCTGGCGCGACCGGTAGATCTTGCGGGCCAGCGCGGCATAGAGAATGTCATTGACAAGTGTCGATTTACCGGAGCCGGAGACGCCGGTGACCACGGTCATTACTCCCAGCGGGAAGCTGACGTCGATGTTCTTGAGGTTGTGTGCGCGCGCGCCCAGCACAGAAATGGATTTGCCATTGACGCTGCGCGGCTGCGGACGCACGGGGATCGAACGGCGGCCGGAGAGGTATTGTCCCGTCAGCGACGCGGGAACGGCGGCGACCTCGGCAGGTGTGCCCGCGGCCACCAGTTTGCCGCCCATTTTGCCGGCACCGGGGCCGAGGTCGATGACGTAGTCGGCGCGGCGGATGGTCTCCTCGTCGTGCTCCACCACCAGCACGGTGTTGCCCAGGTCGCGCAGCGCCTCCAGCGACTGCAGCAGCTTTTCGTTGTCTCGGGCATGCAGGCCAATCGAAGGTTCGTCGAGAACATAGAGCACGCCGCGCAGTTTGGAGCCGATCTGCGTGGCCAGCCGGATGCGTTGGCCTTCGCCGCCGCTTAGCGTCGCCGCCGAGCGGTCGAGCGAGAGGTATCCGAGGCCGACGTGGTTGAGGAAGCCGAGCCGCTCGCGGATCTCGGCTGCGATGCGGCCGGCGATCTTCTCCTCGCGCCCGCTGAGCCGGAGTTGCGCTGCCGCCTCCTCCGCGCGGGAGATTGGCAGCGCCGTGAACTCGGCGATGCTCATGCCGTTGACCCGCACCGCCAGGCTCTCGGGGCGCAAGCGGCGTCCCTGGCACACCGGGCAGGGAGTGGCCGACATGAACTGCATCAGGTAGTCGCGATAGGCCTCGGTGGTGACCTCGTCCAGCGTCTGTTTGTGGAAGGCGAGGATGCCCTTGAAGCCGCTTCGGCCGCGGCGCGGCTGGTCGCCGTAAAGCAGAAATCTCTGCTGCTCCTCGGTCAACTGCTCGAAGGGCAGCCCGAGGTCGATCTGCCTCTCTTCGGCGGCGCGCCTCAGCATGGATTGCAATATCGCCGAGCCGGCGCCGGGACCGAGTCCGCCATCGAGCAGCGGCTTGGACCAGTCGACGATCACCTTGGCCGGATCGAAGTCGTACTTCGAGCCCAGGCCGCTGCACTCCGGACAGGCGCCGTAGAGGCTGTTGAAGCTGAACGAGCGCGGCTCAAGCTGTGCGACGTTGACGCCGCAGTCGGGGCAGGCCATGCGCGAGGAGTAAAGGTGCTCATCGCCGCCGACTACGCTGACCACCAGCAGGCCGGAGCCGAGCTTCATCGCCACCTCGATGGAGCCAGCCAGCCGCCGCTCAATTCCTTCTTTGACCAGCAGGCGATCGACGACCACTTCGATGGTGTGATTGCGCCGCTTGTCGAGCTTGATCTCCTCTTCGATAGAGCGCAGCTCGCCGTCGATGCGCGCACGAGTGAAGCCGTGGGAGGCAAGCTTCTCCAACTCGCGGGTGAACTCGCCTTTTCGCCCGCGAACCATGGGCGCCAGCAGCATGACCCGCGGTTCGGCCCCGGGCGTTGCGCCAATGGCCAGCTCCATCACCCGCGCGGCGATCTGGTCCACCGACTGCCGGGTGATCTCCTTGCCGCAGTTGGGGCAGTGCGGGATCCCAATGGAGCTGTAGAGCAGGCGCAGATAGTCGTAGATCTCAGTGATGGTGCCGACCGTGGAGCGCGGGCTGCGCGAGGTGGTCTTCTGCTCGATCGAAATCGCCGGGCTGAGACCATCGATGGAATCCAGGTCGGGCCGCTCCATCTGGTCCAGGAACTGGCGCGCGTAGGCGGAAAGGGTCTCGACGTAGCGCCGCTGTCCCTCGGCATAGATGGTGTCAAAGGCCAGCGAGCTCTTGCCCGAGCCGCTCAGGCCGGTGATGACCGTGAGAGTGTTGCGCGGGATCTCAACGTCGATGTTTTTGAGATTGTGCTGCCGCGCGCCGCGCACCGTGATGTTGCGAATGCCCATCTTTGGCTGGTTCCGGTGTCCCCGGCGCGCCTGTTTTTGGCCGCTGGGTGAGTCGAGTTGCCTCGGGGGATTCGCGCGCCGCACGGTAGTACACTGCCGCCCGTAATTGGACACGCCTCCACGGTCGCGGTAAAACACGCTGGGAGACAATTCGACAGATGTATCTTATTTGCCAATAGCGCGAGGGGTCAAACCGCCCCCATAGTGTTGGCAGCATCTCTGGAATTTGTTGACTTGAGTTGTCGGCGGCTCCCAACCGGGGCGTCCCCGGTATGGAATTAGTACGGTCGCCGGGGGCGAATTACCATAGAGCAGAGTAGCCGGCTTAATCCGGATACCAGGGAAAAGGCACACTTTGATTTCGCTATTGATGTCCTCGCTTCTCTTGCTGGTCACCATCGTCCTCGCGCTCGCCGCGGGAATCGCAATGGGCTACCTCATCATCTTCGGAATCCTGCACGCCTTCGACCGCAGCCGTCAGGCGATGCGCCAGGCTCCGGTCGCGGTGCTCCACGCAACCGCGAGCGGAAACTAGGCCTTTCGGACCAGCGTTCAACGCCCACCCGTTGTGCTGCGGGATGCAGGCGGCGAGCGGCATTGCGGCGTCCTGTTGGACACACGCGCGTACGCCAAGCCCTACAAAGCTAGATACGAAACTCTACTGCTGCTGAGGTTGCGCAGGTGGTTGCGGCATGGTCAGCCAGGGTTGGTTAGGGTTGACGGGCTGCGGCTGCTGCGGCAGAGGCGGCGGTTGTGGCTGCTCGCCTTCGGTCACAGATCCGGTGACCACGTTGTCCTGGTCGGGGAAGAACTCCGGTGGCGGCGGTGGCGGCAGCGCCGGCGCCGGCGGCTGGTTCGCTGCTGCAGGCTGCTGGGGCCGAGTGGGCTCCGCGGATGAGGTCGCTTGCGTCAGCATGATATGGGTCACGGCGTTAGGGTCCCGCTCCGATCCGAGGATCAGGTAGTCGTAGGGTGTGCCCTGCAACAGGGCCGCGACTACATCGCGCGGGCTGCCCGGTCCGAGCCGCACGGCAACGCGGTCCGAGGGCGAGACGCCTTCCAGCACCGCGCCAGTCGCCTGCCGCACTCCGCTCAGGACATCGCTCAAGGTGCTGTTGGGGGCGTCGATGGTGAGCAGGCCGTTGCGCATCGTCACGGTCGGAGTCACCGGCGGCTGGTTCATGAGCGTCGGAGGAAGCAGGGGCGCGGCTGGTGGCGCAGCCGCCGCTGCTGCGGGAGCGGGTGCCGCAACTGCGGGCTCAGCCTCCGCGGGTTTCGTGGCCTTCTTCTTCGCTGCCGAGCGCTTCTTCTTCGCAGCAGGTCCTGGTGGTGGCGATCCTGGTTGTGGAGTCCCCGGCGCGGCGGCTGTTGGCGTGCTGGGGTGAGGCGCGGGGGCCGATTCAAGTTGCTGCGTGGGCGCCGCCTGAGGACTCGCCGGCTGCGCCGCCTGAGGCTGGGCCTGCTGTGCCCCGGACGGCTGTGGAGCGGATTGCTGCGCAACGAGTTGGCTGCACAGGATGACCGACAAACAGGCCGTGATCACGGTTCGATTCATCTGAGCTCCGCTTACCTCGAATTCCCTTTCAGCCCACGTGGGGCCTGCTGGGCCAAGGCAGTGGGGCGATTTTACGCTCTTTGGGCGCGTCGATGCACCCTGGCCGCTGTTGCCGTTTTGCGTATTAGGGTTCACCCCGGTGATGAACTTCGCGCTTGTTGGGGGCCGGTCCTGGCCTTCCAGCCCAGCAGGCCACAACGGGCTTGCTCGGGGGCCACCGTTTCTCGCGGGCGGCCATTGGCCAGACTGGAACAGGGCCGGTGAGGCGGCGGCTCTGACGTTGAACGACGCTGCCTGCCTGACCCGGAATGTGCGATGAACTCGGCCGCATAAGCCCGCTCGGCCCAGGCCGGAACTAGGGGGCCACTTTCATCGATCTCTCTGCGCGCATTTTCTTGACATCCAATTTGGCCAAGCTAAAATACCCAAACTTGCCGCCTCGGCGGAGTATGTCCCTATGCCTTCACTGCAGCCTCAGCGCAACCAGCCGTCCGTCAGCCGTCCCAGGAACCAGCCATGCCGCCATCCGCGGGTGCAGATTGTCGCCCGCCACGCCGATTCGGAATTCGTCGAGTGCGTAGAGTGCCGCGAAGTCTTCGAAAGCAGCGAGTTCAAAGACATGGATATTGAGGACTCCTTCGCCGGCGACGCCTGATCCGGGTCGGGAATCCTGCCATTCTGGAAAGCGCGCCGACGTGTGCCGTCCCCGATGAGCATTTTCCGTTCGTTTAGCCAACCGCGGAATGCTATAAGTAGTGAAATTTCGGAAGTAGTGAAATTTCGGCACGGAGTTCGGCAACTTGTCGGCGAAAAACTTGATCCCTGCAAAAACAGTTCTGGTTGTGGACGACTCCATGCTGATCCGCCACAGCGTCTGCCGCTACCTGGAGGAGCGCGGCTTCATTGTGGAGGCGGCCACCAACGGGGTCGAGGCGCTGATGGTGCTGGAGCACTTTGTCCCCGATCTCATCATCACCGATCTTTCCATGCCGCGTATGGGCGGCGCGGAACTGATCACCAATCTTCGGCATCGCACGGAACTTGCCAAGACTCCCATCCTCATCCTCTCGGCCCGCCGCAACGCTGACGAGCTGGCCCGCGAACTGCCAAGAGAGATCGAAGCAGTCATCTTCAAGGACATCGACATCGAAGAGCAGCTTTTTCGGGCGCTGGTCTACGCCACAGCCTGATCGGCTCATTCCCCTTCACAATCGTTAGCTAGCGCAGCGGAAGATTGGCCTGAGCCGTGAGATCGAGCGAGGCGAAGTCGCGCGCGAGCCACTTGGGATAGGCCGCTGCCGCGATCATGGCGGCATTGTCCGTGGACATCCGCCGCGAGGGAAAGTGCACCTGAACTCCCGCTAATGGCGCGCGCTGCTCGAAGCTGGCGCGCAGCGCACTGTTGGCGGCAACGCCTCCGGTCACCAGCAGGCTTTCGACTCCGTGCTCCTCACAGGCTGCCAGGGTGCGCTGGGTGAGGTCGCCGACCATCGCCGCCTGGAAGCTCGCGACCAGGTCGAGCGTTTGTTTGTCGCATAACCGGCGGTAGTCCTCGAGCGAAGGCGATGGGACCTGTGGGGTCCCCGGCGCGCCTGCCGTTGGGGTGCTGGGGCGAAGCAGCGCCCGGCGGCGCGTCTCGATGGCCGGCTGCATCTGGTGGAGCTCGACATATCGCAACACGGCCGTCTTGATGCCGCTATAGCTGAAGTCGAAGCGCTTGAGGTCCGTATCGATGGGACCCCCGCGGCGCGCTTCCTGACGCGCCCGGTGCTTGAGCTGGGCAAAGGTGAAGCGGACAGCCTCGGGGTCGCCGAACTCGGCCAGCCGATCGATGATCGGACCTCCGGGATAGCCCAGGCCGAGCAGCTTTGCGACCTTGTCAAAGGCCTCCCCGGCGGCGTCGTCGCGGGTGTGGCCGATGTTCTCGTAATACCAGCCCGCAGCGCGTTGCTCGGCCAGGAACAGATGGGTGTGTCCGCCGCTGACCACGAGCGCCAGTACCGGGAAGCGCAACGGGGTCCCCAGCGCGCCCGCCGTTGGCGTGCTGGGGCTAAGCGGGGTCCCCAGCGCGCCCGCTGTTGGCGTGCTGGGGCGGAGCGTGCCGGCCCCTTGCTGGCGCTGCTCCAGCAGCACGGCGTGGATGTGACCTTCAATGTGGTTGACCGCGATGAGCGGCTTGTCGAGCGCCCACGCCAGCGACTTGGCGAAGCTGATGCCGGTCAGCAGCGCCCCCGCCAGCCCCGGGCCGTTGGTGACGGCGATGGCATCGACATCGACGACACTGGAGATGAGCTCTTCGCACGAGCGCACGACGGCCGCCGCTGCCTCGTAGCAGGAGCTCTCAATGCCCAGAATCAGCGCGCTCTCGTTCATTCCTAAAGGATACTCGCCCTGGCAAGCCATCCACGGCTCGCCAGCGATCTACAATGTCGGGATGATCCGACGGCAGGCCGCATTGCAAGGGCTCCGGCTACTGCGCCGGCACGGCCACCAGGCCCTGTGGGTAGGCGGCTGCGTGCGCGACCTGCTGCTTGGCCGCGAGCCGGCTGACTACGACATTGCCACCTCGGCCACGCCCGACGAAGTGATGCGGATCTTTCCCAAAACCTATGCGGTGGGCGCGCAGTTCGGGGTGGTGCTGGTGCCGCTCAGCGCACTGGGGGCCAAACTTTCGCCTGAGGCCGATGAGCTCGCCGCGCAGGCCGAAGCCGCTGCGCCGGACCTCGAAATAGCTGCGCCTGACAGGGCAACGCCTGCGCACGCTCTCGAAGCGCTCGGTGCGGTAATTGCCGAGCACAGCCACAACATTGAGGTCGCCACGTTTCGCTCCGACGGGGCATACCTCGACGGCCGCCATCCCGATGCGGTGCGCTTTTCGACCTCGGCGCAGCACGACGTGGAGCGGCGCGACTTCACCATCAACGGACTGCTGCTCGATCCACTTTCTCCGCATCCCAACACGCCGCATGGCGAGCTGTTGGACTACGTTGGCGGGCAACGTGATCTGGAACTCGGCATCATTCGCAGCATCGGCGAGCCCAGCCGGCGCTTCAAGGAGGACAAGCTCCGCATGCTGCGCGCGGTGCGCTTTGCCGCGCGCTTCGGCTACCGGATCGAGGCTGCGACCATGGAGGCGATTGTCGAACAGGCGCCGCAGCTCCGCCAGGTCTCCTGGGAGCGCATTCGCGACGAGCTGACGAAGATGCTGACCGAAGGGCGCGCCCAGCGTGCGTTTCAAATGCTGGATGAGACCGGGCTATTGCGCGAGGTGCTGCCGGAGATCGTGCGCATGAAGGGCGTGGAGCAGCCGCCGCAGTTTCATCCCGAGGGCGACGTCTTTGTGCACACGCTGCTGTTGTTGTCGTACCTTCCCGCGGGCTGCTCGCCTACGCTGGCCTGGGGTGCGCTGCTGCACGACGTGGGCAAGCCCGCCACATTCCGGCGCGCGCCCGACCGCATCCGCTTCGATGGGCACGTGGAGATCGGGGTACGCATCGCCGACGAGCTGCTGACGCGGCTGCGCTTCAGCAACCGCGACCGCGAACAGGTGCTGGCGCTGGTAGAAAATCACATGCGCTTTGCCGAGGTCCGCCGCATGAAGGATTCCACCTTCAAGCGCTTTGTGCGCCTGCCGGAGTTCGATGAGCACCTGGCGCTGCACCGCATCGACTGCCTCGCCAGCCACGGCCAACTCGATCTCTACGATTACACGCGCGAGCGGCTGGCGGCGCTGCCCGCCGCAGAGATCCGCCCCTCGCCACTCATCAATGGCCACGACCTGATTGCCGCGGGATACACGCCCGGGCCGCGCTTTGGCGAGATTCTCTCCGCGGTGGAGGAGGCGCAACTGGAGGGCGCAATCACCACGCGCGAGGAGGCCCTGCGCTTTGTGGAGAACAACTTTGGGCGAGGATAGAAACCATAACAACAAAGTCAACTACCCCACTCAAGCCAAAGAAAGGCTTGAATGGGGCACCCTCAACTTTCCGTACCTCAAATTTTCCTTCCCGCCTCTCCGCTATAATCGTGCGATGGAGCAGGCGTCCGGCATATTGCAGCGCATCATGGACGAGACGGTGGCGCAGACGTTGAAGCGTCTGCCGCCCGAAGAGCTGCCGCAGGCCGCCTGGGACTATGCCGCCGGACACGCCGTGGCGGAGAAGACGCGCGTCGTGGGCTGCGAGGGCAAGACGCTGCGAGTGGAGGTGGCCGACGCCACCTGGCGCGCGCAACTCTCGGCCATGGCCCCGCAGTATCTGGCGCGACTGCGGCCGTATCTTGCCGTGGAGCGCATCGAATTTCAACTTGCGGGCGCGCCGCCGCAACCCACATCTGCCAAAGGAGGGCAGATGTGGGGCACCAAATCCCAATCACCACAGAGCTTGCCATCGCAGAAAAAGGAAGCCCATGAAGGTCACCGAAAAGGACGTAGCTTACGTCGCCGACCTGGCCAATCTTGAGCTGACGCCCGAGGAGAGCCGGCGCATGCTCGCCGACCTGAACTCGATCCTGGGGCATATCGACCAGCTCAACAAGCTCGACACCGGCAACGTGGAGCCGATGGCGGAGGTGCTCTCGGCCTTTGCCTCGGCGCGCGATTGCCCCAGCACGCCAAATAGGAGCGCGCTGGGGACACCACAAGGCGAGAAGTTTTCCTACGCGCAACGCGATGACGAGGTGAAGCCGTGCTTGAGCCGCGAGGTGGCCCTGGCCAATGCGCCGGACACGGACGGCACCTGCTTCCGCGTCCCCAAGGTCATCGAGCGCTGATTCGAGTTGCGATACACGGATATCGACGGAAGACACATTGATGGATATCAATTCATTGACAATGGATGAGGCGCGCGGGCTGGTGGAGCGGCGCGAAGTCTCCGCACAGGCGCTCACCGAGGCGCATTATGCAGCGATCGACGCGCGCGATAAGACCATCGGCTCCTACCTGAGCCTGACCCGCGAACGCGCCATGGCGCAGGCCGACCGCATCGACCGCATGGCGGAAAAGGGCGATCCGCTGCCGCCGCTCGCAGGCGTTCCGGTGGCGATCAAGGATGTGCTGATGACGCGCGGCGAGCGAACCACGGCGGGCTCGCGCTTTCTCGAGAAGTTCATCGCGCCATACGACGCGACCTCGGTGGAGCGGATGGAGGCGGCAGGCGCAGTCTGCCTGGGCAAGCTCAACTGCGACGAGTTTGCCATGGGCTCGTCCAATGAGAACTCGGCCTATTATCCGGTGCGCAATCCGCGCGACACCGCGCGCGTGCCGGGCGGCTCATCGGGAGGCTCTGCTGCCGCGGTGGCCGCAGGATTTGCCGTGGCGACATTGGGCTCGGATACCGGCGGCTCGATCCGCCAGCCCGCCGCCTTTTGCGGCGTAGTGGGACTGTTGCCCACCTACGGGCGCGTTTCGCGCTACGGGCTGATCGCCTTTGCCAGCTCGCTCGACCACGTTGGGCCGTTGAGCCGCACGGTGAAGGACTCGGCGACGCTACTGGAGGTGATCGCCGGACGCGATCCGCACGATGCGACCTCGGCCGACGTACCGGTGGGCCAGTTCGCCGCCGAGTGCGGTCGCGAGGTGCGCGGGCTGCGCATCGGCATTCCGAAGGAATACTTCGGCGAGGGGCTGCAGCCGGAGATCCGCCAGGCCATCGAGCGCCGCATCGACGGGCTGCGTGCGGCGGGCTGCGAGATCGTGAATGTCTCGCTGCCGCACACCGAATACGCGATCCCCGTCTACTACCTGGTGGCAACCGCCGAGGCCTCGGCCAACCTGGCGCGCTTTGACGGCGTGCGCTACACCACGCGCTCGGCGAACGCGAAGACGTTGGCCGACATGTACCGGCGCAGCCGCGACGAGGGCTTCGGCGCCGAGGTGAAGCGGCGAATCCTGCTTGGCACCTACGCGTTGAGCGCGGGATACTACGACGCCTACTACTTGAAGGCACAGCAGGTGCGCACGCTGCTCACGCGCGACTTCCAGAATGCATTCGCACATGTCGATGTTGTGCTCACCCCCGTTACGCCGACGACGGCGTTCAAACTGGGCGAGAAGACCGACGATCCGGTCTCGATGTACCTGAGCGACATCTACACGGTTACGGCCAACCTGGTGGGAGTACCCGGAATTTCAGTGCCCTGCGGGACCGATTCGCAAGGCCTGCCCATTGGGATACAGGTGCTGGGCAAGCACTTCGATGAAGCGACGGTGATCCGGCTGGCGGATGCCATCGAGCGGCAGCAGCAGTAGGCTTCCAATCTCGCTCAGTGCTTGCCGTACTCGTCGTGGCGGCGCCACCAGACGCCCTTCCCCTCATTGCGTCCTTTGGGAGCGCGGTCGAGCCACTGGTACATTCCCCAGAGGCCGTCCAGTCCGCGCGCATAGGCGGAATAGGTGTGGTAGACGACGCTGTCGTCGAGCACGAAAGCGCTCATGCCTGGCCTCTCGCGCGTGTACGTGGCCACATCGGTCCCGCTCATGCCCGCAAAGGTGAATGCGCCGCCACTCGCGGGCTCTTTGCGCAGCGGCGGCTCGTGCATGTAGTTGTATTCGATTCCTTTCTCGCGCTGCTGCTCCTCGGTGAAGCCGACGCTGAAGTCGAAGTTGAAGTCGCCGCCGAACGAGGAAGCCCAGGGAAACGTCCATCCCATTCGCCGCTTATACGCCTGCAACTTCTCGAGAGGCGCTCGCGACACCGCCCAGAGCATCACGTCGTGGTTGGCCAGGTGCACGACGGACCCGCTGAAGCCGTCCGCGATCGCCGAGCACGACGGACATCCCGCCGTGTAGTCGGGTCCGAACATAAAGTGGTAGACAAGCAGCTGCGAGCGCCCTCGGAAGAGGTCGGCCAGCGAGGCGCTCCCCCCGTCGGTCTCGAATCGATACTCTTTGTCGATCCGAACCCACGGCAGTTCCTGTCGCCGGCGTGCCAGCTCGTCGCTGCGATGCGTCAGCTCCTTCTCCGCCTTGAGCAGCTCGAGCCGCGCTGCGAGCCACTCTTCCCGTGTCCCGGTCTTGTGCTCTGTCATCGCTCCTGTCTCCTTCCTGCGGGCGGTTTTCATCGAACGCCCAAAGCGCAGAAGTTACTTTGGATGCGATGCCGCCGGCTGCGGCTGTTCATGGCTTGGAGCGTTGGCGTCCACGGGCTGAATATTGGTGAGCCCGCCTCCAACCAGGCGCAGGCGCGGCTCGGCCTCTATGGTCTGCAAAAGCGCGTGGGTCATGAGGTCGTCGATCTGCGTGGCGCGGCTGAGGATGACGGGGTAGAGCACCACGATCTCCAGGCCTCCTTCTTCCAGCCGCAGCCGGGTGCGCGGCTCGGTGCTGCCGATCTGGACGGCCAGCGAGTTTTCCAGGGTGCGGTGCTGCAGCTCGAGCTCGGCCTTGTAGGTGTCGTAGACCCTGGCGACCGCGTCCGAGATGCAGCGCTGGGCGAGTCCGTAATCGACGTCGGCAGCCAGCGTGAGCGTGATGCGCCGCCAGGCAAAGTTGGAGCCGGGAAGCTGTTTAAAAAAATTCGACGTGGGCTGGAAGACCACGGAGTTAGAGAAGGTCACGATGCGTCCGGTAGGGCGAGCGTCGCCGCTGGCGATGTCCAGCTCCATCAGGTGCAGGCGAACAAGTCCGATGTCGACGACGTCGCCGGTAACATCGCCGATCTGGATCCGGTCTCCGACGCGGATGCCGTGGCGGCCGATGAGGAAGAAATAAGCGACGACGCTGAGGATCACGTTCTGCAGGGCGACGGCGATGCCAGCCGTAAGGAAGCCGGCAAAGGTGGCCAGCGAGCCGATCTCGGTGGAGAGCGCGACGAAGATGATGAGGACCACCACCAGCGTGACCACAATGCGGCGCAGCAGCATGAATTGGTTGCGGCGACGCTGCTCGCGAATGTAGCGGAAGATGGCACGGCGCCAGAACTCGGAGGCAGCGGCGACCAGCAGAATGGCCATGAACAAGGCGGCGACTCGCACCAGCAGGGCACGCCCTTGGATCATGTAGGCGCGTTCGGTTTCGGCGTGCCAGGATTCCAGATTGTTCGTGGCCGAGTCGAGCAGGATGTTGACCTTGGCTAGCGGAAGCACGGTGATGGAGAGCCGCCGGAAGTCGGTCGTAAGCGCGTCGATCTGCTTCTTGCGGTCGGCCAGCACGGCCGGATCGGTGGATTGGGCCCGCCCGGAGAGCTCCTCGCCGCGCTGAATGGTCTCGCGCAGGCGCTTGCGCTGCGGATCGCGAATGGTATTCAGCTCCTGGCGAAGCTTGGCTGTGGCTTTGAGCGCGTCGCTCTGGGCATTCATCTTGCGGATAAGCGAAAACAGATCGCCTGCCAGCGACAGCATGCCGTTGCCGGTCTGGCGCGGCGGCGTAGAGGCGGCGGGCTGGGACGGAGGCGTGGTGCCGACCGCGGCAGGCGCAGGAGTGCTCGCCGTGGTTTTTCCCGCCTCGCTCTTCGACGGCGGATGCAGGGCGCGCTCCATGGCCTCCAGCTCCGGCACCGTGCGCTCCAGCTCGGCGATCTTGCCCAGCAGCCCTGCGGCCGATTCGGCGGCGGTAAATGCGTTCATATCTTCCAGCGTCTCCAGGCGGGCCTGGGCGAGGTCGAGCTCGCTCTTCTGTTCGGCGATCTGCGCGTCAAGAGTCTGCCGCTTTTTTCCGTCGGCGCTGCCAGACTGCTTCAGCAGTTCGTTGAGATCGGCGGCGGCCTGATCGAGCCGCTGATGCGCGGCGGCGATGAGCTGCTGGAGCCGGCTGCCCGGTGTTCCATTGCCGGAGGTCGCCCGCAAGCACCTGGAGGCCGGCACTGCGGTTGTAGCCGGCGTAGACGGAATCCGAAGGATCATTGGCGAGTTGGTTGGGAAACTGAAGACGGTGATACCAGGCGATCGACTGATTGAGGAAGCCGATCAGCTCATCGCCGTTCTCGGCGGGCTGCGCCAGAGCCATACTTCCGGCAAGAACGCCAAATAGCAGCAGGGCACACACGCCGCAGCGTGGATGCAGGCGTGAACGCGAGGTCCGAGCAGGCTTTGTCCGTATGCGCATCGTCTATGAGGAACATGCATGGGCAGGCCCCCCATCCTTGGCCTTCGCGGAGAGGATGGGGGCCTGGTTGCTAGCTAATAGCCACGGTCATATCTTTCTTCGCGGCGCTCCTCACGTTCTTCGCGGCGGCGCTCATGGTCCCAATGATCGCGATGACCATGCTCCCACTCGTCGCGCTCGCGGAAGACAGCGATGGAGGAGATGCGGTCGTTCCAGCTCCTGCGGGGATCGTCAGGGAAGCGAAGCTGGCGCAGGTCCCACACATCGTTATCGATCAGAATGCTGATGCCGCTGTAGCTTTCGCTATTGAAGAGGCGCAGGCGCGCGCCCCGAAAGACGCGGATGGAGCTGATGCGGTCATTGAACCCTGGCGGCAGCGAAGGCCAGCGGTCATGGACGCTCAAACAGAAGTATGGTCCCCGGAAGCCCGGCTCACGGTAGAAGCACGCGCCGACCCGCGGCGGAGTTGGCCTGCCCCATCTCCATTGGGCCGAAGCCGGAAGGGAAACAAGCACCAGCAGCAGAAGAATGGGCAGAGCATGACGCAATCGCATGGACCCTCCTTGTGAATGGGAACTAGACAGTTCGATGCCAGCCGTAGTTACATAGTAGCGGCTTGGAAACACCGTATTGTGCCATACCGGCAGAAACCCGGCGAGGCGACAAGTGTTGCAGAAAATCCGCGAAGACATTCAATCCGTGCTGGACCGCGATCCGGCGGCCACGACCACGTTCGCCGTCCTGGTGAATTATCCGGGACTGCACGCGGTTTGGACGCATCGCGTGAACCACTGGCTGTGGCAGCACAACTTCCGTCTTCTGGCCCGTTTCCTGTCGCAGACGGCCCGCCACTTCACTGGGATCGAAATCCATCCCGGTGCCACGATCGGCCGCAGACTGTTCATCGACCACGGCATGGGCGTGGTGATCGGTGAGACGGCGATCATCGGCGACGACGTGACCATTTATCACGGACCTGGTGATGGTGGAAGGCAAGCGCGTGGTGATCACCGATCCGCGCGAGATCAATGACCCGCTCAGCGCGGCCTTGGTCGCGCTGGCCAAAGATGTCGCCGAGCTGCGCTCGCGGGTGGACGAGCTGACCCACATTCATGCGCAAGCGGCCGCGGCGGACAGCACCGTGGTGGGACTCGCCGTAGAAGACAAAGTGCGGCGCGATTATCGCAGCGAGTTCGACAAGACCAACTTTGCCGATTTCGGCGCGGGAATTTAGCAGCGATTCCATCCCAGCACGCCAACAAGCAGGCGCGCCTGGGGCCCCGATTGCGCGAAAACCCTGCTCGGGATAGCATCGATCAGCTTTTCTGTACGCTAAGGCGCGGTAGCCAAGTGGTAAGGCAGAGGTCTGCAAAACCTTTATTCGGCGGTTCGATTCCGCCCCGCGCCTCCAACCTTCTTCGGTAAGGATCCAATGGTCACGCGTTGAACCGGTTTTCGCGGCACATCGCCGGCCGCTCCCGCCGGTTCATGCCCGGGGGGGGGGCGGCGCGCCTGCTGTTGGCGTGCTGGGGCGGAGGAACGCGGCCACTTGCCGCAGATCGTCAATAAACTTCCTCTTCTCGCGATGGCGGTCTTCGTCTGTTCTGGCGCGCAGGATCGACGAGGGATGCTGAGTCGCGATCACCGGCGGGAGTCCCGCGACCTGTTGCAACATGCCGTGGGATTGGGTGATTTTGAATCGCGGCCCGAGCAGGGATTGCGCCGCGACCGCGCCGAGGCAGACGATCAGCTCGGGCCGGACCGTCTCCAGCTCCGCATCCAGCCAGGGCCGGCAGGCGTGCACCTGCTGCATGCTGGGTTTCTTGTGTATGCGCAGCTTTCCGCGCGGCTCCCATTTGAAGTGTTTGACGGTGTTCGTCACGTAGACTTTTTGCCGGTCGATCCCGGCCTCTTGCAGGCACTTGTCTAGCAGCCCGCCCGCGGGCCCAACGAATGGTCGCCCCTGCTTGTCCTCCCGGTCGCCGGGCTGCTCGCCGATCATCATGATCTGAACTTTGGGCGCGTTCGCATTGGCGCCGGTCTCCAACTCTCCGAAGACTGCCTGCGTTGCACGCTTGTAAAGATCGCAGCCGCGGCAATGCTGCACGGCCTCGCGGAGGGCCGGCAGCGTTCGAAGTTTCGGCACAAACGGGGCCGCACCTTGTTCGTTGACTTCCTGTTTGGCTTTCTGTTTAAAGACCGGCATCGACGTTCGCCTCTGAGCTTTAGATGCCCATAGCTTTTCACCCAGGAAGCCAACTACAGGCTCTCTGGGGGGGTGACACACAATGGGGAGCCGCATGGCTCCCCAGTTTCTTTACCCAGATTTCATTTTTTTCTTGAATTTTCCGAGGCTTGCCACTTCTTAACACTGCCCATCGTGTTGCCGAATATGCGTGCGACTCAGCATTTCGACGCTCGTTTCTAATCCGCGACTCTGGATTCAGCATCTGATTAAGTGTGCGTCCGGGTAAGGCTCACCCTTTTTTATAATTATGCGTTCTTAATCTCTCCGTGGAGTAGCTGGATGCGCATTGCTTTGATCGCCCCTCCTTTTCTTAGCGTGCCACCGAAGAAGTATGGCGGCACGGAACTGTTTTTGGCCCATCTGGCTGAAGGTCTTGAGCGGCTTGGCATGGATGTGGTGGTCTATGCCAATGGGGAAAGCAAAGTTCAGGCCGAGCTGCGCTGGTTGTATCCCAAGGACGACTGGCCGATTCACGACGAGCTGCACTCAAGCCTGAAGGAACTCGACCATACCTCATGGTCGGTGAGTGACTGCCTGCATGAGGCCGACGTGATCCACCTGAACAGCGCGCCCGGCCTGGTCTTCAGCCGCCTGCGCGGCCCTCGCTGGATTTACACGCTGCATCACCCCCATACCCAATCGCTGTCGGGCTTCTACGCCGGTTTTCCAGGCGTGGAGTTTGTGGCCATCAGCGACTATCAGCGGCAGGGCGAGCCTCTCAAGCGCATTCGAACGATCCACCACGGCATAGACTTTCGCGTCTATCGTCTGGGAACCAAGAAGGCGGAGTACCTCAGCTTCCTGGGCAGGATCGCGCCCATGAAGGGAGTGCACAACGCCATCGAGATCGCGCAGCGAACGGGCATACCCCTCAAAATCGCAGGCGAAGTCCAGCCGATCTATCGCGAGTACTTCGAATCCCGCGTCAAGCCGTTCCTGGACGGGAAGTTCATCGAATACATCGGCGATGCCAATCTGGCGACCAAGAATGAATTGCTCGGCAGCTCCATGGCCATGTTGTTCCCCATCGAGTGGAACGAGCCGTTCGGGCTGGTGATGGTGGAGTCGATGGCGACCGGCACGCCGGTGATTGCCTTTCCTGGCGGCTCGGTGACGGAAATCGTTCGCGACGGAGTCAGCGGCTTTGTCTGCTCCGGTGTGGACGAGGCGGTGGCGCGGCTTCGGGAGGTGGGGAAGTTCAAGCCCGCGGCGGTGCGTGCCTACGCCCAGCGGCTGTTCTCGATGGAGCGCATGACGCAAGACTATCTTGCGCTCTATCGCGAAATGTGCGAAGAAGTACCTATGGTCGGCCGCAGCAATCTGGGGAGTCAGGCAGCATGAGTGAGACCGGGGCGGGAATTCTTTATCATCATGAGCAGCTGGTGCCCATGGAGTGCCCCAGCATTGAGCCCCGTCTGGCGCACCAGTCGCACGAACCGCGCCGGGTCGACGATCTCACGCTGATCGATGGCAAGACCTTTCTCGCCACCAGCGTCGCCGGCGACATCGTCCCGCCGGGGGCATCCGATTTGGGGCTGTTTCACGATGACACGCGTTTTCTCTCGCACCTTGAATTCAAGCTCGACGGCCAGCGCGCGGTGGTGCTCTCCAGCAGCACGGAAAAGACATTTTGCTCCAAGATCGAGTTGACGACGGGCAACATCACGCTGCGCGACTCTTTCGATCTGCCCGAGAACACCATCCACATCCGCACGCTGCGCGACTCTTTCGATCTGCCCGAGAACACCATCCACATCCGACGCGAGCAGCTGCTGGCCTCCGACATTTTTTTTGACCGTTTCATGTTCGAAAACTTTAACCGCTGCACGGTGGAGTGCACGGTCGAACTCACCTTGAATGCGGATTTTGTTGATGTCTTTCAGGTGCGCGGCCTGGCCCGCGCCGAATCTGGGCAGTACTACCATCCCATTATCGAACCCGATGGGCTGATCTTCAGCTATCGCGGCCGCGACAACATCCTGCGGCAGACCGTGATTCGCATGAACCCCGCGCCGATCGGGATCCTGGGTGGAACCGCGCGCTGGGAGCTCCGGCTGCAGCCTCAGGGGCAGGCCATGCTGGAGACGACCGTGACTCCGCGCGTGGAGCATAAGAAAACCCGCGCCCGGTTCTTCCAGTATGAGTCCCACCTGAAGGCGCGCCGCAAGGCCTTCTACGATTTCGACTCGGGCTCTACCAGCTTCAGCAGCTCCAACTCGCTCTTTGACGACGTGTTGCGGACCGGAGTGGAGGACTTCCACGCGCTTCGTATCCCATTTGGCAGCGAGCATGTGATCGCCGCGGGAATCCCCTGGTTCGCCACGATCTTTGGACGCGACTCGATCATCGCCGCCTACCAGACCCTCTCTCTGAATCCCGAGCTCGCCAAGGACACGCTGCGCGACTCTTTCGATCTGCCCGAGAACACCATCCACATCCGACGCGAGCAGCTGCTGGCCTCCGACATTTTTTTTGACCGTTTCATGTTCGAAAACTTTAACCGCTGCACGGTGGAGTGCACGGTCGAACTC